>Ga0209636_10001758_pt1 | contig 21922 bp, 32 predicted proteins | sample DeeMarSWOR152_54_FD_187464 | JGI IMG/M metagenome (GOLD analysis project Ga0209636, IMG submission 187464) | Marine sediment microbial communities from White Oak River estuary, North Carolina - WOR-1-52-54 (SPAdes) (version 2) | ecosystem: Environmental > Aquatic > Marine > Intertidal zone >...
CAATTTTATGTTCAAGATCGAAAATTGCCTGGGCTTCTTTTCGGATGACTTCTTTAGCTATTGAGATTGTTTGGTTATCTGTTGTTTGATTTTTAATTGACATGCTGATAAAATTTATTTACTCGAATCTTAGGGTTATTAATTTTTATTCCAAAATCTCATTTATTTCATTATCAGAGAGACCTAATTCTCTAAAAACCTGCAAGCAATATTCTGATCTCAACTCTCGTTTTCCCATTTGAATTGGTGCTACATTCCTAACACCACCTACGATACGTTCATAAATATTCATGATCTCCTTTGCCATGTCGTTTGAAGCTTGCCCCAGCTTTTCTTACAAGCCCGACCAATTCACGACTTGTCATGGGTGGAATTTTTCTACGCATAATCAAGAACTTTCAAAGATATACTCGATTCTTCTTCTTGATCTTCGAATAGCTCATCGTAGTAGAGAAATTCATGTAACTCCTTAATAGAAACTGGACGTTCCTCGGGGGTTCCTTCTTCTTTAACATAATCAAGATATGATTCGATTGCATCAAATAACGCTCTTTTTGCTTCATTTGGCGAAAAACCACTACCGATAACACCGAGTTCAAGACAAAGTGCAAGATATTGGCTTTCTGATCTTTTCAATATGGTAGAATATTTTTTCATGTAAATTACCTTCAATAAAAATTCCTGAATCGACAAAATCCTCTAAGGTAATCGTTTTCATAAATTTCTCTTATTTCTTCTTATTATTCCCTCTTTTTCCCGAAGAGCCTCAAGCCCTACATAAAGGTGAAAGAGCTGATTTACAAACCTATATTCTCCCCTGGTTTCTGTCTCACAAATCATACCCAGCTTTTTTATTCTACGAAGGAAATTATCAAAAATTTTACGTTCTTTTTCTGGAACTGCATCCAGAATCTCTTTTCGTTGAAAATTTTGTCTTAATGGCAATCCACCGATCCTTCTCAAAATAGAGCGGTAAGTTTTACTTCGTAATGCTTGATAAACCTGGGGATCCAGATATTTTCTTCCGACTACCTCCGCTGCTTCAATGGTTCCTTTTACAGCATCTTTTTCATTGATTAGATCGTCATTATCTAACCAAAATACAGCATCACCAACCTCATGCATCAGCATTGGGAACCCACCCGACAATTCTACCATCAGGGACATTGCACGAGGTTCAATAGCAATTTTTTGTTCACTAAACATATTATTAAAAAATTCCTCAGACTTGTCTTTATTCATAGGCGATAAATCAATAATATCAAAAATCCTGGCTACAGAAGGTTGATGTTTAATTAATTCCTGTCTCCTTTCTGGAATTCCCACAAAAATCATGAGAAGCGGTATATTAGCTCGTGATACGGCTAATTCATCGACAAAACTTTTTATAAATTCAGCAAATTCTGGAATATTGGTTATTCCGTTTAAATCATCTAATATGAGCAATATCCCCTTTTTCTTATCCTTAATGGTTTCATATATTTTTTTAATCACCGGGATTAAGTTATTAAAAATTGTCCTTAATTCTGAACGATCCTTTGTAAATTCTACTCCCATTCCAAATAGGGTAATTCCTTTTATATAATTACCAAAAATACTTTTGAGATTATCAAAAATGGTTTTATCGTTTATTTCCTGAAAAAGCCGTTGAAAAATTGCCTTGACCATACTTTCAAGGTCTCTAACGCCGCCTAAAAAACAATGCGCTCCAATAAAATTGTATTCCTTTTCGGCAAGATGTTGGATAAAGCCTGCTAAAGAGCTCTTCCCAATTCCACGCTCCCCGGTAATGAATATATTTTCATTTCTTCCCGAACGTGTTTGTCGAATTGCTCTTTCTAATCTCTTTATCTCATCAAAACGGGCAACAAAATATTCAACTGGTACGGGCTTACCTGGGGTAAAGGGGCTTTCTTTAATATTTTCTGGCATTTTGTTTCACCGATCTTATAATATTTGATAATTTTTTATCTCCTGGCACAGCGAATCTGCAACTCACCTATAAAGATATTTTTTGCATTTAAGATTCAATTGCATTCCTTATTTTCTATGAAGCTTTCGCCAGGGTACTTCAAACCGCTCTGGCATTTCAGGATTTCCCAGAATGAAGGCGAATTCACGAAGCCAGAAACGGATATACTTTATATCAAGTGATTTTCCCTAAGCAATGGATCTCCCATGCAGCTTCTAACGGCTCTATCATCACTCATTTCCTCGCATGGCTAATCGATCAAAAGCATTGCGACGATCAATCAATTCTGTGACCTTCCGTCTCTCCAGGGCTTCTTGATCACCTGTAGGGCCATTAAGTTGTTTTCCTGTTTGCCAGAGAGAACAGAATATCTCCAGGCTTTTTTGTGGCGTTAAAGTCGTCAAAAAAGCAATACGCTCCGCTGTCATGAATTCATTCGCCTTTTCATAACCTCATAACAGTTCTGGTATCTTTTTATTTTTTAGCTGAATTTCATTTTCTCCTGTCGTTTTTGATAAGTGTTTCATCCTTCAAAAATGATTTCATCAGTATCGAAAGTAAACATAACTCTTTTAGACATAGCTTTCATTATAGCCATACCTAACAGATACTCCTTGCTCATTTCGGTTATCTCTGCTTCTTTTAAATTTTAGGAAAGTAATTATTTTCAATGTGTCCCTGTAAAACAACGCTTTTAAGAACATGTACTGATGGATAACCGACTCTCACAAAGAAAAATACGGCTTTTGGATTGTTTTTCACACGACGGCCTTCTTTTGCCGCTTCTACAACACTTTCACCATAAAAAATTTCTCCAGTTTCAGGTTCTATCGCTGCAATGTGGCCAGCTTTATCAGAATTTTTAGAGTCAATTAAACTTTCTACCACCTTTTTTTCCTGATTTGAAAGTTTCAATCGATCCATTTTATCACCTAATTACCATATTACCCAACCTGAACAAGCCAGAACCAAAAAGAAAAATTCGTTCACGGAATTAGAACTCGCACTGAAATGAAAATTATTAAGAGTCAGATTCTGTGACAGTTCTATTTCTGTGACCTTTAATTTTCTTTCGTTGCTTTTTGTACAAGAAATTTACGGTTTAGGTAATTACCATATTCCCTAATTACCCTATTACCTAATTTACTGTTTTATCTTGAACCACCAATGGTACTTCTTTTCGGTATCGGAACAATCCCCTCAATCGTCACATGAACCGAATCGACACCAAAATTAGCTAAGTTTTTTTCATCATAAGCTTTGGCCATGATAGTTTTGCGACCTGACAGTGCTGTCACATCCCATTCGGTCCATTCATAAGGGCTTGAATTATCAGATTGAACCGAATCACCATCAATCAAAAAATCCACTCGTTTGATTTGCCAGGTAAAACTCACATCCACCTTAATAGTATATTTTCCCAATCCATTGATAATTTCATTTTCCACCGGCTGCGTAATGGTTACGATCGGGCTGGCATCGTCTCTAACATTCACAAACACCTCACCATTTGCTTTACCGCCATTTTCATCAGTCACCTTAACTTTAATTTGAAATCGGCCAGAATACGCAGGGGCGATCCACCTCACAGTGTCAGTCGTATTATTGATGAATTGCCCTACAGAATTGCTCTCCCATCGATAAGCCAGAATATCATTGTCGGGATCTTCTGCTTGCACCTTTAAACTTGTTGTATCATTCACACCGATTTCATTGGGATTAGCTAAAACATTTAGGATGAGCGGATCCCGGTTAACCAGTTTTTCCACCGCTTCACAAGCCAGCAGGGAAAAACAAATAATTAAAAAACCAATTAATCCAATTTTTTTCACAATATCCTCCCTCGGCTAAAACTTAGCGACCTGCAATACTTCTTTTTTTGCGCTCTGTTGATCCTGGAGAAAAACAAGCACAAAAAGATTGTTTATATTGTTTACTTGAGGTAGTTGTTCTGAAAAATGAAATGATTTAATCTCACCATGCTTGATTTTCGGAATGGTCTGTTTTTGTAATATTTTCCGAGCAACATAATGATGTCGAGCCGTTCCAATATCCTCGTACAAAATCGCATTAAGGTCAATATTTGCTCCGTCAGATTTTCCATACCTGGCAACGGTTACTTCAAGCTGCATGAAATTATTCGAGATCTGCTTCTCTGCTTCAATATGAAAATAACTACTTTGCCCCAGAAATTGATCAGCCGCTTCAGAATAGCGATTGTCAATATTTTCAAGAGAGGCGCCCTGAACTCGATTGACCAAACCATTGAACATGGCGTCAGGAATTCCCCGTTGGTTCAGATTCGGAACGTACTGGTAATATCGCTGGTTAAATTCGTCCAGTGCATAGTTGTCGTTCCAGTCGCTGGTTCGATTGGTAAGATGATATTCCACAACATATAAATTATCCTTAAATTCCTCCCGTTGGGCTAATCGCTCAATGGCATCCAGCGCATAGTCGCAATATTCAAAACCAGTGCTGTCATTTACGAATAATTCAACCAGAACAGCTCGATCCACCGAGCTATTGGGATTCTTTGGATCGAGTGGATTATCCCGATCCAGGTCTGCACAATCGAAAATAAACCAGCAGAGTATAATGAATGGAAAAAGTTTTCTCAATTTTTCCTCCTTAAAATCTGAATCCTAATGAGAAAAGATAATCTCCTTTTTGCATGGCAAACGCTACTGAAATATTGCCTGGTTTGAAATGATGATTGCTGGCATAAATTTTATTATCCTCACCCTGGTCTTTTCTCCACAAAGTGAAAGTGGTCAATGCAGCAGCCGCTGAAATCATCAGCATGGTGTTGCGGGCTTTATAGTATTTGTTAGCACTATCATAATATGAATCAAATTTGCCAAGCTGATCCGTTTCATGATAGTTGTCATAATTGTTCTTATAATTAAAGTGCAAAATAGCCGATGTGATTGAAAGCGCTGCTGTTGTTGCTAATGCCCAGCTTGTATGATAGCGTCGTACCTTTGCGAAATTTTGTCTTTCTCCTTTGCCAGTCAAATTGAAAATCAAATTTTGAGCGAGCAATTTGACCATTGGTTCTATGTTTTCGAGAGTTCTACCGGTAATTTTTTCACCCAGAACCTGTCCAGTAGCGACTCGAAGTAAATGCGCATCAATCCTCAACTGATTGCCAATGGTGTTAATTTCCCCGGTAATAATATATTCAGCCCCGGCTAACCGTCCGACTTCCTGTGCAGTTTCTTTTTCAATCACCCCGGTTTGAGCAAGAGCCTGTTCTTTCAAAATGCTCTCAATTTTACTTCTTTCGACAACAAGAATTTCAGGAGAATGAGAAAGCTCTGTTTTTAACATTTCAGGTATTGCCCGCTCCAGTCGATCATAGCCAAAAACAGAGCTATTATTTTTGAAATCCATCACTGCTAACGTTAATTTGCCTGCCTCCTGCTCTTGCTGTGCCTGGAGAGGAGGAATGGTCAGGAAAATTATTAGCAGACCACATAACACAAATTTTATTTTAAAGATCATTTTTCTTTCCTCACCTCAAAATTATGTGCCATAATATTTTTGGATCAATCCCTGCCAATTCCCCTGGCTCTTTAAAATTAATTCAATCACTTCTCTTATCGCAGCCTTACCACCTGGACGTTTAGTTATGTAATCGACCGTTGCTTTGACTTCATCACAAGCGTCATTCACGGTAATACTGAATCCCACTTTTTGGAGTAATTTTAAATCAGACAGATCATCACCAACATAAGCAATTTGATCATCTTTCAGTCCAAGATCGTTTTTGATCTGCTCATAAGCATTGAGTTTGTCTGAATATCCCTGGTATAAAATTTTTATAGCTAAATCATCCGCACGCTTTTTAACAGCCTCAGAGGTTCGTCCCGTGATAATGCCAATTTCTATCCCACCTGCCTGGGCTAATTTAATTCCCAGGCCATCTTTTATATTAAAAATTTTCAGTTCTTGATTGGAATCTCCCAGGATAATGCTTCCATCGGTTAGAACGCCATCGACATCCAGTAGAAGTAGTTTTATTTTTTTTATCTTTTCTGATTTCAAATTATTTTCTTAATTGCTTAACCAGGTTGTTATATTCTTCATGAGAACCAATCCAGAACCATGTTATTGTATTTTTATCTTCCCTTATTCCTAATGCACGCCAATTCAAAGTAATTCTTACAGAGTATATCGGTTTAGACGGATGAACTTTTTTAAATCCCAATGACCTATCAAAGGGATTTTTCTTCCATAGCTTATATACTTTCTTTGCTTGATGTTTTATTTCACCAGGCAAATTCTGAAATGCTTTCTTAAAACTGGGGAGAATTCGAGATGTCATAACTCATCCCACCCAATTTCCTCTGCTTTTCCCTGTCGTGCCTCTTCCAAAGCTTTGTTTGCGAGCATTTCAAGAACATCCTGAGATTTTGAAAAAGATTTCTCCCATTTCATTTCATCTTTAATCATTTCAATAAAATTAGGAGTTCTCATTTCTCGAATCCAATGATTCGCTAAAACTTCTTGTTCCTCATCAGAAAAATTTGATGCGATTTTAAAGGCTTTTTCCAAAATTTCTGTCATAGTGCCCTCTTAATATTTAAATAGAAAAATTGTTTTTCAATTTATCTATTTCTTTCAATTGAATCAATAACTCTTTTAATCGCTGTAATGGCAACATATTCGAAGCATCACATAAGGCTTCTTCCACACAAGGATGTGTTTCCAAAAATAGGGCTTGAATTCCTACTGCAACTGCTGCTCTTGCCAATGGAAAAATAAACTGTGGCTGTCCGCCAGAGTGTCCTTTCGATGCACCGGGTAATTGTAAGCTATGCGTCGCATCAAAAACAACGGGATAGCCAAGATTTTTCATAATAACAATAGATCGAAAATCAACAACGAGATTGTGATACCCAAAAGTTGTCCCTCGTTCAGTTAGCAGAATTTGGTCGTTTCCAAAATACTCGGCTTTAGCAGCAATTGCGCCCATATCCTCAGGTGCCATAAACTGACCTTTTTTGATGTTAACTGGTTTTCTCGTTTTGGCAGCAGCGACAACAATGTCTGTCTGTCGACAAAGAAAAGCTGGTATCTGTAAAACATCGGCAACTTCTGCAACAGGTGCTGCTTCCTGCGGCGAATGGATATCTGTTAAAATCGGAACATCAAATTCTGTTTTCACTCGCTCCAATGTCTTTAATCCTGATTCAAATCCTGGACCTGTGTATGAATCAATACTCTGTCGATTTGCTTTTGTGTAGGACGATTTATAAACATAAGGTATTCCAAGCTCCCCTGTAATCTTTTTTATCTCTTCAGCAGTCTGCAAAGCGATCTCTTCCGTCTCAATTACACAAGGACCAGCTATTAAGACGAATGGTGTTTTCTCTGAGATCGTAATATTTTTAATACGAATAATTTTCATATTGAATTTATTTTTGAAAATTCCAAATCACAAAATCCAAATTCCAAATAATATTCAAATTCCAATCTTCAAGTTCCAAACAACTTCTAAGTCTAAATCATCATAACTGTCCTTTTGTTTTTTGAAATTTGATTTTTGGAATTTATTTGGAATTTGTCATTTGGAATTTCATTTTCTAATCCTTCTTAACTTTCTTTCTATACTCCAAAGCTGCTGCTACAAAATCTCGAAACAATGGATGAACGTTCAAAGCTCGTGATTTTAACTCGGGATGAAATTGAACTCCCACAAACCAGGGATGATCTTGAAGCTCGATAATTTCTACCAAATCTAAATCGGGATTGATGCCGCTCATGATCATTCCATGTCCTTCTAAAATATCCCGATATTTATTATGGACTTCTAAACGATGCCGATGACGCTCTGAAATTTTTTCCGTTCCATAAGTTTTAAAAGCTTTTGTATCATTTTTGATAACGCATGGCTGGGCTCCGAGACGCATGGTGCCGCCCTTTGCCTTGATCCGTTTTTGATCTTCCATCAGATCAATGACAGGATGGGGCGTGGATTCATTAAATTCCGTGCTGTTTGCATTTTTTATATCGCAAACATTTCTGGCGAACTCTATCACGGCACATTGTAGTCCCAAACATATACCGAAAAATGGAATCTGGTTTTCCCTGGCATAACGAACCGCATTTATTTTTCCTTCAATTCCCCGACTGCCGAATCCCCCAGGAATCAGCAATCCAGAAATTTCATTTAAGATCTGGGCAGTATCTTGTTTTTCTAACGATTCCGAGTCAACCCATTTCAATTTCACTCGAGTATTATTTGCAACGCCCGCATGAACAAATGCCTCTGAAATACTTTTATAAGAGTCATGAAGACCAACGTATTTGCCACATACGGCGATGGTTATCTCTGAATCTGGATTCTTAACTTTTTTAACAAATTTTTCCCATTTTCCTAAATCTGGATTTTTGCAGTTTAAATTAAGCTGCTCAACGATAATATCATCAAGCCCGCCTTCGTGAAACATCAGTGGGATTTCATAAATAGTGGATACATCGGGAGCATCGATAACAGCATTGATCGGTACATTGCAAAACAGGGCGATCTTCTTTTTCAAATCAATATTTAATCGAGTCTCAGCACGACAGAGTAGAACATCGGGTTGAATACCGATTTCTCTCAATCGCATTACCGAATGCTGGGTAGGTTTGGTTTTCAATTCCCCTGCTGCTTTAATGTAAGGGACTAAAGTCAGGTGAATATTAATCAAATTTTTTGAGGCAACATCCAGACGTAATTGACGAATCGCTTCCAGAAATGGAAGGCTTTCAATATCACCAACTGTTCCGCCAACCTCCGTAATGACAACGTCAATTTTTTCATTCCCATTGGCAAGGTCTAAAATGCGCCGTTTGATTTCGTCAGTGATGTGAGGAATCACCTGTACTGTCTTGCCCAGGTAGTCGCCATTTCGTTCCCGATTAATCACTGTATAGTAAATCTGACCAGTTGTAGCATTATTTTTCTGGGTCATATCTTTGTTAAGAAACCGTTCATAGTGACCCAAATCCAGGTCGGTTTCAGCGCCATCGTCGGTCACATAAACTTCTCCATGTTGATAGGGACTCAGCGTGCCTGGATCAACATTCAGATACGGATCCATTTTCAGAATGGTTACATTTAAGCCCCGTGCCTGTAAAAGCATCCCAATCGAGGCTGAGGCAATACCTTTGCCCAGGGAAGAAACGACACCACCTGTCACAATAATGTACTTCGTCTGCTCATTTCCTTTCAAGCTGCTCTCCCGTGTAAGGGGGGTGAGAAAAAATGAAATATGATTTAACAAGCGAATCGATTGACTATTTTTTTTAATCGCTTGTTATGGATCGCCAATCTAATTTTTCTCACTCCCTAAATATGAAATCACTCGATCAATATCCGATGGAACGTCGACACCAATCGATTCCGTTTCTGTTAATGCTACTTTTATTTTATATGCATTTTCCAGAATTCTTAACTGTTCTAAGCGCTCAATCCTCTCTAAGTTTGATATCGGCAATTTAACAAATTTAAGTAAAAACTCTCGATGATAAATATATAGCCCAATGTGTTGATAATATTTTTCATTTCTTATCCACTTTCTTTGATCTGCTATGTCACGATGAAATGGGATTATTGAACGTGAAAAGTAAAGTGCATAAAAATTTTTATCAACAACGACTTTCGGAATATTGGGATTAATTAAATTTTCAACGTCTTCAATTTTCTTCACCAGTGTCCCAACCGGCGCTGTTGGATTTTCTCGCATCAGAATAATCAGTTGATCGATTACGTCTGGATCGATCAATGGCTCGTCCCCCTGAATATTAACGATAAGTTTCGCATCCAAATTTTGAGCGACTTCAGCGACCCGTTCCGTGCCATTCGCAGCCGTGGTAGAAGTCATCAGGACATTTCCATTGAAATTGGTTACTGTATCAAATATTCGTTGGTCGTCAGTTGCAACAATGACCTTTTCTAAGAATTTCGTCCGATTTGCCCGTTCGTAGACCCACTGGATCATTGGCTTACCCAGGATGTCAGCCAGCGGTTTACCGGGAAATCGAGAAGAATTGTATCGTGCTGGGATTATTCCGATTGCGTTCATGAGATTTCATTCATTTTTATTATTCTACTCTGACCTTATTTTGCTGGAGATCGAAAATAGCAATTTTACCGACCAATAGCTTCATCCCTAAAAGAGCGTCTTTTGATCCCGTAATAGCCATCTCAACTGGATAATGAATTTTATCGATGATAATTTCACCAAGATAAATAGCTTCTTCGACTACTCTTCCATCAGCTAATTCAAATTCGTCAGTTCCCAACGAAACCAGTTTGCATTTATCCAAATGTTTTCGTGGCAAGCAGAAATCTCCGTTGAAACCTGTATCTAAAATGGGACGTATGGGAACATCCTTAGTAAAACCAGCAATGCTAATTCCCCTAACACGAGGTATTAAGTGTTTATCAATATAGCCACTTAAAAATACAGCCATTATGAATCCCTCTGCTGTGAATCAGTCGGAAGATAGCCTTTGTGTGAATATACTGCTGGATATCCTACTCGTATAAAATGAAAAATTCTATCCGGATATTTCTTTCGAGCGTTTAGACCAGCCTCCAAAACTGAATCGCCAATAAAAATATCCTCACTTTCTATATCGATCGCTACAACTTTGCCCTTAATTGTCTTTTCAAGGGATTTTTTATATTTCCTTTTATAAATTTCTTTAGCTTGTTGGATGAATTGATGGCGATCAAAATTCTTTGGAAACTGAACATTTTTAAGCTCCATATTGCCGATTTTCATTGTTTGCCCTCCCACAATTTATTGTCATTTCATTTTACTCTTTCTGATTCAATTCTCATATAAATGGGATATATTTCATTCACAAAGCGATATGAGCCTCGACCTCGTTCCAGATAGGATTCTATTATTCCTAAATCCCTCAACCGTTTTAAGAAGTTATGAAAAACTTTTTGTTCGTTTTCATTTAATTTCAATTCCACATCTGCTCTACTAAAATTTCGTGAAAGAGGTGTTTTAGCCAATTTTCTAAGAATAGATCGGTAATTTTCGCTGCGAATTGCTTGATAAACTTTCGGATCAAAATATTTTCTGCCAAAAAAATGAGCAATATTTTTGAACCATTTCTGTTGTCTTGTTTCTTTCAATAACTCATCGAAAATATGGCTGACCAATCCCTCTAAAGTTGTAACCTGTCCTAAAAAAACATGGATTCCTAAAATATCCTGCTGATTGGCTATTAATGACCTTGTTGATTTAGTGCCATTCTATTGTTTTAACCACAATATGCAGCAGTCAGGGACTGCTGCTACCCAATATATTGTGGTGTTTTGCAATTCATTGATATTAAATCAACAGAGTCATTAATGTGCGAATAAAAGAAGCAAATGAGCTCTTTCCGATTCCCCGATCTCCAGATAAAAAGATATTCTCTTGCCTGCCCGATAAAGTTTGTTTAATATATCTAACAACTTCCTGGATTTGATTCGACCTGCCGACAAATAAGTCCAGTGGCACAGGACTGCCGGGAGTAAATGGGCTGTATTCTTTGTTGTTCATCATTCAATATTCTTCATTCGATATTCAATGTTATTCTGTATCGGACTTTTAAAGTTTTGGCAAAAAAAAACCACAGATTTCACAGATGACACAGATTTTTATGTGAAATCTGTCCACCACTGGCTGATGGCTGCTTTTCATTAATTAATGCTCCCCAAAAAACGGCGCATCTTCTATTTGCGAAGCTATGTTCTTTCAACAACTGCTTTTTTCTTATCTGGTATAAGGGAAATCAATGAACGTAAAGCATTATTTACGCTTTCCGAATCAGGAAAATACTCTTGCACGTCAGGTTCTAATATTACTGCACCATCTTCGAGAGCGAAATATTGCACAACAGTCGTTCCATCTGATTTGTGAATTTTGACTGTATGGCCTTCACGATAAGCTTTATAATGCTTTCCTCTAATACCGCCTCTAAAATCGTATTCTGGAAGCATCTCATCGATTTCTGATAAGTTATTTTTAGAAGAATCCTTCCTCATATATTCTCCGTTCTTGTTTATTAGCTTTACGGCTACTAATAATGCGGATGTTGGATCCACGTTCTGTGTATACAACACCTAAAGTTCTTTTATTTGACGAAAATCCTATATCGATGTAACGATATTCTCCAAGTGAATGTTGTGGATCAGGTATCGTTATCGAATAAGGATCATTAAAAATTGTCTTGGCTTTCTCAAAATTGACCTTATGCTTTTTGAAATTCTCTTTTGCTTTTACCTCCTCTCACTCGAAATTCAAGTTCATTGAATATCCTTATCGCCGAAGTTAATTATCTAACTTGCCGAAATCACTTTCGGCACACTAAAAAATCCACCATGCCTGACCGGTGCATTCATCAAAGCTTCTTCCTGGGTCAACCATAACCAGGCTTCATCTTCCCGCATTATATTTTTTAAATCTAAAACATGGGAAGTTGGTGGTACATTTTCTAAATCTAATTCATTTAGCTTCTCGACATAAGCAATTATTTGAGCCAATTGCACTGTTAACTTTTCTTTTTCATCTTCGGAAAATTTTAGCTTGGCTAATTTTGCGATTTTTTCCACGTCTGCTTTTGAAATTGCCATCAATTCTCCAATTTATATCTATTTTTTGTTGCAGGTTAACATATCGCATTTTTTAACTTATCCTAATATAAAATAATTAACGCAATTTGTCAAGAACAAACTTATTTAATTTGGCATAATTTTTGTAAATATTCCTGACCTGTAATTTGGGATGTAGATTTTTTAGGCAAGCTTCTTTTAAATGAATGAGCATTAATTTGGCGATCAAACTAGAACGTAATGCGTAAAGCGTAAAATGTAGGGAGTGGCGCATAGAGAACGGGGCATATCGAATGTTGCTCTACGCTCAACGCCCTACTCTCTACAATTACAGTAAATCATAGCAGTATCTCTTTACACTAAGAACTTATTAATCTTCGATAACTACCTCTATCCTCCTGTCCTTCTCCCATCCATCTAGCTCACTAACTACTGCCAGGATATTATTTTTTAAAATTTTCTGAACAAAAGGAACCATTGGAATTTTTCGATCACCAACTTTTAAATAAACTTTTGTGCGGTTGATGAGACAATTATCATAAGCTTTTTCACCCTGAATAATAGCTTCGACCATCTTCGAACAGGTTAAGCCACATAGCTTACAGCAATCATCATCGATATACGGGAGCATGGGGAAAACTTTTTCCACTGTTAAGTCCCGTAGTTGATTTACCTGTTCTGGATCCAGAGGATTGTAGACAGGAATCCCACGATATTCTTCAATTGATTTGCCAATAACTCCTGATATAGCAAATGTTCGATTATCCAGGAATTGATTAACTTCTTCCTCATTTTTTCCGCAAACAATTTTGGGCAAGGGAAAATCCTTGAAACCTTCGACAACCAGCCAGTCAGTGGAAATTTTATTGGCAATTTCTAAAAACTTCATGTTATGATAATACAGAAAGTCTGTTTCATTTTCTGCTCTGGCAATGACTGGATCAGCACCAGCTAATTTGTGAATATAAGTATTGGGATTAGGATGATCGATTTCAAATCCTTCAAAATGAATGTCTTTGATCGATGCAACGGAGTGTCCTGCGATCTTCAAACGCTTTATTAACCCTTTCACAGTTGTTGTTTTTCCTGATTTGTGGTAACCACAGACTTGTACGGCATACATGGATGGCGAATCTCCTTTTATAATTAATTCTAATAGGGACAGAAGTCAAACAGCAGAAGTGAGACGTGAAAAGTAAAACGTAAAAAGTGAGTAGTGAAAAGAATAAATGCAGCTGAGTTTGAATTAAAAATTTCTTTCACGTTTGACGTTTGTCGTCTCACGTCTCACATTTCACGTTTCACGTCTACCGTCTCACGTTTCACATCTCACATTTCACAATTTACGTCTCACTTTTTTAAAGAACAAAAATTCCACATAAATTAATAATTAGCACAACCGTTAATACACAAAAGTCAAGTGTTTTTAGTGGATAAGCTTGATAAATTTTTACACGATCCACAGTCCCATATCCACGCAATTCCAAAGCAATGGAGGAGAATGAGGCATAATGAATTCCTCGATAAAGTAACGGCATCAACAATTTTCTGAAAGTGATGTATTTACCTTTGATACTGAGACGACGAATATCGATTCCTCGGAATCTTATTGCCCATAAGCCTTTTTTAGCTTCATTAAAAATAAAAGGAATAAATTTCAATGTTGTCAAAAGCAAAAGACTAAATTGCAGTGATATTCTGATTTTGTTTAAAAACAACAGAAATTCAAATACTGAAACCTGAGCAAAAATGTATGCCAGCATAAAAATAATCATATATCGAATCCAGAGCAAAATTGCTTCTCGAAATCCACCAGAAAAAATTAATGCAAATCCTTTGATTGATAAAAGTACATCACCCTGACGTCGGAAGATAATCTGGAGTAATGATACGACCGCTAATAGAAATCCGATTTGAGAGAATCGACGCAGCAACATCTTAAATTCAGCCGGTGCACTGAATATGATCCAGATTGAGAGAAGACTTAACCAGACAAGCGGCATGAGAAATTTTGTTTCATACACTGCCCAGAGTGTGGCTGAACTTCCAATGATTAAAATGGTACAAAAATGGAAATTTATCTTTGACATTCTCATATTCTCGTTCTTCTCAACTGTGGCAAACTCGGAATAACCTGCCATTCTCTAAGCGAAAAAAGTTCTCCGCACCAGTCAGTTCGATCAGGATGATATCCTAATATAATCACTGGATAGGGATTAGATGTTTTCCTTTCCGTATTTAGAAAATTAAAAACGTCTTTTACTTTTTGTACTGAGAGGCTGGATGGCAGGTAGCCAATGATTAGATAGGTTGGTTTTTTCACCCATTGAATGAGAAACCATATAATTTTAGTTTCGCCTTCAGATAAAAAAAGAGGATTTCGTTGAGCCAAATTTAGAAGATTAAATCGGCTTAATAGATTTCTTGCTATTTTGAAATGATTATGAGTGGACTGGAGATAATTTTCTGAAGCAGCCAATGCATCTGCAATCTCATTTTCAACGGTTTCAGTTAAAAATATGGCTGGCATTTTATTCGGAACCCAGCCTAATTTTTTGCCAATAAGAGGTAATCGTTCTGCCACTTCTCCCCATAAATTATGTTTTCGTCCACTATGAAATGGTTCAACCAAACGCTCCATTAGAAATGAATTAAGTTGCTCTTTATGATTCTGGCAAACGAGATAATTTTTGTCAATTGGAAAATTTTGATCAAGCCATTCTATCATAATCTAAACTAAATTGGGATTAATGTGAAACACTCATACTGATTCCATCCCTGTGAGGGATGGAATCAGTAACCATTTAGCTACTATTTAATCTTGATTCTGTACAGTTAACTTTTTATCCATTAAAAACCATTGTGGAAATTGTTTAACTTGTTGATGATGATTGACGAAAATGGTTATACAACCATTTGAACTTAACCATTCAAAAAATGAATACCATTGTTGAATTATTGATTCAGAAAATGTCGTCATCACCTCGTCGAAAAGGTAAAGCTGGGCATTTTGAAGATAAAAAATAAATGTTAACGCTACTATTTTGTGATTAATTTGCATTTGTTTGAAAGGCATATCTATTAATTCGCTTAAATCTGGAAAGAAATTGGAGAACTCATTAAATCGCTTTTCTACCATGATTTCACTTGCTTTTAAAATAGACCTAGTTAATAGCATTTCCTGTCTTAAGGATTCGGTAAGTAGAAAAAAATCCAGGTTAATGCCTGGTATAAAAGCAATCGTTGGAAAAAAGCTTTTGGGCGGCTCTTTCAGGACCGAACGTTCGTTGATAAAAATTTCGCCCGTTAAAAGCTCTCCACGACTGAAATGGGGGATCAATCCTGATATCAAATGTAATAAAGTCGTTTTTCCAGAACCATTTTCTCCCGAAAGTTGAATAATTTCTTTCTGGCTTAATTGACAGGTAATATTTTCAAAAAGTGGTTCTTTTTGCCAACCAAAGGTTAAATTTTTTATACAAAGCAACATTAACTACTTTCTTGATGAAAAATTGGAAATGTAGTAACAAGCCATTCGTAAAGTACCAGGCTTAAATATCCCCCTAAAGCGCCAAAGAAGAAAGCCGAAATCAATCCAATAATCAATGGTATAAGCGGATAATGTAAAAAAACAATACCAACAATGATTGAACCGCTAACGTTTCCCATTGCAGCAGGTATAGTCAACAGCCATCGACTTTGAAAACGATGGATTAATAGATAGATAAAATCTATAATGATCCCAGGAATCGTATAGGTAATTAATGAAAGTACACCATGTGAACCATAAATTCCGGTGACGAATACAATGATTCCCTGAATTAATCCCACAATTGTTGCGGTTCCAAATTGTTTAACCGTCAAGAGGGCTAACATGGGCCAGATCATGTAAATAGCGCCTGCCATCGATCCCGAAGGAATAAGGAAAGCAGAGCCAATCAGTTTAAAAAGTGGTCCAACGATAGGTTTCAGGGCTAAACCACATGCTGCCATTAAGGCAATGAAAACCGCATCAATTGTAGTTATCTTTTTAAGCATAATGGATTGATAATATAACAAACATTGCTTTGAAAATCAACTACTTTATAAATAAAAAAACAACCCATTTGGGTTATAGAGCTTTTTGAAAATATTTCGACTGGTTTATAAGAAAATTTATATACCTGTACATCATCAAGTTTAAAGAAAGATATAACGAAGTGATCCAGCCCAGGCTGTGAGATTCAGGTCCAATTCAATCGATGCCGATGATGTCTTGACAAGCTTGAAGATAGTGAACTTATCCCTGCTCATCGATATTCTCATAGGCGTATCCTTTGATATTCTGAACAACCGTTTCATATATTTGACAGGTATTTTTGACTTCAACAGTGATCGGGATTAAAAACAAATGTGGAGCACCATCGACGAAGCTGCATTTTTGAGCGAAATGTTCTTTATCCGGGACGGCGTCCGTAGCCGTTAATAAGATGACCTACGAGCCAGTCTTGGTGTTGGTTTCAAAAATAATTTTGGCAATACTTAAAGGATTATGCTGGGCAATGCTTATTCAGATTTGGGAAGATTGGAGAATGTGAATTGGTTTTGGTCGGCGGTGATGTTTTAAATTTATGAAGTGTTAATATTTCAGACCTCAAAGACATCCAATATCTTCGAGGTCTGATTTTTTTATTCTAATAGCCTTAACAATAATTGATTTTAAATTAATTTTTTAATCTATCAATCCAATAAGTTGGCTCCCTATGCGTATGCGCAACGGCAACTATGTAAATATAATTTTCATAAACTTTCTCCAAGAACATCTTCTGCAAGTATACCTTTTGTCTTACCTTCCCTGTGAGCATTTAACCTCGCTTGAGCTTCTTTTAAACTGATGAAAGATTTTTATGCCAAAATATATAAAAATAATTTTAAAATGTCAAACAGAAAAATAAGAAAACTTTAGAAAAATTAACTCGTCAGTAAATCTTACAGTTAGAAAACTGAATTACTGTAACTTATACTCTATTAGAGCGAAAAAATATATGTCATGCCTGTTGTTTTTTTAGCCTTTCAATTAACCATAGATTGACCAAAGTCTCAGGCAAAATACCACGTGTGCGAGCGTGTATCTCAACCTGGGAATAAACTTCTGGATCAATCGTTACTCGTCGTTTGCGCTTAGCCTGTACCTCAGATTCAACTTCGTGAGTTTGATCCCAACAATCTGCCAGGCTATGCGTATCCCAGAATTCATCAATCTCTTCTAACGAACCGGCTTTTGAGATACTGGTTTGTCTTGAATTATTGTCTTTGTTTATAACGTGTTCTTTCTTTTTTATCCATAGCTCTTGCACTCAAAATAAAAGCTGTATTTTCTGGCTTGAAAATGAAAAATACTATCAAACATTTCCCCAAATCACTCTACCCGCTTGCGGAGCAAACATCTTCTCCTTTCACCTACCCATATTCAACGAATCGATAATGAGGTCGATTTCGGATTTCTTGCGGATGCAAACCAGGTTTTATTCATTTGTTAATTTTCTGAACCGGTGTCTTCCTTGCTCTACAACAACAAATGCCTGTCTTAGCTCGTTTTCGGAATGTTTGCTCAAGACTCTGGCTAGTTCTTGATGTACAGCATTTTGAGTCGATGGCAGCATCCGGAGATAAATTACACCTGTTCCCTGGTACTGAATGAAAACCAAGTACCCGAAGTCTTTATCTCTGCTGATAAAAATTCGGTCTTGTTCATTAGCCGTTTGGAGCAAATCCGAATCACTTGCCCGTGAGAGACCGATTTTTGCCACGGGCACTACATCATGCCCTAACTCCATAAGAAATAGTGCCGTAGCAGCATAGACATCCTGATCAAGAAGGAACTTCATACAGCAACCGCAGTAACGTGAATATCTTCTGCAGTCATCACCTCTATAGCATACTGAATACAGGCACGAATGTCCTCGATTTGGAGATCAGGATAATAATCCTGGATGATTTTGTTGAAAGGGATGCCTTCTCTAACTAATTCGAGGACGTTCTGAACAGGAATCCTCGTGTTAGCGACACAGGGTTTGCCAAAATGGATGTTGGGATTAACTTCAATCCTCGCCCTCATTTTTTACCTCTATTATTTAAAATTACTTTTCACCAAAATATATAAAAATAATTTTAAAATGTCAAACAGAAAAATAACAAAAATCTTAGAGATTAATTCGCCAAGAAATCTTGCGTTTAACTGGCAATTTTGACTTCAACGATGAATGGGGTTACGAACAGATGTGAAGCACTGGTGGCAAAGCAGCATTTTTAAACGAAATGTTCTTCATCTGGAGTAGCGTCAATCCTCGTTACGAAGAAGACCCGCGAGCCAGTTTTGAGGTCGGATTCAAATATAATTTTAACGAGAAATAAGGAATTATTCTGTATTACAGTTGACCTGTAACAGTCAATTCGTGCATTCTCTCAATCAAGAGAGCATTTACCAACGTCTCAATCGAAACACCTTGAGCACGTGCACGCTGTGCGAGTTTTGTTACCACTTCTGGTAAAATCGCGACACGGATTGCTCGTTTGTTAGGTGTTTCAAAACGAAACCACTCTCCATCATTTTCCATATAAGGAACCGTATCGAGATTATCCCAAAATGCAGCTTCTTCCTCGTAAGTTTTGAATTCTGGTACTTCCAATTTGTTCATTTTCGTAACCTCCGAAAATTTTGTTTTTCACCTTCAGCCATGTCTCGAGCCGTGATAGGCTTGAAAATCGTACCTTAGAGTTTGAAATTCACGACGATGCATTAGTTGTTGACAATCATAATTTTTTGTTATATTATTATCAAATTCAACTCTAAGATGAAGATCATCTTCTGTACATACAGATTTTAATTTAGGATTTCTATTCTTATGTTTACTCCAGGCCGGGAAGTTTTTTAAATTTTTGTTCAGTGAAGATTGATTTACTAATAAATCATTCGCCTAACAGTTAATTTTGATACATTTTTCGGAATTGTGTTGGTGTGACACCGGTATGTTTTTTGAAAGCAGTATTAAAAACCGATTTGGAATTAAAGCCGACTTCATAAAGAATTTCCAAAATTGTTTTTTTCTTATTTGCCGGATCTGAGAAGAGATTCTTTGCTTCTTCGATACGATACTCATTTATAAAAGCGTAAAATTTTTTATTGAGGTAAAAATTAATCTCCTGGGAAAGATACCGGGGAGGAATGGATAATTTTTGTGAAAGTTGCTCAATCGATATGCCCGGCGTTAAATGGGGCTTTTGTTTTTCCATATAATCCAACAGTATATCTAAATGTTTTTTGCTCTCTTCTTCGGTTAACTTTGATTGAGCATATTTAGGTTTCTGTTCAATTCCGTTGAATATGTCTGGATGCTTTAGTCCTTTAAAAACGATAATATTGGCAAATAAAAAAATGAGAAAAATGGAAGTCTGCGGGATGAGTGATACATAATTACCAAAGAAACTCGCGACATAATTAATAAAACCGATACCCCAAATAGCTAAAAAAGCAAAGGTGATCAAATTTAACCATGACAGGCGCAAATGTTCAATAGACGAATATAGTTCTTTTAATTTCTTTTTATAACCGTACAAAACATATAAACACACTGCGGTATAAATAATAAAATGAAAATATATCAACACATTGATGATATGATATTCATAAAAATTCAGAACCTGGCGTTTCAATAATAAATCTCTTTTTACGTCAGGACTAAAAATGTAGAAATTAAATGTCATGAAAATCCAATGCAGCAAAAAGGGAATTAAATGTATCAAATGTATTTTTTTGAATTTGAAATCCCGATAGGCTAATGAAAGTACGTAGAAATATAATGCCGGACCCAATAAAAACTCAAAGGAAATAACCATGTAAAAAGCATCGGGCAGTAAATTGAAAATTTTTTCAGGATAAGAAATAAATATTCCTCGTGAAAAACACAAGGCTTTGGAGAACAGAAATATCGCAAAGATACTATTACTTATCCGTTTGCCGTTTTTATGAAAAATCAGGAAAACGGAAAAAAATAGAAATTGAAATACTGTGATAATACGAATAAGGCTGTAAATATCATTTAGCATAGTTCAATAAAAAGCTTATATAAGAATTTGTTGAAATTCTTTTTTGACTGAAAACGCATTTGAATCAGATTATTTTTAGAATATACAAATATATTCATGAAAATCAACTAAATTTTGTGTACGTTGTTTATGCAGCATTGTTCACTTAAAACTGCCAAATAGTTAAAAAAAATGATTAATATGGATTATCTTTGAAATTGAATTCTATTTTTCAGGGAAATAAAATGGATGATAATTGAGGAGATGTTAAAAAAGCGAACAGCTACATAATGTATGTTCGCTTTTTATGACTATAAAAAAATTTAAATTAGGGGCTTTATATTTATCATACCCCACAGCCATTACCTTATTTAAGCAAAATCATTGACCTTGTTTTTCGATGTCCGTCTATCTCCAATTGATAGCAATAAATACCTGTTGCAACTAATCGACCAGACTTATCTCTCCCGTCCCATTCGACCAGGTAAATTCCAGTTTGCCATAATTCATTAACCACAAGTGACCTTATCAAGCGACCGTTTACATCATATACATTCAAATTAACTGTTAAAGGTTCATTAAGAATGATTTTGATTGTTGTTTTCGAATTAAAAGGATTGGGATAATTAGGTAGTAGTTCAAATGTGTGTGGTGATAAGCTTGGTTGTTCAGAGATATCCGATATATCTGTCATTACATTTATAAAATCTGTCGCATCCATCCATCCCAGGTTTGCTGGATGAGTATACGTCCATCCAGCCGTAAAACGGTTGTCGCTGGCATCCCCGGGATAATCATACCGACTTCCCTTCCGAATTCCAAAATGAAGATGCGGTGGAACGGTATAATTACCCCCTGTATTCTCATCCTCATCACCCAGGTAAGCAATTAACTCACCTTTGTTGACTGTACCTTCTGTCTTCTTCCATCTTCGCGTGCTGAGATGTCCATAAAGTGAATATACGTCCAGATCTGGGTGATCAATTGTGATCAAATATCCATAACCGTAGGCATATCCCGAGTAGCTGATAGTTCCTTCAGCCATAGCGTACACCGGGGTGCCAGCCTCATCATAGACATCCTCTCCGGCATGGTATCTTCCCAAATCTTCGGAAAACACGCCAAAATCCAGATCCACCAAGTACTTGATTAGAGGAAACTGTAACAGTTCAGCCCTGTTAAAAAAAAAATTAATTTTATAAAGATTTTACTGGATTCCCAGTTTTTAATTTTGTATATTATGACCATGAACGAACAGTTGGTCATACAAGCCC
>Ga0209636_10001759_pt1 | contig 21920 bp, 19 predicted proteins | sample DeeMarSWOR152_54_FD_187464 | JGI IMG/M metagenome (GOLD analysis project Ga0209636, IMG submission 187464) | Marine sediment microbial communities from White Oak River estuary, North Carolina - WOR-1-52-54 (SPAdes) (version 2) | ecosystem: Environmental > Aquatic > Marine > Intertidal zone >...
TTTGAGAAAATTTTCACTATACTGGCCAAACATAATTACAAAGGTCCACTTAGCATTGAGATCGAGTTTGATGGGAAACATCATGAACCTTTGAATGGAGTTGATGAAGCAGTTATTGAATCATGTAATTTCCTCAAGCAGTTTGTTCAGTTTTAAATCTATACTACTTGGGAAAGCATGCACCATTGTGCTGTACAGCAGACTGAGCAAAATAGAAGGGAGGTGATGTCTATAGAGCAAATGAGTTGGAGAATAAGTTGAATCAAAACAATAAATAAAGGGAGGAAAACTATGTGGAAAAAAATTATTTTAATTCTAATGGGGTTGTTATTGTTTAGCACCTACCTTGTATTTGCGGGAGGGGGGAAGGAAGAAGAGAAAATAAGTATCACTTTCTGGCATCACGAACCCCCTGCACATCGGGTCAAAGCCTTTCAGATGGTAATAGACAAGTTTATGGAAGAAAATCCCAATGTGCAAGTAACCCAAGAAGCAGTTCCGTGGGATGATGCATGGCCAAAAACACTCGCCTCAATAAGCACCGGAACCTCACCAGACTTTCAATTCGATCTTCCAGATCTGAATATCTCTGCTTATGAAGCTGGTGGTATCATACCGGTGGATGATCTAGTGAAAAAGATCGATGAAGAACAGGGGTACTTTAAATCAGTTTCAAATCCCTACTATCACCATGGCCATCATTGGGGTGTTCCGATATGGCACATACCTTTTGCGTTAATTTACCGTCCAAGCTTCTTTAAGAAATATATGGGAACCACAGAACCCCCGAAAGATTGGGATGAGTTTTTAGAATATGCTGAAAAGTTAACAGTTGATACGGATGGTGATGGTACAATCGACATTTATGGATGTGGTATAGTTGCTGGAATGACACTCTGTACAGCAGAACAAATATGGGCGTTTATGGCACAAACAGGTACAACACTATTTGAACCAGACGGCACAGTGAGTTTTTACAGTCCAGAAGCAATTAAAGCAGTGCAGATGTACAAAGATTTATTTAAATATGCTCCACCAGCTGCAACGGGTTGGGCTTGGGGAGAACTTGAGATGAATTTTCCTGCAGGAAAGATCGCCATGATGCCCTATTTCGGAGCTATCCTGAAAGCTTTTTATGAACAGAAAAATTATGATTTGGCATCTGCTCCACTTCCATATCCAAAGGATGGGAAAAAGGGAACATTGGTGTATCCAGCTGCGTTAATGGTATTCAAGACTGCTGAAGAGAAAGGTCAAAAGCACCTGGATATGGTGAAAAAGTTGATAATGTTCATGATGGAACCAGAGAATAACTACGTCCTTACGGCTGTGCAGGAACCCGGATTGTATATGCCAGCAACTAGAGCGAATTTAGAGTATGAAAAGTTTTGGAGTCATGGTCCTGTTGCCGAATATAAAGATTTTGTGAAACCTATTGCAGAAACTGTTGAATATGGAAGCTTATTTGGATTTACCCATGGTGCGGTGAATCTTGCCATAGGTTCAATCTCTGGTGAAAATGTATTGGCAGAGATGGTGCAAAAAGCTGTTATTCAAAATGTATCTGCAGAGGAAGCAGTGAAATGGGCCCATGATCGAATGGTGGAAATAGCCTCAAAATAGGCTATAATAGTGTGGCAAATCGAAAGAGGGCGTATTGTATATACGCCCTCATAGAATAAGATTAATTACCTAATGGTTAGTAAAAGGTAATAAATAAATGCAGAAGAAAAATCAATTGAAAGGATACCTGTTTCTCTCACCCATAATAATTCTTATTGCTATTTTCCTAATCTATCCATTTGTAAATGTAATACGAATATCCTTTTTCAAGACCCAATTTGGTTTCGGCGAGATGGAATTTAGCGGTATTAAAAACTTCATTTTATTATTTAAGGACGAAGTTTTTAGAATAAGTATAAGAAATTCAATGATATGGACGGTGGGAAGTTTGATCCTTCAACTATCCATCCCACTTGGGTTAGCATTGCTACTAAATAAAAAATTTAGAGGAGTGACCTTTGTAAGGGCTATAATTCTTATCCCATGGATAGCGCCTGTAGTTGGAGTCGCGATGATGACAAGGTGGATACTGGAACCTCAATTAGGGCTTGTAAACAAAATATTAATGGGAACTGGCTTAATCCGTGAGCATATAAATTTTTTAGGTTCTATGACCAATGCTCTTCCTACCCTGTTAATAATAAGCAGTTGGCAGTTTATCCCTTTTGGTACTCTTTTAATGTTAGCTTCACTACAAACGATTTCTCCTGAATTATATGATGCGATTAAAATCGATGGTGCAAATTCATGGCAGATTTTTCGGTATCTTATCTTTCCATTAATAGGATCAATGATCGGATTTGTGTTTTTCTTTGGATTTGTATGGAATTTCAATACATTCGCAATTATTTGGATGACGACACAAGGAGGACCGGTAAACTCTACGATGACCCTCCCGGTATTAATTTATCGGAGAGCATTTAAAAGTTTTAATATGGGTGAGGCTGCATCGATTGCTACTATTGTTGGTTTTTTCCTTATCATTGTTGGATTTTTATTCTTCAAGTTCTTGTGGAAGAGGACCGAACGATAAATGAAAGTTTTTCGGACAAAGTACAGAATGCAAAGGCTCAGCTTAATTTTACTAGTGGTTTTAATTATTATATTGCTTATAGATTTATTTCCATTCTATTGGGTTTTTGTTTCTTCTTTGCAACCGAATATCGATATTCTCACTGGTAAGACAAAGCTATTCCCAAAGAAAGTAACACTAAAAAACTATGCAGATTTACTACTTGAAACTGCTGGTGTAACTGCTTTTCGCCATTACATTCTCAATAGCCTTAAAGTATCTTTCGTGGTTGCTTTATTTTCAACTGTAATTTCCATATTGGGTGCCTATGGATTATCGCGCTATCAATTTTATGGAAGAGAGTTTATTGGAAGGATGTTATTGTTTATCTATGTATTTCCAACGATATTAATCATTATTCCTGTTTATGAAATTATGTCAAAGTTCCATTTGGTTGATACTCATTTATCTTTAATTCTAATACATACCACCATTGCAGCTCCATTTTGTACTTGGTTGCTCAGGTCATTTTTTGATTCTGTTCCCTATGAACTTGAAGAAGCAGCTGCGATTGATGGCTGTGGGAAATTTCAAGCTTTTTTCCGTATAACCCTTCCATTGTCTGCACCAGGAATATTTACGGCAGGTATTTATGCTATGATAACTTCCTGGGGAGAATATATTTTTGTATTAATCATGATCAATAGTGGAACGAAAAAAACCGTACCGCTAGCACTTGCAGCGTATATGTCGCATGTTGATATTCAGTGGGGAAGACTTTTAGCAGGAAGTGCCCTCAATGTTATACCAATACTAATGATTTTCTTGCCTTTGACTAAGTATTTTCTAAAAGGATTTTTAGAAGGCGCCTTAAAATAAAACCCATAAAAAGTTAAATCAGGAAAAGTTAGAATGAAAATAAGGCCTGTAATTAAAGATGCACTGGATAATGCAAAAGTAATTGATCCTCACTGTCATCTAAGGCCTCATAAACCTTCTGCTGACAATTTTGCAGATCTTCTCTTGTACCATCATTTATGGATAGAATTGGTATCTTCAGGGATGGGACAATACGAAGTGAGCAAAAGCGGATTCCCTCATGAATTAACGGACCCAAAAATTGAACCACTGGAAAGAGTGAGGCGAGCTGTAAAATATCTAAAAAATATAAAAAATACAACGATCGGTGTGTTTTTTAAATGGATAATGAATGATCTATATGAAATAAAAGAGGAACTCGGAGAACACAACATAGAAGGGATCTTCAATAAAGTCGGTGAAAGATGCAATGATCCAAAATGGCAGGAAGATGTTTTAAGAAATTACTGTGGTATAGAATATAATATTACTGTAAATATCGATGGAAAGCCCTATTCAGATAAGATATTAAAAGGAAAAGAGGGAGTACCTGTTAATATTGTTCGAGAGTATATAGTGAGCGGGAAGGAAAATCCCTATAAAGTTATATATTCAATGGAAGAAAACTTTGGAAGAGAGATAAACAACGTTGCCGATTATAGGGAGTATCTTCGACAAATTGTACAGGAGTTCATTAAGGAAAAATATCAATTTGCAGGGGTATGGATATTACCAAGTATAACGGAAGATATGGCAAAGAAGGAAGAAATTGATCGAATAATCAAGAAAGCGAAAGAAAGAAAACCTCTTAATATCGTTGAAATAGGAAGCTTTTGTTATTTTGGAACAGTGAGTTTTCTTAAAGAATTGCGGAAATCCGAGATAAGGACAATCCAAATACTTACTGGTGCTTATGTGCTTTCACCCCACCGCTCAATAACGCGATGGAACAAAAATTTTGTTGAATCGATTGGGAAAATCGCATATGAATTCGAAGATTTCAATATCAACCTAGCTGCTGCAACGGATATATATACCCAGGATTTAGGAATTCTTGCCAAGCATATTCCAAACATAAGCGTAGCAGGATATTGGTGGCATACACTATACCCCTTTTATATAAAAAAAACTTTGGAAACAAGATTGGATATGGTTCCGCTAAACAAGATTATTGGCTTTTTTTCTGATACCTACCATAGTGAATGGTGTTATCCAAAGCTCAAGATGGTTAAGCATATCCTTGAGGACATATTGGTTGAGAGGATAGAAAAGGGGTGGTATGATGTTGAGCTTGCCAACGATATTATTACAAAGCTTTTTTATGAGAATCCTAAGAACATTTATAAAATATAGAAAACAAAAGCTAATTCTATATTTCATAAAAGAAAGTAGGGAGCTCAGTGAGCATGAAAGAATAACGGATGCTACTTCTTATTTAGAGGAGGAATGATCCATGCATAATAAAGAACGTGAAATTAGGATCGAACTATTACGTCCTGGACAAATCATTGAAGAGCAAAAAAGATGTTCATTGATTTTTATTCCTGTAGCGGGCTTGGAGTATCATGGACCACATCTTCCATTGGGAGTTGATTCTATCAATGCTACCTTTAGCGCGTATGGAGTGTGTAGGAGATTAGGAAGGGGATTGGTTCTTCCGACTCTCTATTGGAGCACAGAAAGAGAAAGACCACCCTGGATGTTGGAAGGCTTGGGATTCAAATCAACTGATTGGATTGTTGGGATGGATTTTCCAACTGCACTTTGGAGGAGCCATTATTATCAGGAGCAAATTTTTGGTCTTGTATTAGCGAGTAAAATTGAAATGCTAATAAATCGTGGATATAAGGTTCTAGTTATTGTGAATGGGCATGGAGCGGTAAATCATTTGGAGACGATTGGTAGGTTATCCAAACATTACTCCTATACGACAGATAGTTTAGTTGTATGGGGATTGGCTTTGCCTGATGAAATAACAGAAAAGAATCTTGTTGGTCATGCTGATATATATGAGATTTCTCTTATGATGTATTATCAGACGCTCATAGGGTCAGATTCGATAGTCGATTTGAGTACATTGCCTCCAAAGGACATACCTATTCGGTACCCTGATTTTTCGATTGTGGACGGGCCTGGGTTCAGCGAGAATCCGGACCCTGATCACATTGTGCGAACAGACCCGAGGGATGCGAGTAAGGAACTGGGGAAAAAAATTCATGAAGATGTTGTAAAAAAGTTTATCCGTCTCACGGAGGAGGCATTAAAAAAGAAAGGTTTATGATTATAATTTAAGAGGAAAAATTATGTCTTAATACGTACCATCATATGATACAGAAGCAATATATCCCTGGTGGGAAAGTGTGTTGTCAATATCAAATAGGGCCAGGCTGATTACTGTTGTTACTCCCCTCTCATCTTTCCGGCTTCATTGCAGTTTTTTTGAATCGTTTGTACTGTTTTTCCCAAAGCCTTACATTCATTGGTTTGTAATTTTTTATACTGAAGGCCTGTCTTACCAGAGGTATTGCAACATCAAGACCCCTGATGATACCAAGACCCATGGCCTGTACCATGACATTTCCAACAGCGGTGGCTTCATCTGGCCCGGCTATTACCGAAAGCCCGGTTGCATCGGAGGTAAATTGGTTGAGCAGCTCATTTTTACAGCCTCCTCCGACAATGTGCACTACTTTAGTTGGCCGCGCGCACACCTTTGAAATTCCCTCGTTGACCATCCGGTATTTCATTGCCAGACTTTCATATACAATTCTGAGATAGGTTCCTCTGTGCTCGGGTACTTTTTGTCCTGTTTTTTTACAGAAATCCGAGATTGCGCGCTCCATACTTGAAGGATTATAAAACCCGCTGTCATCAGGATCGATGAAGGAGGTGAAAGCTGGAGCCTTTTCCACGAGGAGGGTTATTTCTTCCCAGCTCAACTCTTTCCCATCTGTCACTTTCCATGTCTTTCGAAGCTCCTGTACAATCCAGGTTCCCATACAGTTTTTCAAAAAGCGTATATTCCCTATACCACCTTCGTTGCTAATGTTCGCGTTCATTGCCGTATCATTGGTGATAGGTTTCGGTATCAATTTGCCAACCAGTGACCATGTTCCTGAGCTGATAATTAGTGCATCGTCTTGATTATCCACGGGCGCTGCGGCGTATGCAGAGGCCGTATCATGGGAGCCCACGGCGATAAGTTTTGCCTTGTTCAGGCCAAGGTAACGAGCAAGAGGGTCTGAGAGTTCTCCAATGACTGTTCCGGGAGCGACTATGTCAGGCATCACTTCCTTTGGTATACTGAGCTTTTTAAATATTTCGTCGCTCCAGCAACCCTGGTGGGCATCCATGAGCTGTGTAACGCTTGACCAGGATGAATCAACCGTTTTCACGCCACCGAGATAAAAGTAGAAAAGGGTAGGCATTGGCAGAAACCTACAGCCTTTGTGTAACAGCTCCTGGCGATTTGTAATAAACCAGAGCAGCTGGTTGTCTAAATTAAATGGCCAGAAATGTATTCCTGTGATTTCATATAACCTTTTCGCATCAATTTTTTTCTTAATCTCTTCTATCATAATATCGAGACGGTGGTCCCTATAGCAGTACACCTTACCAAGGATGTCGCCGTTTTCAGTGACAAAACATCCGTCACTTCCCCACGTATCTATGCCGACAGACTCAAGCCGATCCGACACTTCACGGCGGTAGCGTTGAAGGCCCTTGATGATATTGTGATACATCAGGGTATCATCCCAGTACAGGCGCTCCGTTGTTTTTCCGCTTCTTTCCTGTATATAGAAGGGAACGGCTTCATGAGTGAACCGGTGTATTTCCTGGAGGCTGAAACCATTATCGCTGAAAGATCCCAAAAAGCATTTTCCCCCTGAAGCACCTATGTCAGCTGCAAATACTCTCTTTGTATCCATGCTGTTCTCCTTTGGAAAATCAGGTCAATTTGTTACTTTATATCATATTCATATATATTAATCAACGGTCCTCTCATATCCCGTTGACTTGTCTGAAGTAATGTATTATCAATTCTCAAAGGAAAATGATCAAGAATTGCCCTCAAGGTATGGTGGTTACTGATCTGGACGGGACGCTTTTACAGAACAATCGGAAGATCAGTACCCGCGATTATGATACACTCCTGCTCCTCGGTAGAAAAAGCATACTTCGGGTAATTGCAACCGGTCGTTCTCTCTATTCATCTCGTGGTGTGATTCCCGACGATCTTCCCATAGATTGTCTCCTCTTCTCTTCGGGTGCAGGTATTGTAGACTGGACTGCCAAAAAAATCCTCATGAAGTATTCACTTACTCCTGCTGAGGTTCGTGCTGCAGTGGAATTTCTCATGGAACTGGGTGCTGACTTCATGGTGCATGAGCCGATTCCTGACAATCACTTCTTTTTGTACTACCGAACGGGTAGGTACAATCCTGATTTCTCCAGACGGTGTGAGCTGTATAAAGAGTTTGCCTCTGAATTGGATTTCAATGGCTTTACTTATCGCAGTGCATGCCAGGTTCTTGCTATCGAGCCGTCAGGGACAGAGAGTGTCCGTATACCGCGCGTAGTACGTGCCCTCCACTGGTTGAAGGTTATTCGCACTACTTCTCCGCTTGATAAGAGGTCGATCTGGGTTGAGATATTTCCGTCTGGTGTATCAAAAGCACACGCAGCTGGATGGATCTGCAATCATTATGGATTGAAAAGAAAGAAAGTTTTAGGAATCGGAAATGATTATAATGACCTTGATCTTCTCGCATGGGTAGGGACTGGAATGCTGGTGAGCAATGCTCCGGCTGATTTGAGAAAGCAGTTCAGAGCTGTGTCTTCAAATGATGAGAATGGATTCTCTGAAGCAGTTAATATCTGGCTGAAACACTCAAAGCTTTAAAAGATCTGATAATTAAAATAAGAACAAATATAAATATAGATTATATTTGGAATAAATATAACTATGTATATATTTAAATATTTCTCGAATATCATATATTTTTATAGTGTAAGTTTAGGTTAGACATTGTTTTCCAGTTGACAATCTTTTTCATTAGTAGTATATAGGGTGCACTACGAGGGGGAGGACTATGGCAGTGGATCAAAAACAAACTATCAAAGAAATCGTTCAAAATTTTGGAAAAGATCGGCATCTCCTTATGGATATCGTTCGGGAGGTGCAGAGTAGTTTTGGACAAGTTTCTAATGAGTCCGCTCACGTAATCGCTGATACCCTCGGTATTCCGTTTGTCGAAGTCATCGACATGGTGAGTTTCTACTCATTTCTCTCACGGACTCCAAAGGGTAAATCAGTCGTAAGGTTGAGCAAGTGCATCGTTGATAAGATGCACGGTATGGATAAGGTAGCGAAAGCATTTGAGAAGGAAGTGGGGGTGAAATTCGGTCAGACCACCAGTGACGGCAAAATCACCCTCGAGTACACACCCTGTATAGGAATGTGCGATCAGGTCCCCGCCGTACTGATAAATAACACGGTGCTCACGAATGTCTCGCCTAAGGATGTGCCAGGCATTGTAAACTCGCTTCGCAAAGGCGAGGGGCTCGGAACGCAGGATACCGACGAAGCAAGGCCTGATGCACAGATCGAATTAAATCTAAGACAACCAGGTCCTGTGATTTTCAGTCCAATGGACCGTGGCACCGCAATACGGACTGCTTTGAATATGTCACCCGAAGAAGTGATCAACATAGTTACCAATTCCCGTCTCAGAGGAAGGGGTGGGGCAGGTTTTCCAACAGGAATGAAATGGAACTTCTGTCGGAAAGCAAAAGGGGAAGCCCATTACGTGATCTGTAATGCAGATGAAGGTGAACCGGGCACTTTTAAGGACAGAGTAATTCTGACTGAGGCTCCCGATCTTGTGTTTGAGGGGATGACTGTTGCAGGATACGCCATCGGAGCAAAGGAAGGACTCTTTTACCTGAGAGGCGAGTATGAGTATCTCTACCGTTACCTGCAGCAGGTTCTCGCACACCGCAGGCATCTCGGCCTGCTTGGAAATAATGTAGGCGGCAAAGAGGGATTTGATTTCGATATCAGGATCCAGCTTGGTGCAGGGGCCTATGTGTGCGGTGAAGAGTCGTCGCTTATTGAATCTCTTGAAGGAAAGAGAGGTGCTCCCCGTGATAGACCTCCTTTCCCTGTCACAAAGGGCTTCCTGGATCAGCCCAGCAGCGTCAATAATGTGGAAACCTTCTGCTGTGCTACACGTATTTTGGAGAAAGGCGCTGACTGGTTCGCGAAGCTTGGAACCAAAGACTCTATCGGAACAAAACTGTTCAGTGTTTCAGGCGATTGTAAAAAACCTGGTGTCTACGAGCTGGAGTTCGGCATCACAGTTGATGAGCTTCTTCAGATCGTGGGAGGAGAGGATGCTCAGGCGGTTCAGGTTGGCGGTCCATCGGGCAACTGCATCGCTCCAAAAGACTTTGGAAGAAAGATATGTTTTGAGGACCTTCCAACGGGTGGTTCGTTTATTGTATTCGGACCAAAGCGAAATATGCTTGAAGTTGTACGGGAGTTCACAGAGTTCTTTATCGAGGAATCATGCGGGTGGTGTCCACCCTGCCGAGTTGGGACAACAGTGATGCTGCGCATGCTGGATAAAATAATCGAAGGAAAAGGAACAAGCAGGGATCTCGATGAGCTCGAAGAGGTATGTAATACAGTAAAAACGATGAGCCGTTGTGGATTGGGACAGACTGCACCTAATCCAATCCTTACAACCCTGAAGAATTTTCCAAAGTTGTATTCATCACTGATAAAGGCCGAGGACTACATTCCGACGTTTAACTGGGATAAGGCGCTATCAGAGGGAATAACACTTGCAGGACGGGGGCCAGAGTGGGAAGGAGAGGAATTATGAGTGGAGAAAAAATAACTATCTATATAGATGATGTCGTTGTTGAAGCAAAACCCGGACAGACGGTGCTGGAGGCTGCAGATGAGGCAGGTATCTACATTCCACGACTCTGCTACCACAAGGACCTGGTTCCGGGAGGGCACTGCAGGGTATGTACGGTTAAGATAAATGGAAAACCCACAAATTCGTGTACTTTCCCTGTACAGGAAGGGCTTGTTATAGAAAACAATACTCCTGAAATGATCGAGGCCCGCCGTCGGATCATTGAGATGCTTTTTATTGAGGGAAATCATATCTGTCCTTACTGTGAAAAAGCAGGAAACTGCGAGCTTCAGGCGCTCGCCTACAGGTTCGGTATGACAGCACCGACTTTTCCCTATATTTTCCCTAAATTAGAAGTCGATGCAACACATCCCGATATATATATCGACAGAAACAGATGTGTTCTGTGCGGACGGTGTGTACGTGCATCCAGGGATGTGGATGGGAAGAGTGTTTTCGGCTTTGAGGGAAGAGGAGTCAATAAAAGGATTGTAGTGAATGCCGATCACACCCTCTCAGAAACACAGATAACAGCAGCGGACAAGGCTGCGAATATCTGCCCGACAGGCAGTATTGTGGTTAAGAGAGTTGGGTATAGCATACCCTATGGAAAACGAGACTATGACCTCGAACCTATTGGTTCTGATATAGAAAAGAAAAGAAAATAAAACTGTGTAAAAGGGTAAAAAGATGGCGAAACCAAAAGTAGCTACAGCAGCTTTAGCGGGCTGTTTTGGATGTCATATGTCATTGCTTGACATCGATGAACGCATCGTAAAGTTGATCGAGCTTGTGGATTTCGATAAATCACCGATTGACGATATCAAGAGATTCACAGGCCCTGTCGATGTCGGAATCATTGAGGGAGGATGCGCAACACAGGAGAACGCCGAGGTTCTACAGTTGTTCCGCAAATACTGCAAGGTGCTGGTTGCAGTGGGGGAGTGTGCGCTCACAGGAGGCATTCCTTCAATGCGTAATACAGTGTCTCTGACAGAGTGTATGGAAGAGGCCTATTTGAAAGGTCCTTCGGTCGTGGATGGCGTAATACCCAATGATCCGGATATTTCTCTCATACTCGACCGGGTATATCCGTGTCACGAGGTGGTAAAGATAGATTACTTCATTCCGGGATGCCCTCCTCCTGCTGATGCATTTTGGGAAGTGCTCACTGCGCTTCTTGAAGGAAGGGAGCCGAAAATTCCATACCAAGCACTGAAATACGATTAAACAATTGGAGGCGTATCATGTCAGTGGCTTCAACTACAAAAGAAAAGAAGATTGTCATAAATCCAGTAACCCGTATCGAGGGCCATGCAAAGGTTACGATCCATCTTAACGAAAAAGGGAAAGTCGATACAGCCCGCATGCACATCGTTGAATTCCGTGGTTTTGAGCGATTCGTTCAGGGACGTCTATACTGGGAGGCACCTGTAATTGTGCAGCGGCTGTGCGGTATCTGCCCAATCAGCCATCTCCTTTGTGCAGCAAAGGCAATGGATGTGATTGTGGGTGCCGACAGGCTCACACCGACCGGTGAAAAGATGAGACGGCTCATGCATTATGGGCAGGTTTTTCAGTCCCATGCGCTTCATTTCTTCCATCTTAGCTCCCCGGACCTCCTGCTCGGATATGATGCTGATCCGGTCATACGGAACGTGATAGGAATTGCTCAGAAATATCCTGAGCTTGCAACCCAGGCTATCCTGATGCGCAAGTACGGACAAGAAGTGATAAAGGCAACGGCCGGGAAAAAGATACACGGAACAGGAGCAATTCCCGGTGGAATCAATAAAAACCTCAGCGATGAGGAAAAAACCTTTCTAAAGAAAGATATTGATCAGATGATCCAGTGGTCTGTGGAATCTGTTGCGCTTTACAAGAAGCTCTACCTTGATGATATTGACCGTCTTTCAAAGCTCGGCAGCTTTGAATCTAACTACGTGAGTATTAACCGGAAAGACGGTTGCCTTGATCTGTACGATGGTTTGCTTCGTGCAAAGGACCCGGATGGAAAGATCATTTTCGATATGGTCAAACCAATGGATTACTTGAAGTACATCCGGGAGGGAGTGAGGGACTGGAGCTATATGAAGTTTCCGTTTATCTATTCTCTCGGACAGGAGAAGGGGTGGTACCGGGTTGGACCCCTTGCACGTATCAACAACTGTGATTTCATTGACACTCCCCTTGCCGAGAAAGAGCGGCAGGAGTTCATGGAGCTCGGAGGCGGAAAACCGGTTCATGCAACCATGGCCTATCACTGGGCACGATTAATCGAGACGCTGCACGCTGCAGAAAAGATAAAGGAACTGCTCGATGATCCTGATATCCAGGGGAAGAATCTCGTAACTTCGGGCGATAGAAGGCATGAGGGAATTGCGATCTTAGAAGCACCGAGAGGGACGCTATTCCACCACTATAAGGTGGACGATAAAGACCAGATCACAATGGCCAATCTAATAGTCTCAACGACCTCCAACAATGAGCCCATGAATCAGAGCGTGCGGAGGGTTGCTGAAGATTATCTTGAGGGCGCTCAGATCACAGAGCCTCTATTAAACCTGGTTGAGGTTGCGATCAGAGCCTATGATCCATGTTTGAGCTGCGCAACCCATGCAATTGGGCAGATGCCACTGAAGGTAAAGCTCATTGATGTAAAGGGGGATGTAATAGAAGAGAAGGTGCATGATTGAGTGTTCTTTTGTATGGATTTGGAAATCCAGGACGGCAGGATGATGGACTTGGTCCCCTCGTTATAGAAGAAATCGAAGGGCGTAATATACCTGGTGTAACCATAGATGTGAATTACCAGCTGCAGATTGAAGATGCGGCAGAAATGGTAAAGCATGAAGTTGTGATTTTGGTGGATGCTTCGGTAAAGGGAACCGGACCCTTCACCGTACAGAAGGTAAAACCGGAACGCAGTATTGGTTATACGAGTCATGCTGTGGGCCCTCAGTCCATCCTTGCAATATGCAAAGATGTTTTTGGGAAGGTTCCAGAAACGTGGATCATAGGAATCAGGGGTTATGAGTTTGAGTTTGGAGAGGGTATCTCGAAGAGAGCGAAAACAAATTTTGATAAAGCCCTCGAATTTATTATTATACTCTTAAGCGAATACAAGGGGAGAAAAATGGCAGAGAAGAATGTTGACAAGAAAACGATCCTCATCATTGATGATGACGCTGACCTCAGGGCTTCGATGCGCATAGTGCTTGAGGCATCAGGTTTTTCTGTTGGGGAAGCGGCGGATGGTGAGGAAGGTACTAAGATAGCTGAACGTATCAAGCCGGATGCGATCATTGTCGATCTGATGATGGAAACGATTGATGCGGGGAGTAAGCTCTCGACGTACTTCAAAGAAAAAGGATTCGATTGTCCTATTTTTCTTCTCAGTTCTGCCGGGGATACGGTGCGCTATAACATCGATGCACGCGAGCTGGGTCTTGCGGGTATTTTTCAGAAGCCCATTGATCACAAGGTATTGATAAACACACTGAAAAAGCAGTTGAAAATGGAATAAGGTACGAAGTAACTCTGTTCATCTGGTTTATCTTGAGTTGGATCAGACTTCAGGTTTTTAAAAAACGCTGCTGCATAGGTAGCGTTTTTTTTCGCTTACAAGTTGATAAAAGTCATATTGACTTTTGATTTTTGCTGACTTAAGGTTTTCAAAAAAAGGAGGGAGTAGAAGTGGACAAATTTCTTATAAAGCTGAACAGAGTTATTGCATATATAAAGATTGGACTGGTAGTCGGGCTCCTTATTACTGGCTTCAGGATGATAGGGTATTTCACCTTTATAAACCGGGGACTGGCCGATTACCTTCACCGGATTTATTTCAATGTTCCATTCATAATCCTGTTCACAATCCATACCCTTTTGAGCGTGCGAATTACGCTCATGAGAAAACAGAAAAAGAGTATATTCCTGGACATTCTGTTTATTGTGATTGGGATTGGTTTTATCGCAGTTTTTTCTTATTTAGCCTTGAGTCTTATTGTTTTTTTTAGGAGGTAAGCTTTATTATGAAGAAAATTATCCTAGTGAGAGGTGCCAGTCTAAATCCTTTGCTTTTAATGGTGACGGTTTTTTTCATCTTTTCATTCTCTTTGGTTTTCGGGAGAGGTTCCAAAGAAAAAGAGTTTGATCCGAAAAAGATAAACATCGATGAGATCAGGAGCGATCAACAATTTGCGGAAACAATCCCTGAATATCGGCTTCGTTTCACAGGAATTGTTGAAAAAGATAGGGAAATAACCTTTAGAGAAATCGTGACGGCTTATTCAGACTACGTGCAGACATTCCGGGCGAAAGGGACCAGAACGGATGAAAAAATCATTGAGTTTGAATACACGGGAATCAATACATCTGAATTGATAAAAGATCTTGGCATCGGGATAAGTGGAAAGAATGTAGTTATCTATGGAAACGATAAATACGCGGCAAGCATTCCTCTGTCGGATTTCCTGGAAGGCAGGGTCTGGTTGGTGTGGAAGAGAGAAGGACAGTACCTTGTACCTGGGGAAGATGGTGTTTTAAAAATCGTTCAAGATGGCGGACTTACTAAAAACTGGATAAAAAATCCTGTCCTCTTTGAGTTTACAGCAGGATTCTTTGATAAAGTTCCACAGGCAGATCGTCTTAACCCGAATGAGATCAACTTTGTAGATCAGCAGCGCATGTTTACTCTCTCTATCGGAGTTTCCCCAAAGATTGAGGAAAAAAGCTGGAGACTGAAGGTTGGAGGACTCGTTGAAAACCGGAAGGTTTATACCTATGAGGACATCCTTGAAATGCCCCAAATCACTGTATATGCGACACTCGAAACAATATCCAATCCACCCGGTGGCCGTTTAATAGGCAATGCACTGTGGACCGGGGTCCCGATGAGCTACATATTTGAGCAGGTAAAGCCGAAAAAAGAAGCTATTGAAGTGGTTTTCAGATGTGAGGACGGATATTCCACGAGCATTACGCTGCAGGAGGCACTAAAAGAGGGGGTGATGCTCGCATACCGGATGAATGGTGCCCCGCTTCAGCCAGAGCATGGATATCCTCTCAGGGCTGTGGTGCCGGAGAAATACGGGATGAAATGGCCAAAGTGGATAACAGAAGTGGAGTTTGTTGATTACGATTACAAGGGCTACTGGGAAAAACGGGGATGGTCTGATTATGCGGGACGGGGCAGGCCCGATCAAAGGTATGACTGACGCCCTGACTGAGCTCATTATTGCATAAGTCTCACAGTAGGAAAAAAAATGGCAACTTCAGGAGAAAAATATAGCGTGTAGATGAAGCCACTCGAAATCAACAACAGCGACCTTGCCGAGGGATAACTGGGGATATCAATATAGCGATTGTATTAAAACAAGAAGGGCAATATTGCTTTTCTGTTTTTCGGATAATCAGCGAACTGCGTAATGTACCACTTGTGGTGTGACCGTGCTCTTGGAACAAGGTTTGCTGCTGTCCATACCGCAAAGGAAAGCCCAGCATAAGACCAGGTGAGGCATGCCCACCCAAACCATTCGACAACTTCTCCGAAGTAGTTCGCGCTTGATATCCACTCAAAGAGTCCTCCATGGGGTATACCGTAGTTATCGCTGTCCTCACTTCGTAATTTTCGAAGAATCCAATCAGAATGAATGTTGATAAAAAAACCGCTAAAGAAAAGAATAAGTCCGATTATAAATCGGGGGTCTTGTACCCATCTCCGCGTATACACTGTTGAAAACCAGTTAAGGTATCGGCCGTTGAGATAGGTGTTGATAATATTGAAAAAGATAGCCATGCCTACTATTGACAGTGCCATCGGTTTCCTGCCGTTTTTTATAAGAAAGGGGTACACAAAGGAGCGCTGGATGTAATGGATGAGCCATAGCAGCATGAAAAAGAGGGTGACAGGAGTGTGCTCGCGGTTTCCCAGGAGGAAGAAACCACAGAAACCCACAGAGGACACAGCCTCCATGATCATCCAGCCAAACCTGGCTTGGATCGATGGTCCCCAACCAGGCCTGCTATGACGGCCATAGGGTGCCGGGATGAAGAGAAGGGCAACAAAGATGATTGCGGCAACACCATACCAGGAGATAAGGAGTATCCGATAGAAGGCAAACTCTTTCATTACAGCGACCTGCTGAGATGAACCTATCTCTTCGAAGTGTATTCCCTTAAATGACTATCACCATAAAAGGCCTGTGGTGAAAAGTCAAGAATTGATTGATTAAAATTAAATTGTCAAACTTTCACCCTCTCTTTAGATTATATGGAAACTCTTTAAAGGGGAAAAAGATCAGGCTCAAGATTATATCGTGCAATGTGATGAACCATGAACTCAGGTACTGCGCTGCACGCTCCCCCCATAGAATCGATATAGAGTTCATCTACCAGGGGCTTCACGAATTTCCAGGTAAGCTGCAAAAGTCACTGGTGGAGGCCCTGGAACGTGTTGATCCGGGTAAGTATGATTATATTCTGCTGAGCTATGGTCTATGCGGGAACGGAACGTTGGGCGTAAGCCATCCAAAGCTTCCAATAATCATGCATAATGTGCATGATTGTGTTCCTCTTTTAATCGGTGATAGGAAGGCACACTGCGAGTATATGCAGAAAAGACCTGGAACATTCTGGTTCTCCTACGGCTGGATAGAAGGGTTTCCCCTTCCAGGGGGATACGATTACCCACAGAAATACGACGAATTTTTCAATAGCGTGCTAAATGAGAAACAAAGAGACGCCATTGAACGGATGCTGATGGAAAATTATACCCATCTCACCTTCATCTGGTGGAATGAGCTCGGACATATAATTGCTGAGGCGGGGAGAAGATATACCAGAAGCTGTGTGGCCTCACTGAATGATCGTCTCGGTTTTTGCCTCCAGTACGATGAGGTAAAGGGATCGCCAGAGGTGCTTAAGAGGTTTGTAGATGGTGAATGGAACAGTGATGATTTTTTGTACCTTGAGCCCGGAAAGAAACTGCTCTTTGATGCGGCAAGGAGCAAGCTTTTTGTTGAGGAATAACCAGGACCCGGCTGGGCGAAACCAATTCCTGAGGGTGTCAACGATGGCTGGCCCTTGTCACGTAATGATTAGAGGACTTTCTCGAGTTGTGTAACTTTTTTCCCGGGTATTTCTGAAAGGATTTTCACATTCCGGCTCTCTTTGCTACATATTTTCCATTGCGTGCTTCGCAGTACTTCCGGGTTCACAGGATTTTCTGGAAGACGGCCTGTAAACACCCGCACTGCTTCTAGGGCTGTTCTCATCTGAAGCTCTTTCTGCGATTCTTCCGAATACCATGCTGCGTGATCAGAGAGTATAATGTTATTGAGCGTATTCAGAGGGTGGAGGGTGTCAAAAGGCTCGGTTTCGTACACATCAAGAGCAGCACCTGCAATATGACTATCCTTCAGGGCAGTATAGAGAGCTTTCGTATCAACCACCGATCCCCTCGACGTGTTGACGAGTATTGCACTCCTTTTCATTGTGCAAAAGGTATGTGAATTAAAAAGGTGATACGTGTGTTCATTGAGCGGTGTATGTACGCTTACATAATCGGAGATCCTGATCAATGTAGGAAAGTCAACCTTTTCCGTGTCGTCTGCAGAAAACACATGTGTGGCCACAAGAGGATCGTATGCAACAAAGCGAAAGGGAAAGCCCGAAAGCCTCTTTCGCACTTCCCGTGCCGTTCTTCCATAGCCCACGAGACCCAGGATTCTGCCATTCGTGCGGTAAACTGGATAATCATCACCCAGGTCCCAGGAGCCCAGCCTCACAAACCGATCTCTAAGAGGTATTTTGCGTACTAAAGACAACAGGAGAGCGATTGTATGATCTGCTACTTCTCCAACACAGTAGTCAGGAACAATTGTAACGAGGACTCCGTAACGTGTTGCTGCCGGTATATTAATATTATCGTACCCTACACCGTAACGGGATACAACGCAGAGCTCTGTCAGTTCTTTAAAGGCCTTATCACCCATGGGAGTCTGACGGAGCAGAATTGCATGGGCGTCACTGCACTGTGCAATTATGTCATCTTCCTCTCTGCAGTGTGCAAAGAGAAGCTTTCCCCCTGCTTCTTCGATTATCTCCCGTTCAAGTGAGTAATCGTTATATCTTTTTTCAGCAACGTATACATTGAACTTTTGCATTGAAAATCCCTGTTACCTCATGTTAGAATCGTGCTGAGAAAATTGGTTATATATATCATCGGTAAATTACTATGCGATGCTTATATTTCTCATTCATTCTTTCATTTTTACTTATATTTTACGGATGTACGGGCGATACTCCAGACCAGGCAGGAAGTGAGAAGAGGATATTCAAGCTTTGTCTGGAAGTACAAGATGGAGACACTGTTGTGTACAGGGGTACCCATATGCGTTTTTTAGGGGTGGATACTCCTGAACTAAGGAATCCAGAGATAGGATTTTATACAGACCAGGCATATGGAAGGAAGGCGAAAGAGTATACACGAATGGAGATCCGAAAAGCGAGGAGAGTAACCTACACGGGAGACGGCTATGACCGATACAACAGGTTGCTTGTCCATGTATTCGTTGATGGATACCCGTTGTCGCTGAAGATCATTGAAGCCGGGCTCGGCTATGAAACGGTCTCTGTATATGGCGATAATGGATTTCCTGAAATAGCCGATCGTATTTTAAAGGCGGCAAAGCTTCACCATGATCTGCCCTTTGAAAATCCCTATATCTGGCGGCAGAAGAACAGAAAGAGATAATTTATGGTCATGGAGGATTTCATGATATTTCACCATGTGCAGCATGATGAGGAGCTGCTCCCTCTTACAAAGCAGAGGGAAACAGACATCGTAGGGGCGAAAGCTTATTTAAACAACGTAAATACTCCGGTAGAAGTTTTCGAGGATTTCATCGTGAGCCTCCCTGTAATATTTGGAAGCCATGGGGAGATAATCCAGTATGTCCTGTGCAGTGATGCCATCTTCTCCTTTGTCTTTTGCTGCAAGATCACCTGAAAGTCCGTGCAGAAACACGCCCGTTCTTACTGCATCCTCCAGGCTCAATCCATTACCCAGCATTGCGGCAATTGCTCCAGTGAGGGTATCCCCGGATCCCGCAGTGGCCATCCCGGAGTTTCCACTCATGTTGATGAACACCCTCCCGTCGGGGTAGCCTATCAGAGAGTGCGCTCCTTTTAAAACTATGATGGAGGAAAGCCGGGCCGATTCTTTTTTGAGTAGTTCTATCTTACGCTCGCGAATCTCTGAAACAGTCACATGGGTGATTCTCGACATCTCCCCAAGATGAGGGGTGAGCACTGTTGCGAGGGGTCTTTCCTTTAGTAAATCGCTTTTTTTCGAAATGGCAGTAATGCCGTCACCGTCGATGAGCAGCGGTTTTTTAACCAATACTGCAAGCTGCCGTACCAGCTCTTGGGTCTCCTCATTCAGTGATAATCCAGGGCCCATTACCACCATATCCACCTGTTCAATGAGATTTAGAAGGCGGTCTTTGTTCTTCATCGAGATAGTTCCCTGTTCAGTTTCCTCCTGGGGAATAAAGACAATTTCGCTTCCCTTGGCTGCGATAAAGGGTGCAACAGAAGACGGTGAAGCAAGTCGCGCATATCCACCACCAGATTTCAGAAAGGAAAGGGCTGAAAAGTAAGGAGCTCCATAATAGTTTGATGCACCTGCGATAAAGAGCACATCGCCGAAGTCCCCTTTATGGGAGGCCGGGTCCCTTGGTGGAAGAGAAGGAGGTGTGTTTATTTCAACTTTTAGCTCATCCTTCATGTGCAGGACAGGGGGGAAAGAAATGTGAGAAACGAAGAGTTTTCCACAGTGGTCAAAGCCCGGATAGAGGACATTTCCAAGCTTTGGTGTCCCATAGGTGATTGTATAATCCGCTTTTACTGCCACACCCATAACCTGTCCATTATCACCGTTTATCCCTGACGGTATGTCGATGCTGAATATCTTTTTCCCACTACCATTTATCAGCTGAATCACGTCCCTGTACATTCCCTCTATAGTCCTTGTAAGTCCTGTACCAAAGAGAGCATCAACAATAGCATCACAGGATCTTACCTCCTGTTTTAACGACTCGACAGAATCCACAGATTTGACTGGAACCGGTAGCTTTGAAATAATCTCAAAGTTCTTTTTTGCAGCTCCCCTGTATTTCTTGGCGTTTCCAAGGATGTAAACCGTCGGGGCTGCTCCCATTGAGTGGAGCTTTCGTGCAACAACGAGTCCGTCCCCACCGTTATTTCCAACGCCACAAAGAACAGTAAACTTTTTATTTTGGCTACCAAACTCATTTAAAATAACCGTGTAGGCAGCAAGACCCGCATTCTCCATGAGAAGCTCTTCAATGATTCCGAACTCCTCTATAGCACTTCTATCCATATTCCGCATTTCCTGGGTACTGCTTACTTTCATCTGCTTTCTCCTTAACACCCTGTGTATAGTTCTCTTAGGTATGCACATTGAGTCCTTTTCAGGAGACGATTAAAATAATTAGCACAAAACCTCTTGAGGTGTCAAGAAAAACCCATACACAGGTGCCACCCATACACAGTTTAGAAGACACACACAGTTTCGCTGGAGTCTAAAACCATTCTCAAAATATAATATTTTAGCTATAATAATTACTCGATAGGCAGAGTTGTAAAAAATTTTTCTGAAAAGCAATGCCAGAAAGGTGGAGTGGAGAGAGATGGGGAAAAGGAAAGTCGGTCTCGTTCTAACCGGAGGCGCTGCCCGTGGCCTTGCGCATTTAGGTGTATTAAGCGTACTTGAGGAGCACGGGATACCAGTTGATCTCATCGCTGGTGCGAGCTTTGGGAGCATTGTAGCGGGGTATTATGCATCAGGCTGCTTTTCTTCTTCTCTGATTGAAAAAGCAAAGAGGTTTGCCGAAGGGGGACTCATTGATGAATTGAAGAAGAATAATGGTAGATTAGATTGGGATCGTGCAGAGGGAATCCTTCGGCAGGACCTTGGAAATATGAATATTGAAGATTTGAGGATACCCGTATTTATTCTAGCGACAGATATTTCAAAGGGCGACATATGTGTGTTTCAGAGAGGACCGCTGATTACTGCGATAAGGGCCTCATCGGCTTTTCCCGGACTTTTTGGTTCCCTGATTTATAATGGTCATGTGTACATCGATGGAGGTTTATTGAACAGCCTGCTTCTCAATATTGCCCACACCCATGGTGCCGATGTGATCATTTTTTCTGATGTCTCATTCTTGGGGATTATATACAGAAGAGGGTGGATTAATGTTCTTTTAAACACAGTGTTGAGATTCGTCCCGGCACACAGGTACAGGCCCATCCGGAAGTTAGACCGAATTTCGGCGTTTAGGTTGATCCCCAGGGTTCTCCATATTGTGAAAAAGTATAAGAAGCAATGTGAGATATACAGGAAAACCCTCCCGGATTACACCATTGTACCCGATCTTGCCGGCATCAAACCGCTTGATTTTCATAAAATAGATGAATCATACACTAGAGGAAGAGAAGCTGCATTGAAGCAGATACATGAAATTGTA
>Ga0209636_10001762_pt1 | contig 21901 bp, 19 predicted proteins | sample DeeMarSWOR152_54_FD_187464 | JGI IMG/M metagenome (GOLD analysis project Ga0209636, IMG submission 187464) | Marine sediment microbial communities from White Oak River estuary, North Carolina - WOR-1-52-54 (SPAdes) (version 2) | ecosystem: Environmental > Aquatic > Marine > Intertidal zone >...
CTCTTCTAGCATGATTCTGACCTGAGACAAATTCCACCTATCCTTCTTCACTATCATATGCCGTGCCGATTTTGCCGCATTGAAAAGACCCTAATTCTGTTAGAGGGATTCCCAGGATCTCACAGAGGACATATTCATTATCATCACCGAGACAAGGCCCCCGCCAGAACACATCCCCGTTCTCGCCGGACACCTTAAAGGGAATTCCCGGAAAGCGCAACCCTCCTTTCCCCGCCTCTTTTTCGGTTCTTATGAATTGTCTTTGGTTGATATGGGGATCAGAGCAGACCTCCTTAACGTTCAAAACAGCCCCCGCCGCAATCCCCGCTTCTTGAAGACACTGCATCGCCTGATAATGAGTGTTTTTGATCGTCCAGTTTTCAATAAGAATATCGAGCTGATTGAGACTTTTAAGCCTGCTTTCTGTGTTGCAGAATCTTTCATCATTTTTCCATTCCGGATGTTTTACTGAAGCACAAAATTTTTCCCACTCCTCATCAGTCCTCACGGCAATGACGACCCATTTATCATCTCCTCGGCATCGATAACAGCCATACGGAGCGAAAGAGGGATGGTGGTTGCCGATGGGCAGGGTTTGATTCCCATTCATCTCATATTCTAAAAGATGTTCTCCTATGAGCGCTGTCAAAACACTTTCCAGCTGAGACAAATCCACCCATTGGCCCTTTCCTGTTCTTTGTCGATAGAAGAGGGCTGTCATGACTGCGCTTGCCCCTTGCAAGCCAACGAACATATCCAATTCTTTCAAGCGCCTGGGCCTCTCACCTTTGCCGTAGGATGTCAAACTTTGCAATCCACTCACCGCTTCCAAGCTCGCTCCATAAGCAGGACATGATTTTTCTGGGCCGGTTGATCCGAATCCCGGCATGGAGACGAGAATGATTTCGGGATTGATGTGTTTGAGGTGATTATAGTCCAACCCGAGACTGGCCATGAAGCCAGCTCGAAAATTTTCTATGACTACATCAGAGACCTTGATAAGTTCTTCAAACACTTTTTTTGCGCGTGATTCCTTCAGGTCCAAAGTGATCGATCTTTTATTCCGGTCTAGCTGAAGATGGTGAGGCGTGAGATTGTACAATCGGAATCTTTTTAGCCAGCCTCGAGTCGAATCCATCCTCTGACAATACTCTATTTTTATGACTTCTGCGCCCCAATCTGCTAGGAGACGAGCCGCATGAGGGCCAGACCAAACATGGGTTAGATCAAGGAGGCGGACACGGTTTAGAGGCAGCCCATTCGAAGGCCTGTTTCTCCTGACTCTTTTACGAAGACGTAATTTATCCTTAACAACACGAATCAAAAAAAGAAGCGTCTTCTTGACTTTAGAGAAATTCTTCAAATGATCCCTCTTTCAGCCATCGAGATGAACTCGTCCTTGGAATATCCTAAATCCCCACAGTAAACGGACTCGTTATGCTCCCCAAGAAGTGGAGCCCTTCTCGACTGCCACGGCGTCTGAGAAGGACGGAAAGGAGCTCCACAGTACATATGCTTTCCGACGACGGGATGCTCAACCTGGGTGAAATACTGCCGTGCCTGAAGCTGGGGGGAGACAAGGACCTCTTTTAAACTCGCTACATAGCCAAAGGCCAATCCCTTCGAATGGCCTGCGTGATAAATATCCTGTCTAGCATGCATGTCTAACCAAGGCTTCAGTATGGCTTCGATCCTGTATCTTCGCCTTATCCGGTCCTTCATCCGCCGGTATTTTCTATCAGCCAACTCTGGATTCCCCACAACAGCGGCAATCCGAGGCCAATGCCGCACCGGCGCTCCCACGATAACGGCATATCCATCCCGACAAGGATAGGCCTGCCAAGGACACAAGGGATGTCGGTCTGAGTTCCTCTTCGGTATGGCCCCTGTCGCTAGGTAGTCCATGATGGTTAATTGGCGCAGGTCCAGAGCGCATTCCTGAATAGATACATCTATGAACTGCCCTTGACCGGTCAACTCTCTTTTGTACAGCGCCATTAAGGTCGCGGCATAAGCTGTCTGACCAGCTGCATATTGGGTTATGGCCGGCCCTGCGGCAAGGGGAGCGCGATCGGCATCCCCTGTCAAAAACATCAACCCGCTCATGGCATATTCGACGATCTCCTCTGCTTTATAATCTTTATAAGGACCGGTTTGGCCAAAATTGCTGATGCTGGTCATGATGATTTTGGGATTCCACTGCTTTATAATCTCATAAGCAAGGCCCAAATTCAGCCTCACTTTCGGAGGAAAATTTTCTATTAAGACGTCTGCATCCTTCAGCAATCTTTTAAAGATGGCCAGGCCCGCACTTGTTTTGAGGTTTAAGGTGATGCTTTTCTTTCCTGTGTTTAAATACAAGAAGGGAATACTTCTTTCCAATCCCTGTTCATTCGCATAGAAAGGTCCCCTGCTGCGCATCCCATCACCTGTATCTGGGCGTTCAACCTTGATGACCTCAGCCCCGAACCCAGACATTAATTTCGTACAGTACGGCCCAGCTATGAACTGGGTCAAATCAATGACCTTGACCTGCGTAAGTGCTGATTCATTCATTGTCTGCTTCAGATTCTCATCCTGCATTCCATCCAAACCTGACGAATCTAGGGGTCAATAACCTAACGAGTCAAAGAGAGTGTCTTGTATTACAGAATTGAGATACTCAATGTCGGATTTCTCCAGGTAATCAAGATAGCCTCCAACGCAGCCCCTTCTCATTTTGTAACTCTCTCTGTCACGAATATCCCAAGTTTGCAGGGCTCCGGCCACGCCTCGATCTCTCTGCTTAAGCTCAAAAGAGTTTTTGAGTTCCACTTCATACATATGATCAAATTCACCCACCGCTATAGCTCTCTCCAGGATTTCATTCGGTACTCATATCTCCATGAAATTTAACAATTTTTTGAACTCACACTTCACGTTTTGATGCAAATCTTCATATCTGATAAGGAAAACATTTCTTGAATTTTTTCGGGCGTTCTCAACCCTATTCATGAAAATAAGAAGGTTCTGGAGATAGGCGGACCTGACAAATGTAGAAAGATTCATCCCAGAGACCGGATGTTTTACGGTTCGCTTGGAAAGTTGAAAATAATACGAAACCAGGATATCCCTAGGGTCTCTCACCAAGATGATATACTTCTTGTTCCTGCTGAATCTAATTTTTCTTCTCGGATTCAGGTAGTAAAGGCGATCCGAATCCAGGTGGCTGAATATTATTTTCGGAATGTTCTGATTGTGTTTTGATTTCTCAAGGAATTCATACGCTGTCGTCCAAAGGTTTTTAAGAACGCCTCCTTCAAGGCCGTATTGGAGATTAAATATTTCATTCAACATAACCCGGAGCCAAGTCCGGCCTGCCTTCGGATGGGATATAAAGATGATGTCTGATTTCAGGGGAAGGTAGTATAAAGCCCTTAAGAAGTCAAAAGCATCTGTCAAGAGAGGAAAGAAGGTTCGGATGGGAGCCCCGATGATATTTTCAAGCCTCTCTTTGATCATAAAAGTTACCTGTAGCAGAGAAGTCCTTCTGTTATTTCTGATCCTGCAGAACATGTCTTATCTTCCCCGTCTCCGTCGCTTCAGGAAATTGGCGCTCAACGGATAAATATCCTGCGCTGCCCCATTGAAGCCCCATAACCCGCTCTGCCCCAGGCCCAAGACTTATCCTCTCCAGAAAAGCCTCCTTCAGCGCTTGGATATCGAGGGGGCCTACTGAGGGACTCACCTTCAGGATGAGTTGAGGATGTCCTTCGCCTGTCTCCCTCTCCACTAATTGATAGTCGATAGGAGATCCGCCAAAACGAGATGGCAAGATTTCTTCCAAGATCGGGATGATTTCTGAGTCTAGAAATGTCATCCCGCCGCAAGTCAGCTTCTCGAAACTCCTGATCCATTTAAGATGAGTCGTCCAGCCGAATCTCTCCAACGGACATCCGCATGACCTTTGTTCAATCTCGGCTTGATCACCGAAAGAGACATTCAGCAAAATGAAGGGTGCCTTCGGCAGCAAAGAGGTGACGAGAAGAGCATGGAAGGGAAGGCCGCTGTGGGCTCCATCTTTTTCCGCCTGAATCACTGCATGGAGATCATGATAGAGATGAAGGTCATCAGGAGCACGCGGTTTCAGACAGCCATAACCGAAATTGCCACTCTCGATAGCGCCATAACGCGGGATGACGGCGACGTTTTTTTCAGAAATTGCAGCCAAACGTTTTCTAGTGAGCGGTTCACCACCTACCGAGAATTGGGAGCCAGAGATATCTATCCCTGATATTGACACAGCCTGGCACAGGCGCAGGGCAGGGCTGACAAAAGTGACAAGATGAGGGATTTTCCCTTGCTTAAGGCTCCCTTCAATCCAACGGCCGATGGGGAGAGGATCCTCTAGGGAAACATGTCTAGGGAATGGCAGCGGAATCCCGACGACAGCACTCATCCAACGCATGAGTCGCGCACTCCAAAGATATCTGGGGTGCAGGCCAGGAGCCTTCAAGTCTACCTGTGAAAACCAATGACCTGGGGGAGTTCCAGAACCCGTAAGCTCGAGTATTCGAACGATATCCGTGTGTCCGGGAACACCCCAGACTGCGTGATCCCATCCTAAGCCTCCCCGCCCATTAAGAGCCAGACAATGATTCACTATCCGCTGCTTAACAAACTCAAAGTCAATAGGCACTGGAGTCCTCCGCCCTCCACTGCCGCTGGTATAGGCCAAGAAATGGGGGATTGCCAAAGGATTACGAAAAAGCTCAGGCCCCACTTCAAATGTCATACTCTCACGGACAACTGCCTGTCGGCCCTTAAACTCATTCACCGTTAAATAGACGCCGCTGCGGAACAAAACTCGAAGGGCTCCCTCTAGGCCTTCCTTACTGACCAGTCTCTCGAAGTCCTTAAATTCGCAGCCCGCGTGGCTCAATAATCTTCTATACGGACTTTTCGAATTCTCATAAACACCTCTTCGTATGAGCTTGAGGAAGTTGGGCTCTCGATGTTCTAAACGATAGCGGAGAATGTCTTCAGCTGTTCTAGGGCTCAGCGGTCTAAAGAGGAAGGGAGGCAATTTTCGGACAAACCGTATCCCCTCTAAGACATCAGAAATCGTCATTAAGCGACTGAACCGATTTCTCATCTGTAAGTTAAGAACATTCGAGCTAAATCCAGCTAGTTATTCTGTTATTTATCCCATATTGTTGCTGATTCATAGGAACCAACTGGCTGTTTCTTGTTAAATTTGGTCCATCTGGATTATGGTCCACATTTATTCCGAGCCCAGTGAGTTTGCCCCTAGTACTCGACGACGATTGAACCTTCTCCCAACAGGTTTTGGATATTCTTGGTTAATTCTTCAGAGGGGAAAACACCTTGAATTTCCACAGACTGGACCAACATCCGGTAAGAATGGGGGGTTTCGAGCTCGAACAGCACCGGACATCCACCCTGATTTTTTTCAAGAATCTCCTTTAAATCTTCAAAAACAGATTCTTCTATTCCCGGGAGAAAAATCCTTAGCACCACCTTCTTCGCCTGTCTCTGAAAAGCCTCTTGGAGGGGCATGATCTGAACCAGATGGATTCGCTTGTTCTCTCCTTCTCCCAGAAACCGGCCTTTGATCCAAACTAAGACATCCTCCCTGAGAAACTCATAATATTTCCGGTAGCTGTCGGGAAAGGCGACAACCTCGATCCGCCCGCTGAGGTCCTCCAGGATGAAGGTGGCCATCCGCTCGTCTTTTTTGGTCTTGAGGGGCTTCAGCGAAGAGATGATCCCAGCGACTCTGATCTCATTGTCAAAGTCTTTTTCCTCATCCAGCTGGTTTATGGAATGAGAGACCAGCCGCTTCAGCTGATTCCCGAATTGAGCCAGAGGATGACTGGTGATGTAAAAGCCGAGAGCGTCCTTCTCATAAGAAAGAAAAAGGCTCTCATCCCACTCGCGCATTGTCTTTATCTCCGCGGGCACATCGGGCAGTCCGATCTTTCCGCGGCCGAACAGAAGATTCTGTCGTGAAGACCTGGTTTTTTGGGCGTCATGGGCGTACTCGATCATTTTATCCACGAGGTGAAAGAGTTGAGACCGCTTCCATTCCAGAGAATCAAAGGCTCCGGCCTTGATCAGGCTTTCAATCACCTTCCGATTGACGATTTTAGGGTCGACATCTTGAAAGATATCAAATGGAGAGCGGAACAATCCCTTTTGTTGCCTTGTCCTCAGGATGGCTCGGACAGCTCCTTCACCGACGTTTTTGATGGCAGAGAATCCGAAACGGATGTTCCCGTCGGAAACGGTAAAATTGAAATCGCTCTGGTTAATGTCCGGAGGAAGGACCTCGATCCCCATCTCTTTACACTCATTGATATACTTGACGACTTGAGAGGTCGCTCCTCTCTCCGCTTCTGATGTCAGGAGAGCGGCCAGAAAATAGAGGGGAAAATGCGCTTTCAGGTAAGCCGTCCTGTAGGCTAAGTAGGCGTAAGCCGCACTGTGAGATTTATTGAATCCATAGCCGGCAAACTCCTTGATCTGATCGAAGATTTTGGTGGCCTTGGCTGTGCTGATTCCCTTCTTCCTCGCTCCCTGGATGAATCGTTGCCTCTGAGCTTTCATCATGGCGGTCTCTTTCTTTCCCATCGCCTTACGCAGGATGTCTGCCTCTGCCAGAGAAAACCCGGCCAGTTCCGTGGCAATCTGCATCACCTGTTCTTGGTAAACGATGATCCCTTTTGTCTCCTTCAAGATGGGTTCCAGTTCAGGGAACTCGTAGCTGACACGTTCAGGATGGTTCTTGCGTTTGATGAATTCATCGGTCATGCCGCTTTTCAAGGGCCCTGGTCGATACAGGGCGTTCAAGGCGATCAAATCTCGGAAGCTCTCGGGCTTGAAATTCCGGAGCAGGTCTTTCATCCCCGGGCTTTCAAACTGGAAGACGCCATCCGTGTTCCCGGATTGGAAGACCTCGAAGGTTTTTTCATCATCGAGGGGGATGCTCTCCAGGTCGAGTGTTGTCTCGTTATCCTTTTTGACGTGCTCAATGGTGTCCTGAATCACGGTCAGGTTGCGAAGGCCCAACAGATCCATCTTGAGCAGACCTAAAGCTTCAATATCCTTCATCGGAAATTGGGTTGTGATCTCGCCTTTGACTGATTGGTAAAGAGGCATAAACTCGACTAATGGTCTTGGAGTGATGACGATCCCGGCTGCATGGATAGAGGGATGACGGATCTGCCCTTCTAACTTCTGGGCAATAGAGATAAGATGAGCAATTTTGGTGTTCTTGTCGCGCAATTCTCGGAGTTGAGGGATATTCTTCAACGCCCCCTCGATGTTCGCGTCTGGACCGAAGGGCGGAATCATTTTGGCTATCCGGTCCACTTCAGGAAGCGGCACTTCCAAAGCTCTCCCGACATCTCTGACAGCCGCCCGAGCGGCCATAGTCCCAAACGTGATGATTTGGCACACGTTCTCCCGTCCGTATTTTTGGGTCACGTACTCCAGGATTTCATCCCTCCGCCTTCCACAAAAATCGATGTCGATATCCGGGAGACTGATCCTCTCCGGGTTCAAGAACCGTTCAAACAGCAGATGATACTGGAGGGGATCGATATCGGTTATGCCCAAGCTGTAAGCCAGAAGACTCCCTGCTGCCGAGCCTCTCCCCGGCCCGACAGGAATCTTTTTTTCCTTGGCCATCCGGATGAGATCCCAAACAATCAAAAAGTACCCCTCGAATCCCATTTCTTTGATCAGACGGATCTCTTTCTCCAGTCTCTCTTCGTATTCATGAGGCTCAGGAATATCTCCATCTTCGCCTTTACTCTGGACGAGTTCCATCCGACTCCGAAAGCCTTGTTTGACAACCTGATCAAAGTAATCACTCAAGGAACTGCCTTCCGGTGGCTTGAATTGAGGAAGGAAATGGCCTGAAGAGGGAAAATCAAAGTTACAGCGGGAGGCAATCTCGACCGTGTTCTTGATAGCTTCTGGAACATCTTCGAAGAGAGCCATCATTTCGGCACTCGACTTAAAATAGAATTCGTTCGAACTAAACCGGATCCGATCTTGGTCTGTGACCTTCCTGTTGGTCTGGATGCACAGGAGAATATCGTGGGTTTCCGCATCCTCCTTATTCAAATAATGACAGTCGTTGGTGGCCACGAGGGGAAGGTTTAGTCTGCGGGCGAGGCTTACTAAACCGGGATTGACCTCTTTTTCCTCCTTCAGCCCGTGGTCTTGGAGTTCAAGATAAAAACTCCCCTTCTCGAATAGAGAGGCATACTCTAAGGCCACCCTCTCAGCCTTTTCTTCCTCTCCTAATCTCAAGAAATAGCTGATTTCACCTTTTATACATCCGGAAAGACCGATGAGTCCTTCGCTGTGCCGAGCGAGGAGTTCTTTATCAATACGAGGCCTGTAATAAAATCCTTCCAAGTAGGCCTGAGTTATGAGCTGGCAGAGGTTGCTGTAGCCCTTCTCATCTTTAACGATGAAAATCAGATGAAAATGGCCAGGCCTTCCCTTTTCCGGTTTTTTCTCCAGCCGACTTCCCGGTGCAACATAGACTTCACACCCTAAAATTGGTTTTATCCCCTTTTCCTTGGCCTTCCTGAAAAAACTGACCGCCCCGAAGATATTTCCGTGATCGGTCAGCGCTAGAGCTGGCATCTTATTCTTCCAGGCTGCATCAACCAGAGCGTCGATCGCCAAGGCTCCATCCAGAATGCTGTATTCCGAATGGCAGTGAAGGTGAATATATGAAGGATTCATTTCCTAATCTCAAAAAAATAAAACTATCCTGTTTTTCTCCAAAGAGCTCATTCCCACTCGATCGTTCCCGGGGGCTTGGTGGTGATATCATAAACGACCCGATTCACACCTTCCACTTCGTTGACGATTCGATTTGATATCCGAGCCAAAAGCTCAGGCCGCGCCGGAAACCAATCTGCTGTCATTCCGTCCACACTGCAGACAAGGCGGACGACGACCACACTCTGGTAGGTGCGTCGATCACCCATTACCCCCACAGACTTAACGGGCAGTAAAACGACAAAGGCTTGCCACAGTCTGTTATAGAGGCCAGAGCGTTTTACTTCTCGGAGGAGAACTGCATCGGCCTGCCGCAAAAGCTTGATTCTCCCGGGAGTGACGTCTCCCACGATCCTGACTGCCAAACCAGGGCCGGGGAAGGGATGCTGGGAAATAAAATCCCGTCCCACTCCCAATTCCTTGGCCAGCCTCCTGACTTCATCCTTGAAGAGTTCCCTGAGCGGCTCGATCAACTCGAATTTCAAGTGCAGAGGAAGGCCGCCCACGTTGTGATGGGATTTGATTCTGGAAGAGGGTCCTGTGATGGGGCTGCTCTCGATCACATCAGGATAGATGGTTCCCTGAGCTAGGAACTTAACGCCTCCCATCCTCTCTGCCTCCCTCTCAAAAGTTCGGATGAAGAGTTCACCGATGATTTTCCTCTTCCTCTCCGGGGAAGAAACCTTCTTGAGTTTTTCGAGAAACATCTGTGAGGCTTCCACACCGATGACTTTAAGGGCCAACCGCTCCTGGAATTTTCTGATCATCTCCCGGTATTGCCCGCTCCGTAAAAGCCCGTTGTCTACAAAAATGCAGAAGAGCTTATCCTTGATTGCCCTCTGGACAATCAGAGCGGTGACCAGAGAATCCACACCGCCGCTAAGGCCGCAGATGACCTTTTCCCGGCCGACCTGAGCCCGGATCTCAGCTGTCTTCCTCTCGATAAAGGCTTCCATGTTCCAGTCAAGTTTCAGCCCAGCTTGATTGAACAGGAAGCTCGAAAGAATTCTCATCCCCTGCTTGGTGTGGATGACTTCGGGATGGAACTGAACTCCGAAGAGCTTCTTTTCTCGCCACTCGATGACAGCGGAAGGGCAATTTGGCGTCCGCCCGGAGACGATAAAACCTTGCGGGAGGACCTCCACCCGATCCCCGTGACTCATCCAGACCTGCCCTCTGTCTTTCACCCTAAAAAGGAGACCCCTCCTATCCAAAATACGCAGCCGGGCCAGCCCATACTCTCTTTTCTGGGTGGGAGTCACTCTGCCTCCGAGGAGGTGGGCCATCAGCTGCAACCCGTAACAAATCCCCAGGATGGGAATGCCCCATTCGAAAATCTCAGCTGAGAGACGAGGCGCCTTTTTCTGGTAGACACTCTGCGGGCCGCCTGAGAGGATGATGGCCGCAGGCTTGTCCTTCTTCAACTTAGAGAGGGAAATATCAAACGGAGAAATCTCTGAGTAAACCCCTAGTTCCCTTACCTTCCGGGCAATAAGCTGAGTGTATTGAGACCCAAAATCGAGGACGAGGACTCTCTTCATGTTCCGATTTTAGCAGAGGCATTTTGGATTGTAAACGAAAAAGGGGATTGGCTCTCTTTTAAAAAGAGGGACAGGCACCTTTTCACGAAAAAAGGAGCCAGTCCCTGAAAAAAAGCCAATCCCCTTTTTCGCTGACATTGACTTCACTCACATAATTTCATATATTTTTCTCTAAAATGGACTGGGAAACGTTAGCGAAAGAATTGGCCTTGGTCACGGACTCTAAAATCATTCTTCTGGTGTTAGATGGTCTCGGCGACCTTCCCCAAAACAACAAGACGGCTCTGGAAGCGGCCCATACTCCCCATCTCGACCAGTTGGCTACGGAAAGTGTGTGCGGGCTGACAGATCCCGTCTTTATGGGCATCACTCCAGGGAGTGGGCCAGCCCATCTTGCTCTCTTCGGGTACGATCCGACCAAATACATTCTGGGCCGGGGAATCCTCGAGGCCTTGGGGATAGGGGTTGATGTCGGACAGGATGATCTTGTAGCAAGGGGAAATTTTGCTACACTCAAGGATGGCCTGATCGTCGACCGGAGAGCCGGCCGCATCTCTACCGCTCAAAATGAAGTCCTTTGTCAGAAGTTGAATGGGGCCTTGAAGAAGGGGGACAAGATAAAAATAACCACATACCCAGGTAAAGAGCATCGCTTTGTGGCCAAGATCAGCGGAGAGGGCCTCTCCGATGCTCTCTCGGACGCCGATCCTCAAAAAGATCACAAATCCATCGTCTTCCCCCAGCCTCTTTCCGAAGAGGCCGAGGCTTCAGCCGCGCTGGTCAGAGAATTCATGGAAGAAGCCACCACCATCCTCAGCGATTCAGCCCCGGCGAACACCATCCTGTTAAGAGGATTCTCCAAGCTTCCCTCCATCCCGACCATGACCCAACTTTACAGACTTAAGCCCGCCACTGTCGCCCAGTATCCGATGTACAAAGGGTTAGCCCAGCTCATCGGCATGACGATCCTCCAGCCCGGCGAGAATATTGAGGATCTCTTTGCGACTGCCGAGGCCAATTACACCTCTTACGATTTCTTCTACATCCACTTTAAAAAAACGGATGCCGCTGGGGAGGATGGAAATTTTGAAGGGAAAATAAAGGCCATCGAAGAGGTTGATCTGCTCCTCCCTCGGCTTATCGACCTTAAGCCGGAAGTGCTGGTCGTGACTTCGGACCACTCGACTCCATGCCTTCTAAAATCCCATTCCTGGCATCCTAACCCCTTCCTCCTTCACTCTCCCTCCGCTCTGCCAGACAAGGTCGCCCATTTTTCAGAGAGGGAATGCAGCCAAGGCTTTCTTGGCCGATTCCAGGCCGTCTATGCGATGCCTTTGATGCTCGCCCATGCAGGAAAGCTCAAGAAATTCGGAGCTTGAGAGGCGAGGGGTGATTGACACGGGCCAGCCCATTTTATAGAATTTATATAGAATTGATGTAAATTATAATGAACAATTTCAAGTCTGTGATCTGGCTTTTGATCGGAGTCCTCATCCTTCTCACTGGGTCTCTCTCTACAGGGAATGAAGATTCGAGAATAGAAATCTATGACCTGCGTTCCTACACCCATCCATCCCACACCCGGGTGGTCATCGATATCGGGAAGCTTCGAGAATACAGTTTCAACGAGCTCGGTCAACCAGATCGGATTTATATCGATATCTATCAGGCCAAACTGAATCCCATTCTCCACGGGAAAACCATCCTTGTCCAGAATTTATATCTCAACCAGATTCGAATTGCTCAAAAAACTCCCGCCACCGTCAGAGTTGTGGTTGACCTCGATTTTCTGAAGGTGAAACGCTACCATGTATTTCATCTCTTCGATCCCTTCCGGGTTGTTATCGATATCTACCCTAAGCCCGCGGATTCGGGACTGACCTCAGAAAGGACAACTCAACCACCCCAGCCATCCAAGTCTGGCTACAGCCTGGCCCGTCAACTGGGACTTGGCATTAAAAGAATTGTTATCGACCCCGGTCACGGAGGCGACGATCCCGGTTGTATCGGGAAAAAAGGACTCATGGAAAAACATGTTGTCCTTGACATTGCCCTCCGTCTGAAAAACCTCCTGGATCAAAAAAACGAGCTCGATGTCATTCTCACCAGAGAAACTGACATATATATTCCTTTAGAGAAGCGGACGGTCATCGCCAACCAGAAGCAGGCCGATCTCTACCTCTCCATCCATGCCAACGCCAGCCGTAATAAGCAGCGCTCTGGGGTCATGACGTTTTTTCTCAACTTCAGCCATGATCCTTCGGTGACAGAGATCGCGGCTCGAGAAAACGCCACCTCCACAAAAAATATCAGCGAAATGACAGAGATCATCAAAAAAATCGTCCAGAATAGTAAAATCAATGAATCCCAAGACCTGGCGGAAAAAATCCAGAGTCATCTGGTGAAATCCCTCTCCCAAAAATACAAGAACATTACCAGCCTGGGTGTTAAAGGCGCCCCCTTCTGGGTGCTTATAGGAGTCGAGGATGTTCCCTCGATTCTGGTGGAGGTATCCTACCTCAGCAACCTCCAAGAGGAATCGAGGTTGAAAACACCCCAGTACCGCCAACAGATTGCCCAAGGATTGTATGAAGGGATCATGGACTACATGCATTCTTTAGGAAAAGGATAAAAATCGATGAAAAGAAGAGATTTTATAAAAGATGTGACCATCGGAGGCTTCCTTTTCAGCTTCAATCCTTCTCTTTTGGCTGAGGCGAATGGCCCTCCAGATCTTACCCTCGTCCAGGGTGAATCTCCTGCTCAGATCACAAAGGAGGCCATTTCCCTTTTGGGTGGAATGCAGCGCTTCGTGTCCAAGGGAGATGTCGTGCTGGTGAAACCGAATATCGGTTGGGACAGGACTCCTGAACAGGCGGCCTGTACGAACCCCGAGGTCGTGGCGGCCCTTGTCACGCTCTGCTTGGAAAGCGGGGCCAAAGAAGTCAAGGTTATGGACAATCCCTGCAATCCTGCCCGCCGGACCTACGCCCGCTCGGGGATTTCTGCCGCGGCAAAAAAAGCAGGAGCCAATGTTCTGTTGCCGAACAACCACCGCCTGAAAAAAATATCCCTTAAAGGCGAATGGCTGAAAGAATGGGAAGTCTATACTGACTTTGTCGAAGCCGACAAGGTCATCAACGCTCCCATCGCCAAAACGCACAGTCTCTCCCGGCTGACTCTGGGAATGAAAAATTGGTTGGGAGCTATCGGTGGAAACCGGAATCAACTGCACCAAAAAATCGACCAGGCCATGATTGACCTCTCGGCCTTCTTCAAGCCTTGTTTGACTGTGCTCGACGGCTACCGGATCCTCATCAGGAACGGTCCTCAGGGAGGACGCCTTTCCGACACTGAACTTCACCAGACCGTGGTCGCTGGAATTGATTACGTGGCTGTGGACAGCCTGGGAGCGACTTTTTTCGGTCTCGGCCCCCAAGACCTTCGTTTTCTCCAGCTGGCCAAACAGAAAGGATACGGAGAATCTGATCTGGAGCAGCTCAAGATTGAAAAAAGAAAGATCTAAGAAGTACCGCCTCATCCAAGCCTTCCGAATCTTAGTCCAGACGGCTTTCTTCGCCCTCTTTATCTATTTCCTGCTGATGACTCGATTCCCAGGAGAAGACTACATCGGACGCGTCGAGATATTCTTCCATTTCGATCCGCTTTTGGCTCTGGCCACGCTCATTGCCTCCCGCGAAGTCTTCTTTTCCTTTATTCTGGCCGTGGTCACCATCGGCCTGACCTTCGTTCTGGGGAGAGTGGTCTGCGGCTGGATTTGCCCTCTGGGGGCTGTCCATCAATTCTTCTCTTTCATTTTTAAAAAATCTAAACTTCTCCTGCCGAAGAAAAGGGACCCCGGCCCCTTGGCCTGGAAGTACTATCTTTTGATTTTCATCCTTGCCGGCAGCCTCTTCACGCTGGATCTGGTCGGCATTCTGGACCCCCTCTCTCTCCTCTATCGATCCTTCGCCGTCAGCCTCCTCCCCGTCCTCAGCCATGTCTCGACGGCTTTTGTCTCCCTCCTCTACCAGGTCAACCTTTCCTCTCTGGGAGATATTATCGTCCAGTTTTTTGGAAAATTAGCAATCAACGCTACGTTCAGACAAGGATTCTTCATCGGGATTTTGTTCGTCGGTCTCGTTCTTCTCAACATCAAGAGGGAACGATACTGGTGCCGATATCTCTGTCCATTGGGTGCTCTCCTGGGTTTCATCTCCAGATGGAATGTCCTGAAGCTCAAGATAGACCCAAAAAAATGCATCGAATGTCACCTCTGTTCCATCCACTGTCAGACGGAAGCCAGCCCTTTTCCAGAGGAGGAATGGAAAAGCTCAGAGTGCGATTACTGCTTCACTTGCAGCGCGATTTGTCCCACGAGTGCGATCGGCTTCTTGCCCAAGGCGAGTCCTGAGGGAGTGCCTCAAGTCAACTTCTCCCGCCGAAGGCTGATTTCGACTGCCCTTTTTGGCGTGATCGCCGTCCCCTTCTTCCGTTTCTCTCCTTCATCGAAGCGCACTTCACCAAAACTCATCCGTCCTCCTGGGTCTCTCCCAGAAGAGACCTTCCTGCAAAAGTGTATCCGGTGTGGAGAGTGTATGAAGGCCTGTCCAACCAATGGCCTTCAACCGGCGCTCTCCGAAGCCGGGCCGGAAGGGATCTGGACGCCCATCCTTATTCCGACCATCGGCTACTGCGAATATTACTGCTCTCTTTGTTCTCAAGTCTGCCCGACTGGAGCCATCAAGGAGCTGACGGTGGCGGAGAAATTGCAGGTCACCATCGGGACAGCTTGGGTGGATAAGAACCGCTGCATCCCTTACAACCTGGGCACACCCTGTATTGTCTGCGAAGAACACTGTCCCACCTCTCCCAAGGCCATAAAACTGGTCAAAACAGAAGTAAAGCAACCGGATGGAACCATTAAAACACCGGCCGGACCGGTCATCGACCTAGACCTGTGTATCGGGTGTGGGATATGCGAAAACAAGTGCCCGGTGGTGGACGCTCCAGCGATCTATGTGACGAGTGTAGGCGAGTCGCGCTCTGAAAAAAACCAGCTACTTCTGGATCTTCTCAAACCAGGAGAAGATTTCTAATCCTGCTGTTTTCCAGGATCACCTTTTCCCAACGGAATTGGATTGTCTTCTAATGCAAGACAGGAGGCTTACAGGGAGATCATCCCTCCATTGCTTTTTTGATCTCTTCTTTAAGATGGGGAATGACCTGAAACAGGTCTCCGACAACGCCAAAGTCGGCCACTTTAAAGATCGGAGCCTCACGATCCTTGTTGACGGCCACGATGTATTTCGACGAAGACATCCCTGCCAGATGCTGGATGGCCCCAGAAATACCGAAAGCCATGTACAGATTCGGGGAGACCGTTTTCCCGGTCTGGCCAACCTGATTCTGATGATCTATCCAGCCCGCATCCACGGCCGAACGGGAGGCGCCAACAGCGGCATGGGGAAGAAGCGCAACGATTTCGCGGATGAGATCAAAATTTTCAGGCCCCTTCAACCCGCGGCCGCCGGAAACCACGATATCCGCCTCGGTGACATCCAGTTCTGTCCCCTCTTCTCTGATAATATCAACCACTCGACCCTTGATGCTCTCTTCAGCTGTGATAATTTCCTTCCGGATGACCTCTCCTTTGCCTTCGGCCGATTCCAGGACAGGAAAAACATTCGGCCTGAGGGAAGCGATCTGGGGAGATGATTTAAAACGCAGGGCCAGGAGAGCCTTCCCCGCATAGATCGGGCGGACGACCTCAAGCTTCCCCTCCCTGATCTCTGTCTTAATACAATCCGAGGCCAGACTCACCCCGAGTTTGGCGGCCAATCTGGGGGCTAAATCTTTTCCCATGGCCGTGGCCGAGAAGAAGATGACCTCAGGCTGGATCTCCTCAACCAAGGAAGCGAGCGCCTGAGCAAAGGCTTGAGAAGAATAATGAGCAAACAGCGAGTTCTCCAAGACATAAACCTTCGTGGCTCCGTAGGGAAAGACTTTGTCTGCAAGGGGCTCAACGTTGTGGCCGACTAAAGAGGCCGCTACCTCCGTGTTCAGCTCATCTGCCCTCTTTTTTCCCTCGGAAAGAGCCTCCAGAGAGGATTTCTTTATCTCATTGTTTCTAATTTCTATGTTAACCAGAATCATTCCTGTCCTCCTTTAGATAAGCTTAGCTTCATGATGCAGGAACTCGACCAGCTTCTTGGCGGCTTCCGCCGGCTCATCTTCTATGATCTTCCCTGCTTTCCGTTCTGGCGGACTCATCATCCTGACGATTTCCAATCGAGGAACCAAGTCTTCCCCGCTCAGCTCCAATTCTTGGACTGTGACCACAGGGATCTCCTTCCTCTTGGCCATCATGATGCCCTTCAAGGTTTCATAACGGGGCTCGTTCAACCCTTTCTGGGCGCTGACGACAGCCGGCAAAGAAAACGAGATTCTCTCTGAAGCTCCTTCGATCTCTCGAAGAGCCTCTCCTTGATTTCCTTCAATCTCAAGTTTGGTCACGACATTCACTTGGGGTATACCCAGTATTTCTCCGACCATCGCTGGGATCTGGGCATTATCCGCACCGACAGACTGTTTGCCGAAAAGGAGCAGTGAATAATCAGAATATTTCTTCTTAAGAGTTTGGGCGATGATCTTGGCTGTTCTCAGGCTATCATAGGTTTCACCGGCCTCATCCTTGATAAGAACAGCCTCGTCAGCTCCCATGGCTAAACATTTTTTTAGGATGACCAGAGTCTCTCCCCCCCCGACAGAAAAGACCGTAACCTGACCGCCTTTGGATTCTCGAAGACGAAGGGCTTCTTCGACGGCGTACTCGTCATAAGGATTCAAGACAAAGGTCAGTCCCTCCTCGACGACGGCGTTCGTCTCGTGATTTATCCTTATCTTGGATTCAGTATCGGGGACCCTTTTGACAAAAACGTAGATATTCATCGGAACCTCCTGTTCAGTCTTGCCTCATGTCCAACGGAGGGAGGCAGGGCCCTCAGGCTATCTCCTGCTGTAAGGGCTGATCGCCCCAATAGAGGATCATCCAAAGGGCAGGCGAGAGGAGCAAAGGATGATGATGTTTTATTCCTCCACTACCTCAAAAGGCAACGCTGAACTGAAAAGCTCCTCTCTATAAACGCAACCCTCACGGGTTCTGATGGGATAGGCCTGCTGCTCCTATTCCTCGTATCTTCGTAATAGGAGGGTACCGTTAGTTCCACCGAACCCGAAAGAATTGCTCAAAGCACATTGAATTTCTTTTGGTCGGGCCTTATTGGACACATAATCCAGGTCACACTCGGGATCCGGAAATTCGTAGTTTATCGTCGGTGTCATGACTTGGTTTTTAAGGCACAAGGCCGTAATCCCAGCCTCAACGCCGCCCGCTGCTCCCAAGAGGTGTCCCATCATGGATTTTGTGGAGCTGATCCCTATCTCATGGGCATGCTGGCCGAATACTCTTTTGGTAGCCAAGGTCTCGATCTTGTCGTTCAAAGGAGTCGATGTCCCATGAGCGTTGATGTAGTGAACCTCTTCCCGGTTGACGCCTCCATCTTCCAAGGCTCTCTTCATGGCCTGATAGGCTCCATCTCCGTCCAGGCGAGGAGCTGTCACATGGTAGGCATCTCCACTCATCCCGTAGCCGATGAGCTCAGCATAAATCCGGGCCCCTCTTTTTAAAGCGGAACCCATCTCTTCTAGAATAAGGATCCCGGCTCCTTCTCCCATGACAAACCCATCGCGTTGGGCATCAAAAGGACGGGAAGCCTTCTCGGGTTCTTCGTTCCTTTGAGAGAGGGCCTTCATGGCACAAAAGCCCGCAACCCCCAAGGGCGTTAACGGGGCTTCCGCTCCTCCAGCTATCATGATCTCAGCATCCCCCCTGGCAATGATCCGGAAAGAGTCTCCCACCGCATGGGTTCCTGTCGTACAAGCTGTTGCTGTAGCAGAGTTTGGCCCGGTGGCTCTGTATTTTATGGATATTTGGCCAGAGGCCTCGTTGATGATCGCGGAAACCAAAAAGAAGGGAGACACTCGCCCTGGCCCTTTCTCCAACAACGTCTTATGTGTTTCTTCTATGGAGCCGATGCCTCCGATTCCCGAACCGATGTACACACCGCATCGGTCCCCTTCTAGGTTTGAGAGTTCGATCCCCGAGTCTTCCACCGCCAGTTGGGCAGCCACCATGGCATATTGGATGAAAGGGTCCATCTTCCGGGCCTCTTTCCTGTCGAGATACTGATGGGGATTAAAGTTTTTTACTTCTCCGGCGATTTGAGTGGTGTAATCAGAGACGTCAAACTTGGTGATTTTAGTGATGCCGCTTCTGCCCTCCAGCAGGGCTTTCCAGTTCTCATCTTTCCCGATGCCAAGAGGGGTGACTAGGCCTATTCCGCTGATGACAACTCGTCTTGCGGATGCGGTTCTCGGCCGCGAGGATAGATCTTTCATGAATATTCTAAGAGGATCGATTATTTGGCTTTTGCTGGGAGATTGGACAGGACATAATCCATGGCCTTCCCGACAGTGGTCATTTTTTCAGCTTCCTCATCCGGGATGTCCAGGTCAAATTCATCTTCCAAAGCCATCACCAATTCGACGGTATCCAGAGAATCTGCCCCGAGGTCATCGATGAACGAGGCTTCTTCGGTCACCTGGTCTTCGCTAATGCTCAATTTATCAGCGACGATGGCTTTGACCTTCTTTAGGAGCTCGTCTCTCTCCATGTTTTTTCCTCCTCTTTGATTTATTTGAATGCTAAAGCTACATAAACAATCCGCCGTTGACATTGATGACTTGTCCGGTGATGTAGGCGGCTTCGTCGGACAGCAGGAACTGGACAACGCTGGCCACTTCTTCAGGGGTACAGAATCTTCTCATCGGAATCAGGCCAAGGAAGGATTTTTGGACAGACTCTGGGAGGTTTTCTGTCATCGGTGTAGCCACAAATCCAGGGGCTACAGCGTTTACGGTGATGCCCCGTGAGGCAACTTCTCGTGCCAAAGATTTTGTTAATCCAATCACACCCGCTTTTGAGGCTGAATAATTGGTCTGGCCGACGTTGCCCATCAAGCCGACGACAGACGAGATGTTCACGATGCGTCCCCCACGTTTGGAAATCATATTCTTGATCACGGCTTGAGAAAAATTGAACACGCCCTTCAAGTTCACGGCTATCACTGTATCCCAGTCCTCTTCTTTCATCCTCATCAAGAGGTTGTCTCGAGTTATCCCCGCGTTGTTGACAAGATGGTCAATCTTATCTTGGTTTTCGAGGACAGCCTGAACCACATTGAGGCAGTCTTGCCTGCAGGAAACATCCGCACAAAAAACTGTTGCCATTCCCTTCTGGGCGCGGATCCGTCGCGCCAGATCTTGTAATTTTTCCTCTTGAATATCCACGAGCACAACTTCTGCTCCGTTATTGGCCAGGGTCAAAGCAATGGCCTCACCTATACCCTGGGAAGCGCCCGTTACGATGGATGTGCGGCCGGCAAATTTCATTTTACGCCTTTGCCTGCTCGAGGTATGGAGAAAACTTGGCCATCTCGTCTTGAATTTTTCCCTGAACTTTCTTGCTCACAAACTCGCTGGCCAGCCCTATGGCATTCTTCACCGCTTTCGCGTTGGATCGGCCGTGCCCGATGACACAGACCCCTCTCAACCCGAGGAGATGAGCCCCTCCATATTCAGAGTAATCGATTTTTTTATATAATCTTTTGACATTCCTTTTCATAAGAAAAAACCCGATTTTAGAGAAAATATTTTTCATGACTTCAGTCCGGGCCATGTTAAAAAAGGCTTCGATTACCCCCTCACTCACCTTCAAGGCTACGTTCCCGGTGAATCCATCACAGACGATAACATCCGCCTTTCCCGAGTAAATGTCTTTACCCTCCACGTTCCCGATAAAATTCAACGGGGCCGCCCAGAGTCTCTTGAACGCCTCTCTCGTGAGGTCGTTTCCCTTTATCCGTTCTTCCCCGATGCTCATCAAGCCTATCCGTAAATTACTAAGCCCCAGGATATTTTCCATAAAAATTTGCCCCATGATCGCAAACTGCTCGAGATGATGGGGCTGACAATCGACGTTGGCTCCGACATCGATAAGCAGAGTCATCCCCTTTATCGTCGGCACCAGAAGAGCCAGGGCCGGTCTGTCTACCCCTTTCAGAGCTCCCAAGATTTTTCTCGAGATGTAGACGATCGCGGCCGTGTTGCCGGTACTGACAAAGGCTTCTGCCTCGCCGTCCTTCACCAATTGCGTTCCGACTCGGATCGAGGACATCCTTTTTCTTCCGGCCGAGAACAACCCTTCTCCCATGCCGATGGCTTCAGAGGCATTGACAATAGTCACCCTTGAAGAGGAGAATGCGGGTTTTTTAAACTCCCTCTTAATAACCTCCTCTGCCCCAACGAGAAAGATATCGACTTGGAAATCATGGGCAGCTCGGACAGCCCCCTCGATAATGACTTTGGGCCCGAAATCTCCGCCCATAGCGTCAACAGCGACCCTCATTCGAGTCCCTCTCGCTATTACTCTTCGATCCCCTCGATAACGGGTCTCCCTTTGTAATAGCCACACTCAGGACAGGCTCGGTGGGGAAGCTTGGGGTTGCCACAGTTGGAGCAGATGGAAAGGGGAGGAACTGAGAGGGCATCATGCGCCCTTCTTTTCATCTTCCTCGCATGAGAATGTTTTCTTTTTGGATTCGCCATTTATCTCTTATCTCTAATAAATATTTTCAATTTATCCAAGCGAGGGTCGGATTTATCGCTTAGGCAGCGACACTCCCCTTGTTTGATAATCTTCCCACACACAGGACAGATCCCTTGACAGTCCTCAGAACAGAGCGGTTTAAGGGGAAAGGTCAGGTTCAATTGTTCTAAAATGATATCTTTAAAATCGATCTTCCGGTTGTAATAGAACAGACGACTCATGTCTTCGCTGTCCAACTCCTCCCTATTTTCCTCGAGTTCCTCAGGCAAGTAGACGAGATCAAACCTGGAGTCGATCGGAAATTCAAACGGAACAAGGCAACGGCTGCAGTTAAAGCTGAGGCGTGTTATGACTTTCCCTTTGATGGCAATTTCCTCCCCGATCTTTTTTACGGTCGCCTCCACATGAACAGGCTCAAGGAAGACCGCCCTCTCCTCGACCAGGTCAACACTCAGGAATTCATAGTCCTTGCTGATCGTCAGCCCTTGCCTTGACAGCTTGTCGATGTCAATAATCATCTTTTCTCCCTGATAAGTCAACCTATTATACCAACTTTCCTTACTTTGTCAATTAAGCCCACCAACCGGGAACGCTCCCCAAAGGACCCCCCTTTTATCAGAAGAGGCATGGGCTGCTTTTTGGAAGCTGTCCCCAGCTGGAGACTGTCATTATTCTTAAAAAAGCAACCTGTCTCTTTTTCTATCCCCTTGATATCTTCCAAGTCAAGAGTATAATAAAAGCTCTCCAGGCATCTCGATGAGCGGATCACAGACCAAGATCACCCAAAAAGGAACCGATCTTTACATTCAAACCCAGGATAAGGGTT
>Ga0209636_10001763_pt1 | contig 21895 bp, 26 predicted proteins | sample DeeMarSWOR152_54_FD_187464 | JGI IMG/M metagenome (GOLD analysis project Ga0209636, IMG submission 187464) | Marine sediment microbial communities from White Oak River estuary, North Carolina - WOR-1-52-54 (SPAdes) (version 2) | ecosystem: Environmental > Aquatic > Marine > Intertidal zone >...
CCCTGATTGCCTGTTTATCGTCATTCTCAAGCTCCAGGTGATTCACTAATAAACCGGCCAGGTGCATCACACCCAGAGAATGTTCAAACCTAGTTGAATTCATGGCAGGATATATAAGAAAGCATAAACCGTTCTGCTTTATATGCCTCAATCTCTGAAATTGAGGAGTATCTATCAACTCCAACTCCAACTCATTTACAGCTATAGTCCCATGGATTGGATCACGTATCGTTTTTATCGGTTTCATTGTTGGAATATGAGTTCCTACTACTTTATAATTGATTTCTAAGTAATAAGTCGGATATTCACAGAAAATGGCGAAACTCGGATGAAGGTCGCCACATCTCCGAAAAGAAATCTACTTTTTTATTCGATACTGCCATCCAGCGTATCCTGCTATAGATACCAGAAGAAAGGTTGCCAATGTTGTGTAATCCGTGATGGGGATGGAAAAATTCTTGTCCCCGAAATACAGTAGGAAGACAGGGGCTAAACCGAGGATCATACTTAAACCGGCCCTCTCAACCGGGTCGAGATCCTCCTTTTTGGGAAAGAGGGCCATACTGAGCAGAAAACCTGGGATAACTATGAAGGATATAATAGCGATAGTTACAATAGATATTGTTACCAGATCCATGTATAAGACTTGGATTGCATTAAAATAAATGATGAAAGCTGTTGTACTTGCGGGAGGTTTGGGGAAGCGGATGAGACCTTTAACAGAACATGTTCCGAAGGCAATGCTTCCCCTGCATGGAAGACCAATAATTGACCTGATAATTGAGAATCTTAGATCGGCAGAAATTAACAACTTTATCATTGTAACCGGTTATCTGGGCGAACAGATCAGACAACATTTGAAAAAAGAGGATATTAAATTTGTAAAGCAGGAAGAACCCCTGGGCTCTGGAGATGCGCTGAAATCTGCCATATCCCTGCTTAAAGGAAACTTTATAGTTTCTGCCTCAGATACACTGTTGCCGGTAAACCATATAAAAGAGCTAATTGACCTCCATCAAAGGGAAAATTCCAATGCAACAATAAGCCTCAAGGAACTTTCTGATAAAGAGATAGTGGATTCATCTACGGTTCTCCTCAGGGAAAATTCAATCCTGAAGATCATAGAAAAACCAACGAGAGAGGAAATTCTAAGCAATATCTCTGCGTGCCCCTTCTACATATTTAACGACAGAATCAGGGACTATCTACCAAGGATTAGAAAATCGAAGAGAGGAGAATACGAATTAACTGCTGGGATACAGCTAATGATCGATGACGGACTAAGGGTTAAGGGATTATTAACTGAAAAATGGTTTCATCTCTCGAACATGGAGGACTTCCTGGAACCGAATTTATGGGAGAATGATCTTTAGATTTAGAATGATATACGACATTAATGTCGGATATAAGGAGTTAGACGACATATTACTCGGCGATTTTGAAACTGCATGGCAGTTTCAAAGCCCCTGAACACAAGGTGTTCAGTAGGGTTTTGCTATGAATGAATTTATTTAAAAAGTGGTTAAATTTGTGTAACATGCTATTAATCTCAGAAAATGTTAAATGAAAAACCTTTAATGATCATAAGGCCAAATCCCGGCCCTGTGGCTGTTAATCTTGTTTATTTTATTGTGGTTGGCTTAATATTCATTGCTGTCCCTGTAATTGGACTAGAAGAAATGTCATCTACTGCCGGGGTATTTTTAATGGCTTCTGGTATGTTTTGTATCTTTTCATATTTTTTTGTTTTAATTATCACTGTGTCGAGGATGAAATACCTGATTTATAAGAACAGAGTAGAAACGTATATAGATGAAATTATACTTATCAATAAAAAAGTTGTATACTTTAACGAGGTTACAGACATAATGCTTTTTCAAAGATTTGTAGATAGGATATTTGGTACTGGATCAATAGGAATAAACACGGCCGGTAAGGTAAAAGAGATGACCTTTTCTGGAGAGTCATCTGGATATACAATGGCACTAGATTACCTAAGGAATCCAAAACAGATAAAAGATTATATCGAAAAATTAGTCGAGAGAGGAGGTGGTGATTATGGCTACTAATGGAGCTAAGCTATTAATTACATTAAGACCGAATTTAAAATCAGCTGCAGTTCAGCAATTTCTCGGTGGTATCATAATGTCTTCGATACCAGCGGTTATTGTTATGGTGGTGTATCTCTTAGGAGTAGCTATAGAGGTGGCACGTCTTTTCATGGTAATGTTTTTAGTTCTACTAATTATAGCTGCATTCACATTCTTTGCTTACATGAAAATAAGAGCCAGAAAATACAGGATATATGAAGATAAAGTAGAGTGGTATGAAGGTTTTATAAACATAAAAAAGATAATGATCCCGTTCGACAGGGTTACTGATGTAGGTTTTTCTAAGAACATAGTAGATAGATTTTTCAGTACTGGAAGTTTAAGATTGAATACTGCTGGTTTAATAACATACGCGGCTACTATGTCTTATCTAGACAATCCTGAGAAAATTGAGGATATGCTAAAAAACTTAATTCAGAAAAATAAAGTTAGGTGATTGGGTAAAAAACGTACCAAATTATCTGTAGATTATTTTGAAGACATTTCCAGAGATTAAAGAAGAGTTTAAACTGGGAGTTCCATGGTATGAAGGGAAGTATTATATTGTTGCGCTTAAAGACCATGTTAATCTGGGTTTTTCATTAAAGGGTTTGTCAAGGAAGGAGAAGGAACTTTTTGAAGGTAGCGGGAAAACAATGAAGCACATTAAGATTTATTCTACAAAGGAGATAGATGAAAAGAAGATTGTGAAATTGTTGAAGTTAGTAAAGAAGAAATAAATGATTGTGCGAAATTGCGAGCCCGTCTCCAAGGTAAAGTATTTAAAGGTCGAATCAAAACTATTTAAAATAAAAAGAAAAAAAGAGGTGATAAATAATGATGGATAAGAAATTGCTCTTTGGTGTTCTGGCGACAATGCTATTAATGAGTGTTGTAGCAGCGCAAGAAGTAACCATAAACAGACTGGAAGTACATTACAAATACGACTATGCTGTAATAGAAAAATACAGGATAGGGATGGAAGCAGTAATAGATTACGTAGATGAACTTGGGAAGGATTCAAGTCAACTGGTTACTTACAAGGATCAATTCAAGGCATTAACAAGTGACCTAGAGGGTGCAGCAGATGAAGATGATGAAATTAGTTATAATAGCACAATTTCAGAGATGAAGGATGTTGTAACGAGCTTTAGTCAGGAAGCAAGAGCTCAGGTTGGGAATAATGCAGAGGAAGCAAGGGCAAGAATTGAAAGTGCGTGGGAAGAGAATGAGGATTACCTATATTCTCTGGTAAAAGAAGCCAGGGAGTTGCACAGGGATAGAAATACGGAGTTATTCGATTACTGCACAGCTAAAGCGGAAGATGTAATTGAAAAACTTGAAGCTCAGGAATATGATGTAGATGAAGTTAAGGAAAAGCTTGATGAAATAGAAGGGAAAAGGAAAGAATTCATAGACGTTATGAACGATGTTATAGAAGCATGTTCAGATAAATGGATCGGTGAATGCAAAGAAACTCCAGAAGCTGAAGCTTACTCCGAGCTAAGAGATGAGTTAATAGAGGATTTTGAAGAGCTGAGGGATTTGATTTACGAAGCTGTTTTGGGTAGTGTTATAACAAAGGGCGAAGAGGTTTTAACAAATGCAGAAGAAGCTCTAGCCAGCGCAGAAGAGAAGGGAATAGATGTTACCGCTGAAAAAGCAAAACTCGGTGATGTAAGGTCTCTATTCGAAGATGCGAAAGCTGAATATGAGCAGAAAAATTATGAAGAAGTAGTAGACTTATTAAGATCTGCAAGCGACTTATTCAATGAACTTAGAGAGGAGGTTAGGGAGAGAAGAGGTGGATAGTGATGGACATGAAAACAATTGCTGCAATATTGGTAATCGGAGTAATTTGTGCAGCTATTTATCTGATGATTACTGCTCAAAAGCCAGAGACTGCAGAAAAACCAGAGGTGACGGGCGAGTTAGAGACCCCAGAGGCTGAAATAGAGGTGCCAACGTTTGAGGAAGAGCAACCACTTGATCTAGGCCCTATAATATCAGAGACTGCAGAAAAACCAGAGGTGACGGGCGAGTTAGAGACCCCAGAGGCTGAAATAGAGGTGCCAACGTTTGAGGAAGAGCAACCACTTGACCTGGGTCCTCTGATCTAACCTTTTTCTTTTTTTATTATATCAAAAGCATAGCAGGGAAGCTGCCACAGGAATTTTAAGGCAAATCTCGGATTCTTGAACAATCCCGAGAGTACTTTGGATGCTATATCCATGTCCCCCCTTTCTTCGAGAATCCATTTATGCTCCTTAATCAGGGAAAATAGTTTATCCATTTTTTCGCTGGAGAGTTTAGTCAGAAATCTGTTGATCATCAAATGGAGATAAAGCTCCCTTCCTATCTCTGAACGCCACCTTTTTTCATAATCCCGGCAACAGGCGAATTTTGCGGATATTCCTCCCATAATGATTCCCCCTCCGGTAGAGGCTTTTACCTGCCCCGCTGCATCCCCAACGGTAACAATTTTGCCGTAATCTGTCCTCAATCCTGGATCATAGATCGGAATTATGCCGAAATTCTTGCTCAGAATCTTAGAGTTTTTTATTCTGCCGTCCCCCTTCATCTTCTTCAAGAAATTCTCGAGATATGGCATTGGATTCTTTGTAGAGCAACAGCCTATCCTTGCATAATCCCCAGTGGGTATGATCCAGGAAAAAAAGTCTGGTGTATTGAAATGTAATTCTACGAAGTTATTATCGCATTCTATATCCATCTCAAACTGAGCACCTGTAAGGAATCTTCTGGGCGTGTCCAGATTCAATTTTCTATGCAGATAGTAGTTTGTTCCGGTTGCAAGGATAATTTTATCCGAGGTTAGCTCACTAAGATCCTTCACCCGTTTATTGACGAAATTTACACCGTGATCCCTTGCCGTATCCAAGAGAAAATGATCAAATTCCCGCCTGTCTATCACATATGCCTTTGTCTCCTTACCATCTATCCGAAAGGAATTTCCTGAGGGGGAAACGATAACAGCTCCTCTGACCTTGTTTTTTATTATCCCTTTTTTTAGTTCTATACCTAACCGTTCCAAACCCGATTTACTGATCAATCCAGCACACTGAACCGGCTGTGTTTTATGCTCCTCGTACAGCGTAATGTCATTCTTATCAACACAATTCAGGGCTGCAACACTCCCTGCTGGACCCGCCCCAATCACAGAGATTTTCATTTATTTTATAATTTCATACGTATATTCTACCATGAGATATCAGATGATCATGATCTCTGAATCGGAGATGTGGATTGAGTTGTTATTTCATCTGATTGCGGTAATTGCATGTATCGTAATTATTATACTATTCTTTGATAGATATAGAAAAGATAAAAAGACGAGGTCATTCTATCTCGGATTACTTTGTGGCTTTATTCTCTTCTTTATCGGTCAACTCTTGATGTTGTATTGGATCGGAGGTTTCTTCGCCGGGGGAATTTCTAACTGGCATCCACCTTGGCATATAGTTGCTATCTTAGATCTTTCTGCGATAATAGCTATTGGCTGGTCCATTTATCGGCGAGCTTTATAATACATGACTAAAAACACCACTGCACCGAGAATTATGACGGCTATTATCAGAGCCGACCACGGAATCCCTTTCTCTTCGGTCGGGATCGTAGTGGTTGTTTCTATTGTAGTTGTAGTTGATGTAGTTGTAGTTAATGTAGTTGATGTAGTTGTAGTTGTGCTTATTTCTTTGACACATGGATTTGGGTGACATTTTGATCCCGCCCCCTGAGATTTACTGGGTCCCGAGATAATACAATCATACTCATTTATCTCTTCACAGGAATTATCTACTTTACAGCATGCTACTATTGGCCAACACCTCCCCCACCTGCATAAACCATCGAAACCTTCTTTGGTTGTACAGGGATTAGATCCGTAGTCTGGACCACATATTGTTGTGGTTGTCATAGGGAGTGTAGTGCTCGTTGATATTGTAGTTGTTGTGATCTCCCTATAATCCAAGGACGGTAGATAATGCTCGTCAATAGGGGATTCAGTATTTACAAAGAAATAATAGGGTTTATTATTATAGTTTGAGAAAAGTGCCACCTCGAAATGTCCATTGTTCTTTGGTAAAATAGCGTTATAAACCCTACCTTTAAACTCCCATGTATCACTGCTGGTTTGATAAATCGAAAATCCACCGGCCGACATGGATCTTCTCTGTAATGGCGTATACAAACCATCGGTAGCTATAACATCTGCAACATTTACAAAGCTAGATAATTTTCCCGAATATTTTACAAACTTGCCTTCTACAGCTATGGATCCATCTTCATTTAAAATAGCAATAGCAGTGGTTTTCCCCGTTCCCTCAACAGTCTCATAATTGTCATCTGTATTGAATTGAACATCTTTGCTCCATGTCCATTCGGTGGCATGTCCGTTACTTATAAAAAAAATTGCAATCAAGAAGATAAGAAATGTGGATCTTTTCATCTCATCCAATTACCTTAAATCAACCACGTCCTCTGGCTCTGGTCCAGTAGAAAGCAGAGTTGCATTAACTCCAATCTCTTTTTCAATTTCTCTGATGTACTCTTTTGCCCTTTTAGACAAATCATCGTAATCCCTGACTTGGTAGCACTCTGGAAAGATCTTGTCCAGGCAGGTTATACCCATCTGGGTTGCTCCATTGACCATTGCGGAATATCTAGCAAGTTCGAAATCGAAGCTTCCAATCCTTCGCTGTCTCTGGGTTACGGTTCCTTTCTCACCCAGATAATGCGCCAGAATGTCATTTACCTTGCCTGTAAATCCCTTCTTTTTCGCTTCTGATAGGATGTCTTGCCAAAACGGATATTTTTCGATATTTTTTTCAGTTATTAATGTGTTTAATGGACCCTCTCCAACCCTCGTTGTATATGATTTATATATTACCATAACATCATCAACCCTTGTTGGACCAATTCCTATATCGACGGCAGCCATTCCAGCGGAGGTGTCCTTTGATGTCACATATGGATATGTTCCATAGAAGAGGGAGAGCCAGAAGCCCTGGCTTGCTTCAATCAGGATTTCCTTTCCCTGATCTATTGCTGAATTGACCTCCAATGGGACATCGGTCAAATACCCCCTAAGCCGGGGAATTTCTCTCGCCAATCTAATCGTTCTATGAGCCCTTTCGGCATTTGCGGGTCCGCAACCACTGCCAGTGGTTCCCACCTTCTTCTTTAAAAATTCATCTGCAGAATCCTCTTTTTTATGTCTTTTTTCTATAACGGCACACCTCCCATCCATAGCTATTCTATCCTCTGTCCCGGTAACCTCTACCTCGTTTAGAAATCTCTCCGGGTCTACAAGAACCCCGGCACCTACCAAAAGCCTTGAATCTTCGTTTATAAAACCGCAGGGGATCATTCTGAGGCCGTATTCCCTCCCTTCTTTAAAAACGGTGTGTCCCGCATTCGGTCCAACGCCAGCCCTCGCGACGATATCGGGCTTATCTTTAACAGCTAAATAGGAAATGATCTTTCCCTTTCCTTCATCACCGAAGTGTCCACCAACAACTATCGTTACCATTCTGCCCTTTTTCGTTGAGCTTTAAACTCAGCTTTGTTGTCCTCCCAAAAAGTGTAAGTTGCCCAAAAATCCTCCATAGTTAACTGTAATCTAAGCTTTGTTATTACCGAATTTGGATTGAATTTAATTGAATATGGCATTTCACCATCAAATTTTGGAATCATTATTTCATCACCGAAGTGTCCACCAACAACTATCGTTACCATTTTATCTACCTATTATAATCATCCTCCACCCTTACGACATCATCCAACTCCGAAGTACTTGACTCCAAAATCTTTGAATCCCTTAATGGAACAATCCTATGTATCTCTCCGGGATTTATCGTTATGGATTCGCCCTCCTTCAGGGACAATTCTCCGTCCTTTTTTATTATCTTGATCTCGCCCTCCAGAACGTACATGGTCTCTTTTTTCTTTTCGTGATACTGAAGGCTGGACCTAAACCCCTTCTTAATCTCCAGGATCTTTCCGGCGTATTCGTTCTCATTAGCATACCATATCTCCCTTCCCCAAGGCTTTTCAACAATTTTTGCATAAGAAACTTTCAACCTAAACCTCGTTTTCGTATACGATAGAAGGAAAAGGGTATTCAATTTCATGAGACTCTATACCCTTTTCAGTTATCCTGAATTCAAATTTCATCCCCTCCGGTAAGAATTTATGTTTCCTCAGGATTGCGGTTCTGAGATCATTTCCTTCATTTTTCTCCAACTCTATCATGATCTTTGCCCAATACCTTGTAATGTCACCACCAACTGGTATGATTCTCCCGGTGTCTATATTGGTGTAAACCTGATTCGTTATCAGAACTGGAATTTTATATTTCCTTGCAATTCTAAGTAATTGAGCGAGCTGTCTTCCAAGCTCCCTGGTATCTCTCTCCTCCTCCAATCTGTAAAGAACCGAGATGGAATCCACAATAATCAGGCTAACGTTTGACCCCGGAACTATTTCATTCAACTTTTTTATCGCGATCTTCTGTTCATCAAATTCTGTGGGTTCTACAAGCATAACCCTTCTCAGAATTTCATCGAGACCCCCTTTACAGATCTGTTTCAATCTTTCTGTAGAAAATCCGCCCTCGCAATCGATATAGATGACCTTGCCTTTGTCAGTAGCAGAGGCGGTTGCCATCAAAGCGAGATTCGTTTTTCCGGAAGCCGGAACCCCATAGATGTGGGTTATGTTCCCAGGCTGTAGACCGCCCCCCAAGAGGGTATCGAACTCCTTGTTGATCTTGATCATCTTATGCAATAATTATTTTATTTCAGCATATAAAATTAAGCACCGTATTTTTCATACAATTTCTTACAAAGGCCTTTTAGGTCTTCTTTATTCTTTAAGCCCATCTTTTCGAAGTATTCATCAAAAATTTTCTCGCCAATTTCAAGCCTGTCCAGACTTATAATTTCTCTCGATAGTTTGGGGGCTATTGAAACATCTAAGATAGTAAATTCCTTGTATCTGGTATCCCAATCGTGCCAGATGTCAAAATAATCACCCTCTATTTCTGAGTCTATGGCTATTTGTAAGCAATTTATATCCATGTTCTCATGAATGATTTTTTCAACAAAGGCATTTATCTCATCTGGTTTCTTCCCCCCGAGGTTTTCCCTGACGACTTTCATCCTGGCGGATTTTATCGGGATGAATTCTGGCTTTCGAAATTCGAAATTTCTAAAGAGGAGAAATCCGTTCTCATTCTGCCATTCGTTAAAACTTATACGTTCAGTACTCCCGATATAAAATGCAGGGGTTACATCAAAGATCTCCCTTATCTTCTGATATTTGTGTACGTGTCCCAGAAGGATTAAATCGTATTTTGAGGCTACCTGCCTTAAGGCCTTTAGTGAGATCTCATGAGGCTCAAGATAATGCTCAATGGCCTGATGCATACAGAGGATATTACAGTCATTCTCAGAAATGTCTTCAGATATTTTCTCCAATGTTTCTTCGGCTATCTTTCTATTCCTGATGTACTGGAATCCGTGAATTCCTATGCTTATGTTATCCAATTCGAGGGTTATGTGAGGATTTTCTGTTGTTAAAACGTGCATATCTCTGTGAATATCCGAAAAGATCGGGGTATAGGCACTCCCCAGATGTGTTTCGATCTCATGGTTTCCGATGCACAAAATAACTGGAATGGAATCTGCCAGTTCAAGCAATCTTTTAATCAAAATTTGCATGCTCTTCGGATCCGGTCTTGAGTGATGGAACATATCTCCCCCGAGGATCAATAAGTCGGGATTAAGTTCAATTGCTTTATTTATCGCCTCATTAAAGGCGTTTTCATAGTCCCTCAATCTCTGCAACTTTAATCTATGCCTGTATCCCAGATGACAGTCACTTATACAGCAAATACTGGTCATTTTCATTCATTTCTCTTTAGTGTTATAAAATATACATAAGTGTAAATATGAACAAAAAAATCTTGTTTATAGGAATCTTGGTAGTTGCAGTTATTTTGCTTGGAGGATGTTTGAAACTGGAGACTACTACAGAATGCGGCAACAGTGTCTGCGAATCAGGAGAAAATGGCAACAACTGCCCGGAAGATTGCTGTGCATCTGGGGATGGAGTTTGTCCTGCTGGGTGCACTCCTGAAAATGATGGTGATTGTGATTGTTATCTAAATTTAGCCGAAACTCTTGAAGATTATGCATTGAAAAAAGAAGATTTTTGGTATGGTGTTCTTGCAACAGACAACTACAATGTTTTAGGAGAAGAACTAAGAAGGGAAGATGAAATTATACAGCTTATAAAGAAGGCACAAAACGCAGACGGTACATGGAATGAAAGACCGGACAAGTTGCATTATGCCCCAAACACAGCAAGAACTTTGATGGCACTCTCAAGACTAAATGTAGATTTCTCTACCATAAAACCTCTAGAACCCTTTTTAGAGACTGTGGATACTTGGGATGAAGTTAAAGAAGATGTTAGGGAATATGGTGTCCCTAACAATTTTTGGGGGGAAGTTTGGGGGTATATAACGTTATGGAATGTTTATAAGAACGAGCAGCCGCCATATATCAAAGAATTTTATCAGGAGGTAATTGATTACCAATTTGAACCGTATGAAGATGGCACATCTGCATGGGCTTATGACTCACATCAAAGAAACCACTTAATAGACATGCTAAGACAATTATGCATACCAGTTCCAAGAAGAGACGAAGTAATTCAGATTATTCTTCAGCAACAAGGAGGTGATGGTAGTTGGGAAAATAGTAACTGCGGAGAAACGGCACAAACCATACTCATTTTGAATTACCTCAATGCCTCAGCAGATGAAGCTAAACAAAAAGCAATAGACTTCATTTGGAATAAATGTTACGTTGAAATGAATATTGATGATAAGAAAATATGTGGATTCAAAGGGTTTCCCGATGAAGAGAGGGTTAGTTCAAATCCCAATCCAACCGTAATAGCAATACTTATCCAGGAGGGTTATCTAACTGGGGATCCAAGTGTTTTTATGACGCGGCAGTTTTGTGAATAACATGAACAAAAAAATCTTGATCACGATTGGGATCTTGGTAATCGCAGTTGTTTTGCTTGTGGGATGCATACAAGGACCGAAGCCTGCAACAACCACGACAACTACAATTGCAACAGAATGCGGAAACAACCTCTGTGAATCCGGAGAATGCGATTCCTGTCCAGAGGATTGTGAGCCAAGGTGTGTGTTACCCTCCGGTTTATCTCCAGAAGCTGAAAAGTGGTACACAGAAATGAGTGAATGGTTGGATAAAAAGCTTGTGGAATGGAAACCAACCGAATACAAACCGATGAAGTTTGTTATCTATCACTCACATCTTAGTAACAAGTTTCTGATCCCCGGTACTAATTCTAGTGACGATCTAAAATTCTTGGATGTGGCGGATGAACTTGGTGCAGATATGATCACCATACATGTGAGGGCTCCAGAACAATATTCAGAATTTGAGCTTAAAAGAATAGATCGTGTTTTTAGTGAAATACATAAGAGAAACATAACATTAAAAATATGGTATGATGGAGGAATGGAAGATATGACAAAAGAAGAATATCATGAGTTGGCATATAATTCAACCGAATACATAATCAAAAGGTGGCATCCTGATTACTATTCAATTATTCACGAACCAGCTACTCGAGAATGGGCGTATGGTTTTCATATGTCAAAAGAAGAGTGGCAAAGACACGTTAGTATAATCTGTAATTTGACGAAGAGTCTTGATCCTGATGTAATAACGACTGTGACAGTAATCAACAATGAATGGGAAATGAAGTTTATTGATTATTTTGTAAAAATTTCTAACTTAGACATCATTGGATTTGACATTTATGGAAACTGGGGAAGAGAAGATTCTGTGGTAGGATTAGATATAATTGGACAAAAAATTGATTTAATACATTCTTATGGAAAGAAAGTCTCAATAGAAGAGACTTGGCTTTCACTTGCTGGATATGATGGAGGTTTTTTTGATTCAAAAAGGGCCTGGTGGGACTTAAGGTGGATTAAGGTAATTACCTATTACGCTCAAAACCATAATGTAGAACTTATCGAACCATTCTATTCGACCCAATTTATCTTATATCCAGATTATGTGGCATATCATGACCTACCACAATACATAGATGATTATAAAACCGCTCTTCACAACGAAAGAAGAACCTCCCCATTTTGTGCATATAAAGATGTGATAGAAGAAGTCAAAAGTCATACGGAAGTTGTATGCGGCAACGGAGTTTGTGAATCCGGTGAAGACGGTCACAATTGCCCTGTGGATTGTTGCGTTTCTGGGGATGGTTTATGCCCTGTTGGATGCACTTCCGCTAGAGATGATGACTGTAAAACAGGGAATCTTTCAGAGGTTAGGGTCGCAGTTCTTTATGAGTATGTAACAGATGGTGCTTTCATTGGAAGAAGCCCCGCTGAGGTCCTAAAAATTTTCAATGAAACAAGAACCGATCTCATATTCAGGGGTTGGTGGAGATGGTCTCCTTGCCCAGAATCCCCTGATGTTACAGAAATACCGCCGGGCTATCCAGAGTGGTATCTAGATTATACAGAAAGAAGGGCTAAAGAAGGCTATACCTACCAGCAGCTTAGAGAAGCAATAAACGAGATAAAGAAGGATAACCCTGATGTTATATTCTGTGGGGCAATCCCTGCTCAGCGCGTCACACAATTTGCTTGGAATCCCATGACCGAAGAATTTATAGAATACCCGGAAACTTGGGAGATGGCCTTAGACCCTGGAAAGTGGGGTATTCCAGAATCTAAGGAAGATTTCCAAAAGAGGTTTGCTATTTGGCATGGGTGGATAGAAGGGGGAGAGGAATATGACCCCAAACAAGTGTCTTCTTATTACCCGGATATCACCAACGAAAAATTCCAGGAACTCTTCTTAAGTTGGGCAAAAAAGCAGATAGATTGTGGTGCTGATGCAATCTGGATTGATATGCTATTCGGACAGGCGAAAATGCTTGCAAAAATAACCAGGGATTTGAATCATTCAGCAGTAAAAGAGTCTTTTGAGGCTGCTTCAAAGATGGTTGATGAAATCCACAAATATGGTGAGTCAAAAGGAAAGCATATCTATATCGGATCATGGGGTAGTTCTATTATATATCCCTATCCCCGGCCAGATCTTGATTTCATTACCGCAAGCCCATCATCTAAGGAAGTTTATTTAATGGAATTAAATAGAACATACTGGGATATTGTTACAACTGCAGTCAAGGAGAAGTTAGGAGATATTCCATTCTTTGTATTTATAGATTGGGCAGTAAGTACTAGGGATCCTTTAGGGGTCTTTAGTCACTATCTAACCACAGGGGAGCAGAGAGAGTTTCTAGGGATAGCAGATGAATTCTTCCAAGAGAAAGGGATAAACTTCATTTATCCTGTTCATGGCGGTTGGATGGGATATGATACAAAAATATTTTCTTTTGGGAAATCTAGTTTTTACGACTCTCTCGCCCCGGAATTTGAGACTTATGAAACAATCAAGGAGCTTGCTCAGAATAAATCAAAATCGAAGTAAAAAGCGATATAATCTCAAAATTAATCCAGAACAAATTCAAAGAGATCCATAAAATCCTGAGGCCTATCAAGAAACCTCAGTTTTTCTGGCTTTTCAATCAGGGAATACATCCATTCTGATTTCCCTATACCGAAATCTTTGAGATCCTTGGCTTTTAGAAATCTCAGCTCCGGGAGTTTTTCATAGTTTTCATTTTTTATAAAATTTCCATCAATGAGTTCGAAATATGCCCCACCGTGGTTCTCTTTAATTGGCTCATATACGGACGAGAATTTATCGCTGACAAAGTTTGCCATTCTCAATTCCTTTTCGGAGGGGTTTATAGTTATGTGTCCATAGTCCGGGGGAATAACGACCTTGTCACCCTTTTCTGCTTTCACCAGGACTACGTCCGTGATCCTGTCTTTTTCCAATTTCTGCAACAAGTAATGGGCTTTGCCCTCCAACACCTCATAGATCTCAGTATAGGATAGATCTGTTCCAGACACTTTCGGATGATAATGGCCGGCTGTCTTGACGAATTCATTCCCCAGCTTACAGGGGGGGATCATGGTTATGTCATATCTAAGGCGTTTATTTCTCAGTATTCCCCTGTCCGTATCATTTAATGCGAGATCCCTGTACATGTAATAGAGCTCAACATCTTGCGCATTTTTCAACCATTCCTGGTCATAGATTACCTCCTTCATATCACTAAGCATTCTTATGTCTGGCTCGATAATGCTATCCCCAAACCTGAGTTCATTGCCCATTGGATCACCTATTATAATTCTGAATTAATTATAATAGAAACTTTTTCAAAAAAAGTTTCATCAAAAACTTGAATTGCTTTCAGCAATTCAACATTTGCTTCTGCACACCTTTGGTGTATGTGTAGTATAAGCCTATCCTCTATTTGTGAAAAGCATAACTCCAAAGAGTGCAGGTCTGCTACCCAGAAGGGCATCTGTAATGTCCATAGATAGAATAGGAATCATAGCTTATATACCCGATTTCTACAGCAGGTACAGCGGACTGTTATCTGAAGATTTTTATCCTTCAAGAACCAGAATGTTAATGTATACTGAAAAAATTACGCATGTTGGTGATAACTTAAGTTAAGATAATCAGACTTAAAATGGCATTGAACTACAGTGATCTTCAAAGTATCTATCGATCAGAAAAGAGGTTGCCTTCTCTACAGAAGGTCCCAGAGGATTTCTACTCAGATCTATCAAAGTTGATTTCGAAGCTGGACGAAGAGTACAGGGATTCAGCATTGAAGCTCGCCGGAGAAATATATGCTCTGAGGAGGGGCAAGATTCTCAGGCTGGCTTCCAGGACCGGGGAAAGTACCCCTCCGACGAATATGACCTCAATTGAAGAAGAGATGTACAAGGAGATCCTTGCTATACTTTCCAAATACGGGGATAAAATTCTGAATTTAGAAGGGGTTCCGGAGAAAGGGAAGGAGGAAGAGCCAGATGACGGAAAGATACGGGTGAGAATAATAAAGCCTCTACCGGCGATAATAGGATCGGATATGGCTCATTATGGTCCTTTCAAGGAAAACGAAGAGGTAAGGTTGCCCAAGGACACAGCTAGGATTCTGATAGAGCAGGGGATGGCGGAGGAGATCTGATCCCACCTTTCTTTTAAAAAAGAAACGTGGACGAAAGAAAAAGGACTTCGCTTCGCGAAGTCAACAAAATTATCCCTCTTTCATGAGATTATGGCAATTCACCATCCGCGATTCCCTTTACCAAGTCTGTTTTCGTTAAAATTCCAAATTCTTTCGTGATTACCGGGATGCCTGATATCCCGTTTTCTAGCATTATCTCTACTGCCCCCCCAACGGTTGTCTCTGGTTTAATTGTTATTGGTTCTTTGGTCATTACGTGTTCTACCCTTAGACCACGGATATCTGGATGTGCGTCCTTATCCAATGCTTTTCTAAAGGTTTTTAGGCCTCTGGCGAGGTCTCTTTCCGTCAAAATTCCCGCCAACAAACCCCTATCTGTTACAAGAAGCCTATGAACGTTATGCTCCAGCATCACTTTTCTGGCAGAGACTACTGTGTCTGCTGGATTTACGAGTATTGGATTCTTTGTATAGAACTCTTTAACTGTCTTTTTCGACTTCCTTAGGCTCTTTACCAGATCGGTTTTCGTTATTAAACCAATGATCTCTGAGTCTTCTACAACAGGTAATGATGAAAATCTATTTTCCAGCATGATTTTTGCGGCGTTTTCTATCTTGGAATCTATTGGAATAACAATAAGATCTTTCGTCATTGCTGCAGAGACATGTATGTGTGATGCCTTTAGCTTTCTTTCCCGTCCGGTTCCAAGTCTATTTGCAATGTCCTCCTCGGTTATAATCCCAATTATTTTCCCGTCTTCTGTTACTAGCAATCTGGATATACTCTTTTTCCCCATCAATCTCAGCGCATCTCCTAGGTTTTGGTCCTTATCTATCGTTATCAGGTCTTTTTTCATTATCTTTTTCATTTTTCTCCCTCCAGAACATGTTTTTTCAGGTCATCATATCTTTCCTGAATAGTTGACTTTGTAGTCCCCAGAAGGCCTTTAATCTTTTTCGGTATATGTTCGTCCTTTAAAGTATGACCTGCGAGATATACTGCCGCTGCAGCAACGCTTATTGGTACTTTTCCGGAGATAATACTGAGCTCTGTGGCTTTTTTCACGATCTCCGTTGCCTTGGCCAGGGTCCTTCCAGAGGCATTCAGTTTGATAGCAAGCCTTGGTATATAATCTATGGCCCCAGCGGTTGGTATCTTCAGATTAAAGCCCTGAGCTATCTTTCTGTAACTCTTTCCAATGTCCTTTTTCGTCTTTCCTGAAACCTCTTCCAACTCCTCCAGGGTTACTGGAGAGTGATGCTGTCTTGTTATTATGTAGATTACTGCGGCAACCATGCTCTCTATTGATCTGCCCTTGACCAAACCCCCCCCGGCGGTTTTTCTATATAACCTTGCGCACTCTTCCTTTATATTAATAGGTATATTCAGATATGAGCACATCCTGTCCAACTCAGGTAGAGCGATGGATAAATTTCTCTGTAAGGAGGTTGCCATTCTGGCTCGCTTTTGCCATCTTCTTAATCTGTACCATTTTGCCTTTTTCTCCACCGGGATTGCCTTTCCCTTTATATCCCTGTCATATCTATCAATTTCTGTGGTCAAACCCTTGGTCAATTTCCCGTATCTAAGCAGGCCCCCGGTTCTTGCTCTTTTGTCCATATCCTCCCTGTCAAATGCCCTCCATTCGGGGCCAAAATCAAAGAGCTTCTCCTCTATGACAAGACCACAGTCTCTACAGAACAACTCCCCGTGGACATGATCGCTTACTATTCTTTTACTGCCACAACTCGGACACTTTTCCATTTTAATATACATTATTGATAGTTAATTTCTTATGAAATTAAGAGTGAGAATAAAAAAGAAAGAGCCACAAGATAATCATTCAACTACAGCTTCATCCAAAAATCTTGTAACTCACAAAGTGTAGGATTATCCACGTGCCCATGTAGGATACAAATGCATGGAGAGTAGTCCACCATTGGAGGTAGTGCATCAAACCATACTGGATCAAAACGAACTCTCCGAGCGCTCCAAATGTGGCAATAAGCAGTATGTCCAATATGCTATACGTTAGCTTGAATTTTCTCGGTATATACAAGGCCCATGCAGCTCCACCAAACAGGGTGACCATCATGACCTCTATCGGAACACAGGCAGCATATGTTGATTCAACTGGAACGCACACGGGAATTAAGCTCTTGGAGCTGTACCATAGACTGAGTAATGTACCCGAATTCTCAAAAGCAAAGTCGTACACCATTAAAAAGATTCCGACATACAAAACCCTCTTCAATCTCTTTGAATCCGGTTTTTCAACGTATAGCTCAATTGCAAACCATCCAATAGCACAAGTACCTAGAATTATCCACGGCGTCCAGATAGGCAGCTGACCGGAGTTTACATAAGTGGGAAGTATATAAAATAAGAAAATTCCCAGAATCACAAATAATCCTAAAAGCTTAAGCAGCTTAAATTTCTCCTTTTTAGTAAGGTTTTCGAGTTCCATCTAAAAGAATTAGTTCAATCTGGTTTAAATATATATCGCTCAGAGTTATTTTCTCCGGAGAGCAGCTTTGACCAGACCAGCGAACAGTGGTGCTGGTTTCTCGATTCTTGATTTGAATTCCGGATGAAACTGAGATGCTATGAAATATGGATGACTCGGGAGCTCAACAATTTCCATTAGATCTTTGCCTGGATACTTTCCCGAGAATTTTAATCCATTTTCCTCCAAAATTTTTATATAACTTGGATTTACCTCCCATCTGTGTCTGTGCCTCTCGAATATCTTTTCTTCTTTATACAGATTGTAAGCCAATGTGTCTGGCTCTATGATACATGGACACGCACCGAGCCTCATGGTCCCCCCCTTTTTATGGATGTCCTTCTGTTCCGGGATTAGATCTATAACTGGATGACTTGTCTCCGGATCCGCTTCCGTTGTATTTGCATCCTTTAGCTTACAGACATTTCTCGCGAATTCAACGACAGCTAGTTGAAATCCAAAACAGATTCCAAGGAATGGTATGTTATTCTCTCTGGCGTATTTTATCGCATTTATCTTTCCCTCAGCACCCCTTGGCCCAAAGCCTCCAGGGACTAGAATTCCATCAACAGAGCGAAGATCTTCAGGGGTAATTTCATCGGATTCGAGCCATTTCAGATTTACCCTGCACGAGGAAACGATCCCTGCATGTTTAAAAGCCTCTTTAATGCTCAGATAAGCATCCGCCAAAGCAGTATACTTACCGACTATCCCGATGGTTACCTCTTGTTTATATTTATGCAGTTTGTCTATCAAGTGTTCCCATTTAAAGGTATAAGAAGGTTTCCTTTTCAGATTTAATTTTTTGATAATTATGTTATCCAGATTCTGCCTTTTGAGCACTACCGGGAGGTCATAGATATCATCTAGGTCCGGGTCTGACAAAACATCCTCTACGCTAACACCGCAGAACAGTGCAATTTTTTCCTTCGTTTTCTTATCGAGTTCTTTCTCACACCTTCCGATGACGATATCTGGCTGGATTCCTAGACTTTGTAATTCCTTAACAGAATGCTGGGTCGGCTTTGTCTTCTGTTCACCTGATAGGATAACAGGAACATACGACAGATGGACAAATAGGAAGTCATTTTCTAGTTCACTACTCATCTGTCTTAAAGCCTCTATAAACATCATAGTCTCAATATCACCTACTGTCCCCCCCACCTCTATGAGAACAACATCAGCCTTAAACCTATTCAGCCTTTTTTTTATCTCATCTGTAACGTGAGGGATCATCTGAACGGTCTTCCCCAAATAATCTCCCTTCCTCTCCTTTTCTATGACCGTTTTATAAATCATACCCGTGGTAATGTTGGACTCCCCCGTAAGATCTGTGTTAAGAAAGCGTTCATAATGTCCCAGATCCAAATCAGTCTCACTGCCATCATCCAGGACATAGACCTCACCGTGCTCATAGGGATTCATTGTTCCAGGATCGACATTAACATAGCCGTCAATCTTTATCGGAATAACAGAATACCCCCCATCCTTGAGAATCCGCCCTATAGAAGCAGTGGTAACCCCTTTTCCGAGCCCAGATAAAACCCCCCCGGTCACAACGATATATTTCATCTATAGTTATTATTCTTTTCTTTGTTCTTTATATATCCCATAGAATTTTTGTAATGGTCTGTAAATTTGTTTTATATTAATCGTAATTAATATAAAATTGGAAATATATCAATCGTAGTATTTATAAATATAAAAATATATTAATTAAATATGGAATTACTGGACAGAATCCTCAGGCAGAACCCTTGGTGGGAGGGGAAGGAGATAGAGGCCATTGAGGATTTTAGGGAGAGAAGACTCCTCCGAGGAATTCTAAAATACAAGGTGGATAAACAGATTATAGCAGTAATCGGGCTGAGGAGGGTAGGAAAGACTGTACTGATACTTCAATTCATAAATCATTTGTTAAAAGAAATGGATGCAAGAAGGATCATGTATTTTTCTTTTGACGAAATACTTGCAAGAGATCCTGAGATTATAGAAAAGGTACTGACGATTTATGAGGACGAGATACTCAAAGAAGAGCTAAAAAGCGTTTATATATTCTTCGATGAAATAAACCACATCAAAGACTGGCAGGTTATACTCAAAAGGTATTATGATCTCGATAAAGGAATAAAATTCATAGTCTCTGGCTCCTCATCTTTGTATCTTAGAAAGACAAAGGAGAGTTTGGCCGGCAGGATATACGAATTCGAGCTCAAACCCTTAAATTTTGATGAATTTCTGTATCTGAAAGGCATAGAAATAAAAGATCCAATAATCCAGAAATCAACCATAAAAAAGGAATTAAACAATTTTTTTGTCAGAGGCGGATTTCCCGAGATAATTCACGAGAGGGATTTTGAAAAGGCAAAAAAATACATCAATAGCGTGATAGAAAAAATAATTTTCTATGATATACCGAGAGTTTACGATATAGCTGAACCAGAACTCCTGAGGGAGATTTTTGCCTTAATTGCGAGAAAACCGGGGAGTTTAATAGAATACCGAAATATAGCCTCTGCTTTAAACATGAGTTACCAGACCGTGTCAAAATATATAAACTATTTAGAAAAGGCATTTCTCATAAAATTGATCTACAATTACCGGGGAAGCCCGATTGCCAGAGCAAGAAAGGCAAAAAAGGCATATCCAAACACGATAGCATTGACTCTCGCATTTCTCGATTTTGAACACGAAATCTTTCGGATCCTTCCACAATTGGTTGAGAATTTAATCGCTAATAAGATTGATGCGAAATTCTTCTGGAGAAAATACTATGAGGTAGATTTCATCCATAACGGAATTCCCATTGAGGTGAAATACAGTGAACATCCCGAGATCAAGGGTGCTTTGAAAATTGCAAAAAAACTTGAGGCAGAGAAATTGATTGTCATAACGAAGGATCTAGGGAAAAAAGAGGTCAGGAATAGCATAAATATCGATTACATCCCGTTGTGGAGGTTTTTGCTGGGTGATGAGGAATCATGATAAGAGGCGGAGGTTGGTGGTAAATTCATGAAAAAATGAAAATAACCAAAAATAATGAAAAAACTAGGGGAATTAAAGGGGGAAGATCTAAAGAGCAAACTATCACATTAAACAAGAAGAAAAGAGAAAAAATAGAAAAGAAAAAGGAAGCATCGGATAAAGGATTGGGCAAGGGCACTGAAAATAAATACTCCTTGCGCAATATTGTGCATTTTTTGGATAAGCATTCTGGCGCTGTAATGGCTATTCTAACACTATTCCTATTTCTTGTTGCAATATTTCAGTTGATTACGATGGAAAATCAAAACAGAATAAATGAAAGACAAACTGCGATAATGGATGACCAGAAAAACATAAGTAGAGAACTATTTAATTTACAGAAATCCAAGACACCCCGGCCTGTTTTATTTATTGAACCTGAATCCGACTACTGCCTTGGTACGGGTGAAGATATAGCAACATTTCCATCATTATCCAAAACATTATCTATTCATGAGAATGAAACATTTACATTAACCTTGGTAAATGCTGGCAGTGGACCACTAAATATAAAGGGTGTTTGGAGCATGTATAAATGTAGAAATACAAAGACAGATGAAATTTTCTGGCATTTCCCCAGTTTTTTAAATGAATCCAAGGGTAGATTCACCAAGGTTGATAATAAGGTTGTAGCCAAGGTGTTCGAAAGTAATGTTATAATGCCTGATGAGAAGATGTCAAGTACGATAGTAATAGGTTTTGAGGATGATATTGCAAAGTGTATTGGCGATAATCTAGATGATTATGTCTGTGATCTTTACTTCAATATATTTTACTCATATGAAGGCGTTGAATTTGATCAAAGAACAGAAAAAATTGATTTTGAATGGTCTGAAAGAGAATATAGTTGCTATCAAAAACCTGCAAGATAACCTTTAAGATACTAACACAAAAAAAAATGAAAAAAGTCAAATTCGCAACATCAAACCCACACAAGGTAAGGGAAGGGAATTTAGTAGGAAAGAGATTCGACATAGAATTCGTTCAGATTAAACATGCATATCCTGAGATCAGGGATGAGGATGTTTCAAAAGTTGCAGAGGAAGGGGCTAGATTTGTTTTTGAT
>Ga0209636_10001764_pt1 | contig 21888 bp, 23 predicted proteins | sample DeeMarSWOR152_54_FD_187464 | JGI IMG/M metagenome (GOLD analysis project Ga0209636, IMG submission 187464) | Marine sediment microbial communities from White Oak River estuary, North Carolina - WOR-1-52-54 (SPAdes) (version 2) | ecosystem: Environmental > Aquatic > Marine > Intertidal zone >...
AAATCCATATTTCCGCTGGTTTATCCTCGGAGGTTATTCCCATAGGAAAATCTTCGACATCATTAGGAGGACCGAAGAGAATGTAAATCATCCCTCTATCTGTCAGCCAGCCTGGTTTGCTTCCGCGGAGACGTTTATTGGCAAACTCAATTCTTTGAAAATATATTTCTTTAAATTCATTACGGGGAGTATTGGGAGTCGGGTCCCTTTTTAACCAGAACTCCTCGATGAATTTCTCTCTTTCTGAAGCAGAGGCAAGGTTTATGAAAGTCTGTCTCTCTTCCTCGGTGATGATATATCTGGCGTAAGAAAGAAATTCTTTCTCGCCTGGAGTTAAATGTTTTAATTGGAAAGAAGCACAGGCGGTGAGGAGAACCAAGGAGAGTGAAAGTGAGGCCAATTTTTTCATTTTTTTTGCTAATAATTATTATAACAAGATATTATTGAACTTCAAAGGCTATGTCTTTTTTCAGGGACAGATTAGAGATTTTATCTTTTATTTTTATCTCCAGGATAAATTGGCCGGGCTCCAAGCCGCCCTCTCCTATTTTTAAAGGCAGAGGATGACTGATAAAAGGAGAAGAGTAGGTTTGAGTGGCATATTTAATCACATCTTCCTTGCCTTTTTTAACCTTATAATCAATCTCTATATCAAATTTCTTCTCCTGGTTCGGGCGAGCTCCGTAGATGAAATAAAAAATATCAGGCGTTTCTCCTCGATGGAAGATATTTTTCACTCTTGGCTCTATCTTCAGGAATGAGTAAAAGAAAAAGTCTTTATGGACCTTGACTTCCCTTTCTGGAGAAGCAATCCTCTGGAGAGATTTAACAAAGAAAACAGGGGATGTCTCTAATCTTCTTTGGAAGGAGAGAAAATCAGGCAGGGAAAATTCAATGTAAGTTGTTCCAATATCTGACAAGTCAGTCGAGGCAAAAGCCAGAGCTAAGAGATAATCACCTGGAGGAAGGGGGTAACCGATATAATAGAGGTTCTCTTCTTCAGGATTAAATCCTTCTCTCTCCGCCTCAAGAGGATAAGGGATGTAAATTTCTTTGAACATCCCTTTCACCTTTCCTTTCTCCATCTTGTAGAATCGCAAAAAGACATCTAAATCAGAGAATAGCATCTTAGAAGCGGCGTCTTCTTCTGTTAGTTCATATGTTTTCGCCTCTTCCTGAAAATTCAAATCAGCGTTTTTTAATTTAAATAGAAAAACGGCATGGACATTATTCTCCTGTGCAGGAAAGTAGAGAGTTCGAAGATAATTGACGGTGATATCGGTTCGAGGAACTCTAGTGGAGATGTTTTCATTAAATATTTCCCCTACTTCAGAGGGAATTTTTATTTCTTGGTAAGAGACTTTAACTTCGCCCTCTTTTGCTTCGGGTCTTTCCTGACTTTTGGTTATAGACTTACCTGTTTCCTGAGTTTTCTCCAATTCTATTTCTTGAGGGGATTTTCGAGTAGAAATCGATCCAGGACGTGAGGCTGTGGCGACGACGGTTCTTTCGGTTTTTTCCCCAAAGCGCGCAGCATAAGGAATATTTATGCCTCCTGGAATGAAGGTGTTAATGGTTTCACGAGAAAAATTCGTTGTTAATCTAAAATCTTTGGTGTTTGAGTAATCTATGAATTCTAATCGCAATTCTGGCTTATTGGGTAAATTGTTATAAATCCATATTTCCGCTGGTTTATCCTCGGAGGTTATTCCCATAGGAAAATCTTCGACATCATTAGGAGGACCGAAGAGAATGTAAATCATCCCTCTATCTGTCAGCCAGCCTGGTTTGCTTCCGCGCAGACGTTTATTGGCAAACTCAATTCTTTGAAAATATATTTCTTTAAATTCATTACGGGGAGTATTGGGAGTCGGGTCCCTTTTTAACCAGAACTCCTCGATGAATTTCTCTCTTTCTGAGGCTGAAGAAAGGCTTAAAAAGGCTTGTTCCTCTTCTTTTGCGATGATGTATCTGGCTTTGGAAAGAAATTCCTTCTCAGATAAAGTTAGGTTTTTCGGAATTGAAGCACAGGCGGCCAGAAGAATTAAAGAGAGCATGAAAGGTACAATTTTTTTCATTTTTTTCACCCCCATATTAAAATAAAATTTTTATAAATGAAGTTTCAATTCTTTGGCTCTTTTCTCTTCTCCGGTAGTATTTATGAGTTCTGAGTGGAAAATATAAATTCCTTTGGCTAAAGTTAAGGGGATTTCTATTACATATTTTTCTCCTTTATTTCTTTCGAATTCTTGCTCTGTTGTTGATACTAGATATTCATTTTCGAAATTCTTTATTTTTTGGCCCAAATCATCTGTAACTTCTAAAAATAACTGAAGGGTCGTCTCCATTTTATCTTTTTTAGCGGCGAACCAGAGATTTTTATAGGGGACTTCGATAATAATAGATAGGTCTATTTTATTTTCTTCTTCTGTTATTTTTTTAATATGCCAATTATAGTCGAATAAAGACTTTTCTTTTATGAAAGTTTTCTGCTGTTTTGCCTGGGTAATATTAAGCTCATGGAGATGCTGAACATTGGGTGTTATTAATGTATAATTGCCATTGCGTAAGTAATCAACAAAAGTAACTGGAAACATGCCATAATACCATAATTCATAAGGGTAAGGAATGCTTCTGCTACCCAAAGGGAAGGGATTTCTTTCATGAGGAGGTCCAAAGAGAATATAAATTCTTCCTCTATCTTGAAGCCAACCAGGTTTACCTCCACGAAAAAGCTTATTTGCTTTTTCTATTCTTTCATAATATTGTACTTTGAGTTCATTTAATTCTGTATCTGGATCAGGGTCTCTTTTTTTCCAGAATTCATCAATAAACCGTTCTCTTTCTTCAATAGGAAGTTCAACAAAAATTTTTTTCTCTTCCCTGGTAACAATATATCTAACCTCAGATAAGAATTTTTTTCCCTCTGGATCTAACTTCATTTCTTGCCGATATACTTTACAGGAAGAAAGAAGAAGAAAAAAAGAAATAGCAATAGGAATAGAAATTCTCTCAATCTGAAAATATTTCATTTATTTTGTTTGTTTAGAGATTCAATCTGTCTTCTGACTTTTTCTTGTTTGGGGTTAATTTCAAGCGATTTCTTCCAGGCTGCCAGTGCTTCTTGCTCATTTCCGAGATCATGATAACAATCCCCCAGGCAGTTTAAAAGATTAATGTTTATTCCAAAATGGGAAATAGCTGCATCATAGATAGAAATTGCCTTTTCAAGCTCACCTAATACTTGGTGAACTCTCCCCATTAAATAATAACCTTCATAATTTAATTGGTTTTTATCCAGGAATGGGCTTAGAATTTCTTTGGTTTTGGTGAAATCTTTTAATAAATAGAAGACTTTAGCTAGATTAAATGCATAATCTGATGATTCCGCATCTTTCAGATAAGCATTTTCAAGGTATTCCCTTGCTTTCTCTATTTCTCCTTTATTAAACCATTGAATTCCTAAAATATAAGAATAAATTGGATCTTCAGAATTTGGCATGGCTCTAGTGTGAATCCAGGGACGAGGAACAACGGGCTTGGATGATATAAAAAATTCCTCTAATTCAGAAAGTATTTCTTTTTGCTCTGAATCAAGGAGGGAAACTTTAATTCTGTAATAAGCCGGGATAAAATCTCGGAGAAGAAATTCTTCCCAGAAATTTATGTTTTCAGGATATTCTTTTACCTCCTTGGTGAAAGTACGGAATTCTTCTTCACCCCTGAAGAAGGTGTATTTTAATACTCCTTTTTCTCTTAATTCTGGAGTTAAACCGAAAACTTGAAAAAAGAGATATAGATTCTCCGAAGGAACAAAGTTTTTTTCTGGAAGACAATAGAAGATTTTATTTCCAAAACTGAAAGGCTTGTTGACAGGACGATTCAATAATTCTGTTTTATAACCAATAACCAAAGGTGTCATCTGAAGAGAAGACAAATCATAGGGAATTGAGATTTCCTTTTCTAAAGAAGTAAATTCCTTAGAAACTGTATTCTTCAAAAGAACAGAAAATCTATAACTTCCAGGAGTTAAAGGAACCATATCGTAAAGATTAAAAGGAGTGGATTTTATTCGAGACAGTTGCTCCCCTGTTAATTCAAGGGGGATTGATTTTTCATACTGGAAAATAGTTCGTCCTTTAAGATCAGTGATGTTCCCGTTTAACTTCAAATGGGAATAATACTTAGCCTCATGGATACCAATAGATAATCTTTTCGGCTGGAGGACATAATACAGGAAAAAGATTCCAGATGGGCCACGGTAAATCTTTGTTAGCGAAAAGTTGTCAATATAATTAACACTATATTCTACTTCAATTATATCTTTATACCTTAAAAGTTGTTCAGCATATTTATCTTCTACTTTCTTATGAGGAACACTCGGGAAACGGGATATTAGGATATCTGAGGCTAAGGAAGGATGATCTGCACTTAAAGACGGTCTTTCGCCTGGAATTAAAGATAAAGATACAGGAGCTAATGTAGGATCATATTCAAGAAGCTGCTGATAAGCTATCTTCCTATCCATAGCATCACCAAGATAGCCGGCAATTAAACTTTCCGGACCGTCCCTTACAGGGCTATATAAGATATATTCACCTGAGCCTTTCTTCTGAAAAAAAATCAATTGGAATTGAGGAGGGAGACCGACATTTGGGTCTCCTTGATAAAACCATACTTCAGAAGGATAAACTTTTCCATGGGATTCATGTTTTTCAATATCAGCAGGCTCTCCTAAAATAATATAGATTCTTCCTCTATCTGTTTTCCACCCGGGTTTTGGCGCACTCCTCCCAAAATGATGATTTGCATAATTGAAGCGACGATAATGTTCTTGCTTATACTCATTTACTGGGGTTCCTGGAGTTGGATCACGATGCTTCCAGAAGGCTTTGATAAAAACATCTCGCTCTCTATCTGATTCAAACTGAAGAAAAACTTCTTTTTCTTTAGCAGTGATTATATATACTATTTCCTCTTGAATCCATTTTTTGTATGTTTTGGGAAGATCCTTGGGCGATTTTTTGCTCTGAGCAGAAAGAAGAATGGGAAAGAAAAAAATAAATAGTACTATTGATTTTTGCTTCATCTTAGTAATTTTATTACACAAATAGAAAATCTTCAAGTGGACCCAGGGGAAATAATAAAAAAGCCCTGCCCCCGGCGATCCGGGACAAAGCTATGCGCTTCAGTTTCGACATCTTGGCTCAATAATGTTTTATTTTTAAATTTATGGAAAGTAACGCCTTTGGTTCAAGAAATGCTCCTGATTTAACTAGAAAAGTCTGGCCTCAAATTCATATTTAAATCAAACATTTACCATTTATGTTATATTTTGTTATAATTTTTTCAGATGGACGCATATCTATCCGAGGAAACTTACCAATCGCTGGCTGCATTAATTCTCATTTCTCCAAGATTAAGCTCCGATGGGTTTTTAATCGGACACAAGAGAGGCCATAGATTTTTTGTGGAGAAAATTTTCCCCTCTCTGCCTGGCTTTTTTCCATCACTCAAGAAGTATCATGAGTTAGATCAACTCTTCAGCGGAAAACTCCTGGGTTTTTTCTCTTTTAATCCGGATGAGAAAAAAATCAAAAAGATACTAGCTCCCTTTGCCTGCGGAAAACTCTTTTTAGAAGTCAGCTCAAACCAGCAAAAAAAGATGACCATTAAATCATATGTCATAGATTATGAGAATGAATTTTTTTTCCTTCCTGTTAAACTAACAAGTCACGAGCAAGAAACTATAGCATAATATATAAGGGAGAATCTCCTGAAAAAAGATCAGCAAAAGTTTCTCCTTGGTTTAGCTCGCCAAACTATCGAGCATTTCCTGAAGACAGGAAACATCCTCAAGCCAAAAATAGAAGATAAAGATCTTAAGGAGAAAAGAGGGGCCTTTGTCACTCTTAAAGTGAATGATCAACTAAGGGGCTGTATCGGATATCCCCTCCCTTACAAATCCCTCTGGGAAACAATCACCGATGTTGCCCTCTCAGCCGCTACTCAGGACCCCCGCTTCGAATCCATAACACTCGAGGAACTACCCGATACAAAAATTGAAATATCCGTTCTCAGCCTTCCGAAGCCAATCAAGGATATTAAGGAAATAGAAGTAGGGAAGCACGGGATCATTATTTCCAAAGGTCCGTGCAAAGGCCTTCTCCTTCCTCAGGTTCCTGTTGAGTGGAACTGGGATTTAGAGACCTATCTTTCTCATGGATGTTTAAAAGCAGGCCTGGACGAGGATGAATGGAAAAAAGGAGTTGATATCGAGATCTTCTCTGCTCAAGTGTTCTCAGAATGAAGAGCTGAGATCAAAGAGAACAATGTCAAATTGCTAAATTTTTATACGTGATCTTTCTGTTTTTTTCTTCCTCTACTTTATAGACTTAAGCATCTTTATTTCCGTGATAACTGGTTGCTATGTTCAGGACAAAGGTTTTGGGGGTGCTTTCTTTAGGGACTTAATCCCGAAAAAATTCAAACCTGTTATTTATTTCTCAGTGAATGCTTCTTTCTGGAGCATTTTCTTTGCGTCCTCTTTACAATCATCTACTCCAGAAATCCAACGCGGATCCGACTCCATGCTCAACACATATTCTAACTCCTCCCTCGCTTTATCCACCTCTTTAAGGGAAAGCAGGGTGTCAGCTAAATAACACCGCGTTAAGGCATCATTGGGACCAAGCTCTTTGGATTTCAGAAGATGTTCGAGGGATTTATCCTTACTTCCGCCCGCAATACCTGGCACTTTGAAATAAACCCGGCCCAAGACTCTGTCCGGTCCTCCGTCTTCATACCCTCGGTCTAATTCAATAACTTTTTTCATCGCATTCTTAATCGGCTTGACTAAAGATAGGCTTTTAAGCACTCCTCTCGCTTCTCCATAGACTCCATAGTTTACGCCAAGCCAGTAGTGACCATCTGGCTTTTCAGGTTCTAATGCTACTGCTTTTTTTGCATAATAGATTCCTTGACCGAAAATAACATTTTTTTCTTTCTTGCTCTCCGTTCTGGCTCCTATGTAATAGAATATCCTGGAAAGCTTCCAAAAAACTTCGAACTTATTCTCTGCTTTGACGGCGGCTTCCCTGTATTTAGACAGTGCTTCCTGCGCTGTAGCCATATCTTTCATCTCGGCATATAATTTGTCCCCCTGAGCAATCAATTCTTCAGGCTCCTGCGAGAATAAAGATACGGAGAAACTTAAAAGAACAAGAAGTAATAAAAATATTTTTGCTTTCATTTTCCTCTCCTTTTTGCGTGTATATATAACATAAACTTCCTATAAAGGACAACAGGCCGTCGTTCTAATCAAAAAACCTATCGGCCTTCTCGTCCAGATGAAACATGAAACGTTCTATTTTTTGACGCTCTTTCTCCAGCTCTTCATCCTCAAGATTAGGATCAACTGTAAAATGTTCTCCATAAATGGCAACAACTCTGGAGAAAGGACGAAAAATTAGAAAATTATCCCAGCTTTTCAAAATTTTTTTTCTCGAGGTCGAAAATGTAAAAGGAATAAGAATGGCTCCGGTCTCTTGAGCAAGTTTAAGACCACCAAGTTTCATTTTTCGGTTGGGCCCTCGGGGACCATCAGGGACAATTATCAATTCTCCTCCGCTCTCAAGCTCTCTTTTCATCTTATTCCACACTCTGATGAGAGCATGCGAGCTTGATCCTCTTAAGATTCGATATCCCCACCCGGACATAATCCGGGCAGCGATCTCTCCATCTTTGCTGGGGCTTATAAGGGGCATGATTCCTCTTCGGCGAAAAAAAAGGGGGACAATAAAAATCCGCCCGTGCCAAACCAGAAAAATCACGGGCTTTCCTTGCTCTCTTATTTCTTGGTAATTTTCTTCTCCCAGGACTTTCATCCTGGCTGATTTGGTCCATAACCATAAAACCAGCTTCCCCAAAATTCCAACCATTCTCCAACGAAGCTCACTGAAAAAAGACATCGGCATAAATAATATAAAAAACTCAGTGAACAGTAAACAACAAAACTCATAATGTAGTGGTTTGATTCATCAAACCCGCACTTTGGGGTCAGGTCTTGTTTTTTGCCTCTACTCATACAAACACAACTAAGAAAGCAAAGCCTGGCCCCGCTTATCCAAATAAAAGCAAAAAACAAGACCTGACCCCATTTTCCATTCCCCTTTTTCCAATTAATTTCTCCTGTATTTTTCAATGACTGCGCCTGCTACAAATCCTGCAAGACTTAGACCAAGACCGTAGGGAATAGAATAGGGCCATGAAGGCCAACTCAAGGGAAGAAGCTTTACTTCACACAGAAACCTGGTCAAAGAATATCCCCCGCCCAGAAGCAGGCTTAGAAATCCTGCCATGGGTAATTTTTTCTTCAGAAAAATCATGGCAATACCAGGAATAAAAAGTCCTTCGGCCATAATTTCTGAAGCAAGGCCCAAAGTCTTCAAGATACTCTGAAACCTGGTCGCCACAAGAAATGCCAATCCTCCTACAAGTAAAGTCGAGAGACGACTCACTAATACAATCCTTTTCCCTCTGCTCGAAGAAAAAATTTGCTGGTAGACGTCCCGCGTTAAAGAAAGAGCTCCGGTGTTTATTGCCGTATCCATGGTGGACATGACTGCAGCCACGATAGCAACAAACAAAACACCGCCCAAAAAAATCCCAGCCCTCGAGGAAATAATTTCAGAAAAGAGAGGCCCCCCAAGCTTCTGGGAAAAGAATTCAGGAAGAGAAAGCATACCGATTAAGACAACGATTCCGTAGAGAAGAAAAAAAGTCGCAGACGCAGCGAACAGTCCAAGGCGCGCGCTCCTGTCTGTTCGAGCTGCTTGAATCCTCTGCCAGGCAATGGGAGATATCATCCAAGCCAGAGTGAATGAGAGAACGATGAGAAAGTTCTCTTTAAAATTGAAGAAAAAATTGAAATAATTATCTTTTCCAAGTTCCGAAGCAAAAAGGGAAACCTCACTCAAGGAGGAATTATCCGAAAGAAAAAAGAAAAGACCGAAGATTCCTGCTACAAGGAGAAAAAACTGAAGAGCGTCTGTGATTGCTACAGAAAAAAAGCCTCCAAAGACTGAATAAACGAGGACCACGGTTGTTCCCAATGCTAGACTCATGAGATAAGATGTGCCAAGAAATGACTTCAAAAAATTGCCGATAGCCACCATTTGAGAAGCAGCCAGCACCGCCATGTACCAGATAATCAGTATGGCAGCCAGATGACGAACAGCACGGCCGTAGCGCAACTCTACAAGGTCCGGCAAGCTCACTATAGGGAGGCACCGGATGGGACGAGCCAAAAAAAAGGCAAGGATAAGAACAGTAAGCACTGCCGGGACTCCCATGATCCAAAATGCACTTACTCCTGTCTCAAGGGCTTCATCAGTAGAGACCAACGTAGATGTCGCCCCGAACCAAGAAGCCGCAAGAGATAAATAGACTAAAAAAGCTGGAAGGCGTCGGGAGGCAAGAAAAAAATCCTCTAGATTCTTCATCTTCTTTGAAAAAACAAAACTTACGAGAAGAAGAAGAAAGAAGTAGGTAAGAAGAAAAAGGAAAAATTCAAGCTTCATGCAGCAACTTATAACAAAAAAATCTATCTTTTGGCAATGGGAGCAGACTTTTAAAATAATTCAAGTTTTGCAAGTCTGACTCCATTTTATATAATAGATGCAATGAAACACATCATTAGCATACTCATACTCTCCTGGCTTATTCCTTCTCCTACGGTTGAAGATACCGCCCTTAAAGTAGAGATGAAACTTCGCTCCGTCCAATCTATTCAATCCAATTTTAATCAAATATATTACTCTTCCTCTGTTTCCACACCTCTGATAGAAAGGGGAAAATTTTATTTCAAAAAACCAGACTTGATGAAATGGGAGTATAAAGATCCGGAGGAGAAGATCTTCCTCTACAAAGAAGGAGCCTTCCTTCAGTATTTTCCTGAGGATAAAGAACTCTACCGAAGTTACTCATCAAAAGAGATGTATGAGTCAGAAATCCTTTCTCTGCTTTCTGGTAAGAAGCGCCTGAATGATAACTATTTGATCGAGTCTAGCCCTTTCCCTTCAGAAAATAAAAAAGCGCCACAGTTAAAATTAACTCCCAGAGAAGAGGGTGAATACACGCACATCCTTCTGGAAATAGACGAAAGGACCTGGCTTATTGGAAGAGCCATTTTTTTTGATTGGGCCGGAAATAAAAATGAGTTTAAGTTTTCCCAAATTAAGACAGATGTTCGGCTATCTAACAAAGTGTTTGAATTGAAAATACCTGCAGATGTTGAAATTATCGAGGATGAATCAGACAGGAAAAATGAAAATCCCTAAAAAATCCCTCAAACCTAAACCATCTCCGCCCATATTCGTATAAACTTTTGAGGACAGGATGTCCTCCATGGATGAAGATAAAGAGCTCGTCGCAAGGTCAATCAAAGGAGATAAAGAGGCTTTTGAGATGATTATCCAAAAATATCAACAACCCCTGCTGAACTACATCGGCCGCACGGTTGGGGAGCGCGAACTTGCTCTGGATTTTACACAGGAAGTGTTTATAAGAACATATTCTTCTCTTCACTCCTATAAGCCTCAGTATAAATTCAGCACCTGGCTTTTCAAAATTGCCTCCAATTTTATCATTGATTACTGGCGAAAGAAAAAAATTGATGCCTTCTCCCTTGACCACCAGGAGCGAGATAATGACCTTCCTCCTCTTCAAGTCCCAGATAAGGAACTTCCTATCGTGAAAAAACTTGAATTCTCCGAGCTCAAGGGAAGAATTGAGCAGGCATTAGAAAAAATTCCAGCTCCTTTAAGAGAAGTGTTTGTCTGGAGGCATATCAACGAATTCAGCTATGAAGAAATGGCAGAAATAAAAGGCTTGCCTGTGGGAACGATCAAAAACAGAGTCTTTCAAGCCAGAGAATTAATTCGAAAGCGCTTGGAGGAGATGGTATGAAGTGCCTCAGCATTGAACAGATTTATCTATATATTGAGAAAGAGCTCTCCCTTAGCGAAAGCAAAATAATCGAGAAGCACCTGGCTACCTGCCGAAAATGTAAAAGCGCTCTTGAAGAAAGAAGGCCCTTGCTTCAGGCCTCAGCGAGTCTTCCCCTCTGGCAAGCGCCTCCCGATTTCGCCCAGCAGGTCATGGCTAGAATTTTTCCGATCAGAGTTCCCCTCTCTTCGTGGCTTACAGCCGCATATGCTGGCCTTGGGTCAATCAGCTTAGCAATTTTTATTCTCTTTCTTGTTACGGGTCAAAATTTCTCAACTCTTCTTACGGGCCTTAATCATAGTCTGTGGAATTTAGTGAGAAATCTTTCTCCTGTCTTTGTAAAACTCTTCAAGGTAGCATCTCTTTTTGTAAGAACTCTTCAGCAATTCTTTGAATATATCGTCAAGGCATTGGCTTCGTTGACAGCTATCGTAAGTCCCCAGGTCCAGATAATCATTATCACAATCGCAATTGTTTTAATCGCTTTCTCAATCTACGGAATAAAAAGAAAAATATTGATTGGAGAAAAAGCATGAAAAATAAGATATTGTTTGCCTCCGTCCTTCTTTTCCTCATCTCAGGGCCTCTCCCTCTCCAAAGTCAGCAGAGCTTTACTTTGAAAAAAGATATCGTTGTCGCTGAAGGCGAAGTCCAAGATAATATCGTCACTTTTGGGGGAGTAGTCCATGTCAAAGGAAGAGTCAAAGAAGGCGTTATCGCCTTCGGAGGCGAAGTTATCATAAGTGGTGAAGTAGGTGATGTAGTTTTAGGATTCGGCTCAACCATCACTCTGGAGCCAACAGCTCGAGTCAGGGGGGATGTCGCCTCTATAGGTGGGGAACTCATAAAAAAACCCGGGTGCACTGTCGAAGGAGATACGGTTTATTTTAGGACTTCGGAAGACTTCACTAAGTTATTTGAGGAAGGAGTACGAGGTTTCCTTTCTGTCTCTCTGATTCCTTTACTTTTGATTATAAAATTGATCTCTGTTCTCATCTGGTTTCTCCTCGCCTTATTGATAGCAGCTTTTTTCCCTCGGCAGATATCCTATGCCTCTGCTCAAATCAGAAAATCCTTCTGGCCAATTTTTGCCACGGGCCTTTTAAGTATTATTATTTTTTCTGGCTTGGTCATCTTTTCGGCCTTGCTTTCCCTGGTTTTAATAGGCATTCCTATCCTCCTTGCTCTCATTATAGTGGGGTTTATCGTTAAAATCTTCGGCCGCGTTATCCTTTTCTACTTCTTTGGAGAAAGTGTTATCAACGCTTTTGGGAAGAGCAAAATCTCTCCGCTTCTGGCTGTCATTCTAGGCCTGATTCTTGTGAGTCTTGTTTCTTTTATACCCTTTATCGGCGTTCTATTCACCTTCATTATGAGCATAATTGGTTGGGGAGTAGTTATAAGGACAAAGTTTGGAACAACTGAGAATTGGTTCAAAAGAGCGTAGGAGTGTAATTTACAAAATCCTCCAATTCCTATAAAAATGCGGATTTGATAAATCAAACCCCTACAATGAATCAAGCCCCTACATGATAAAATTCAAATCCAAACAAAGAATCATTTACCAGATACAAAGGTGGGTTTGATAAATCAAACCCCTACAATAAAATTAATGGATGAGAGCTAGAGGATCACAAACATTCGAATTTATAGCTCAAGAATTTCCTTTTCCTTGGCGTGGGCAAGCTCCTCTATTTTCTTATTGTATTCATCGGTTACTTCCTGAAGCTTGTCATAACCCCAATATTTATCATCCTCGGTAATCTCTTTTTTCTCTTCCAGTTCTTCGATCTCTTCCTTGCTTTCTCTTCTCATGATGCGGAGTGCTGTTTTCTCATCTTCCAGCATTTTTTTTATGTGTGAGGCGATTTCTTTTCTTCTCTCTTCATCCAGAGGAGGGATAGGTATTTTGAGTATTTTGCCGTCATTGATCGGGTTTAGGCCAAGATCAGCATTCCTGATTGCCTTATCAACAGCATCTAACAAGGATGGGTCCCATGGCTGGACAGTGACTAAGGTAGGATCTGGAACTCCCAGTGTTGCCATTTGATTTATGGGCGTTAAGCTTCCATAGTAGTCAACTTTTATATCCTCAAAAAGGCCAAGGTTCGCCCGGCCCGTCCTTAATTTACTAAGATCTTTTCGAAAATGCTCCGTAGAAACTTTCATCTTTTTTTCAAGCTCTCTTAATATATCTTTAACCATCCTTCTTCCTCTTTAAAAGATTGAATAGTAGATAAAAACTCCTTCTCAACGGGTAGTTCAGTAAATCCTGGTGCCAACTTTCTGGCCTAAAACTACCTTTTTTATGTTTCCTCTTTTCTTAAGGTTGAAAATTATGATAGGCAGCTTATTGTCTTTACACAAGGAAATCGCTGTCGTATCCATAACCTTCAAGCCCCTCTTTATAACATCAAGATATTTTATAGAACTAAACTTTCTGGAGTTCTTGTCTACCAAAGGATCGGCTGTATAAACACCATCCACCTTTGTCGCCTTCAATATCACCTGAGCCTTGATCTCCAAAGCTCTTAGCGCAGCCGCTGTATCAGTAGTGAAATAAGGACTGCCGATACCTGCGCTGAAGATGACAATTCTTCCTTTATCAAGATGCCTTATTACCCTTCTTTTTATAAAGGGTTCAGCAACGGCTTTGATCTCAATAGCTGAGATGTGGCGGGTTAAGACGCCCTCTTTCTCCAGAGCATCCTGAAGAGCAATTCCATTCATTATCGTAGCCAGTAATCCCATATAATCGGCTGAGGCTCGGTCCATCCCTGCTTCTGCTCCACTCATCCCGCGAAAGATATTACCTCCACCGATCATGATGGCAACCTGAACTCCCAGATCATGAGTTTCTTTTATCTCTTGGGCGATAGATTTTGAAGTATCGAGATCAATCCCGTAAGGAGAATCTCCCAAAAGAGATTCTCCAGAAAGCTTTAACAGAATTCTTTTGTAGGCAGGCTCAATTTGAGGCATGATTTTATGTTATTGTTTGCCCAGTTCAAACCGAGCAAACCTTTTTATGCGGATATTCTCGCCAAATTTGGCAATATGGGAAGTTACAAGCTCTTTGATCGAAATCTTATCATCTTTTACGTAGGGCTGGTTCAATAAACAGACTTCCTCGCTGAATTTACCAATCTTGCCCTGGACGATTTTCTCTATAATCTCAGGAGGCTTTTTTGAATCCTTGAATTGCTCTCGAATGATCTCTTTCTCCTCGTCTATAACCTCTGGGGGAATATCTTCTGAAGATAAGTACTGGGGCGCTGAGGCGGCAATATGAATGGCTATGTTTTTCACTAATTCTTTAAACTCATCGTTACGAGACACAAAGTCCGATTCACAATTCACCTCCAGCAGAACTCCTATTTTCCCGTTAAGATGTATGTAAGAACCAACAATTCCCTCTGCTGTATCTCGACTCATTTTATCCTTGGCCCGCGCGTGTCCCTTTTTCCTTAAAATAACAATTGCCTTTTCTATGTCTCCTTTACTTTCCTTGAGCGCTTTTTTGCACTCCATCACTCCAATTCCTGTGCGCTGTCGGAGCTCTTTAACCATTTCTGCTGTTATATCCATCTTTCTTTCCTTCCTTAAGCACTTTTTTCAGGCTCAGTAAGACCCTCATCTTTCACTTCTTCATCAGAAGACTTGGAAGGAGAAGTGGCCTCTTCTTCGGAGGGAGCATCCTTGCTTTCCTCCGGAGAAACCTCTTCTTCCTGAGGAGCCTCTTCTTCCACTGGCGGAGCTACTTCATCCTCTTTAGCAGCACCCTCTTCTTCGGGAGAGACCTCCTCTTCCTTTTTGGCTTCCAGGAGTTCTCTTTCCATTCTATCCTTTTTGCCCTCAATAATGGCTTCAGATATTTTTGAGGTGAACAACTCGATGGCCCTGACCGCATCATCATTTCCAGGGATAGGATGATCTATGTTCTCTGGATCGCCGTTCGTATCAACCACAGCCACAATCGGAATATTCAGCTTTTGGGCTTCATAGATAGCAATCTCCTCTTTTGTGGAATCTATCACGAACAAAGCACCAGGGAGCTCCAACATATTCTTTATTCCGCCTAAGTTCTTAGAGAGTTTCCTGTAGACCTTTTCCAGTTTGGACTGTTCCTTTTTGGAGAACAATCCCCATCGCCCGTCCTCTTTCATCTCATCTAATTCGATTAATTTCTCCACGCTGCCTCTGATGACACTGAAGTTAGTCAGCAGCCCACCCAGCCAACGTTGATTGACATAGCTGGATTCACACTTTAAGGAAAGATCGCGGATTATATCTTGAGCCTGCTTTTTTGTTCCCACCATAAGCACTTCTTTCCCACTCTCGGCAACACTCCTTATGAACTGGAGGGCATTTTTGAATACTCTTATTGTCTTCTGCAAATCAATGATATAGATTCCGTTCCTCTGGCCAAAAATATACTCTTTCATTTTGGGATTCCACCTTTTAGTCTGGTGGCCAAAATGGACGCCTGCTTCTAAAAGCTCTTTCATCGTTACTGATACCAATGGAAATTCTCCGTTTATCTCTTATGGTATTGTGGTGCCTTTCGGGCCCCCAACAATCCATATTTTTTTCTTTCTTTAATTCTGGCGTCCCTCGTCAATAATCCTGCTCCCTTAAGACTGGGCTTTAGTTCCTTATTAAACTCGACCAATGCCCTTGCGATTCCCAAGCGAATTGCCTCTGCTTGTCCGCTAAGCCCCCCTCCGTTGACACGGATGAAAATATCAAATTTATTCTCTGTTTCAGTCAGACGAAGAGGCTGTTTGATGGTATGCTCTTGACTACCCATGTAAAAATATTCAGTGAATTGACGAGGTCTTTTATTCACGTGCAAAGTGATATCACCCTTTCCTGGTCTAAGAAAAACCCTGGCTACCGATGTTTTTCTCTTCCCTGTTCCGTAATACTGAATTAAACTCAAGTTTCCTCCTAAAACTGGTGTTCTTGGGGCTTCTGAGCCTCATGTGGATGATGAGAACCTCTATAAACCTTAAGCTTCTTGTAAACTGCTCGGCCAAGCTTGCCTTTGGGAATCATCCCCCAGACTGCTTTTTTAACAACTTCTTCTGGCTTTTTCTCTAAAAGTTCCTTCAATGTCTTGGCTTTTATCCCACCCGGGTAACCGGAATGAGAATAGTACTTCTTCTGCTCTAACTTTTTCCCTGTGACGTTTACTTTTTCAGCGTTGATAACAACCACAAAATCTCCGCAGTCAACAAAATGGGTAAACTCGGGCTTCCTCTTTCCCCGGAGCAAGACTGCTACTTCAGTGGCGAGCCTACCGAGAGTCTTTCCTTCGGCGTTAATCACCCACCACTTCTTCTCGATCTCATCCTTTTTTGGGGTAAAAGTTCTCATTCTTTTAAACCTTAGAAACAAGCTTTTTTGCCTGTAGCAATGCTCTAAAATACTAAATCTTAGGGGAATTGTCAACCTTTACTGAGGTAAAATCAATAAGTTAACGGCTACATCCTTACTTACGATAAGGGGGACACAGTATTTAATTATAACCTAAATATTGCTAATAGAAAAGGGGACAAGCCTCATTTTTCTTAAAAATGGTCAAAATGGGCCTGCCACCATTTTTTTCTCGCAATAATTTGGTAGCACTCTTTGGCTTTTTAGAAGCAAAGCGTCCGTTTTATCAATGAACCCAAATTTTGGCTTTTCTTCTTTTTCTTGTATAAATTTTTATCAGCGCAATGCCGATCAAAAATCCGCCTATATGAGCAAACCAGGCTACACCTCCTCCGATCCCCACATTCAGCACCTGAAGGATAAACCAAAATCCAAGGAGAAAAAAAGCAGGAACGGGCAGAATTCGAATGAAAAAAAATAGGAAGACAAAGGTCAATACCCTTGCTCTAGGATAGAGGATTAAATAAGCTCCAAGCACTCCCGCAATGGCTCCGCTTGCGCCGATCATCGGGACCTGAGAGTTGGGATGAAAGATAATATGGGTTAGACTTGCGCCCACTCCTGAAAGCAGATAGAAAAGGATGAATCGAAAGGATCCGAGAAAGTCTTCAATGTTATTGCCGAATATCCAGAGATAGAGCATGTTGCCAAAAAGATGGAGAAAGCCCCCATGAAGGAACATCGAGGCCAGTAGAGCAAAAGGCGGCAATAATCTTGTTATAGGCTCCTGAGATTCAACGGAAACAAAAGAGACTGTAGTAAAATGAGTAATCTCATAGGGAACAGCACCCATTTTAAAAACGTAATACTGCAGTCCCTGGGGTGAAAAAAACTGGTAAGCAAAAATCAGGATATTGAGAGCTATAAAAAAAACAGTGATGTAGGGAAAACGAGAAGTGGGATTCTCGTCTTTAAGAGGGATAAACATTACGCATAAAGCTTATCGGGAGGTGAAGATACAAAATTCGCTAAGATAATGAGGATTTTGCTTCTCTGGGCTTATCTAACTCCTCTCAATTCTTGCTCAAGCCGCTTTCTCTCTAACTCTTTCTTTCGTGCGTCTTCGAATTTCTCATGCCACATATTAGCTTCATCGATGTATCTACTTTTTCTCTCAGGATAAACGTTTGCATAAATATTTCTATAAACGATTTCCATGTAGGAATAGGAAAAAGAATAAGAGGGATCTATTTCAATTGCCTTCTGCAAGGCCCTTATAGCTTCCTCGGCGTGCGCTATTCTCTCGTCCGTCGACATCATCGCCTGAAGACGATGAGCCTTCCAAAATCGATTCACTCCTATAGCGTACCATGGAAGAGGATCATCGGGCTCTAATCTTGTCCGATATATATGAAAATTATAAGCTTTGTCGAAATCAGGAGGCTGTAAATCTTCATAAAATTGGGCAGCGTAGGCATAGCCCTCAGGATTTTCAGGATCAAGCTCGATCCGTCGAAGATACATTTCTTCTGCTTTCTGAAAAGCTGTCTTTCCTTCTTCTTCTCCTTCTGTTTCTCCGCCCGGCTGTGCGCCTGATGAACCGCTGGCTCTTACTGGCACATATTTCTTGTAGAATCCAGCCACAACATAATAGTTTTCCATGTTGGTCGGCTCCAACTCGAGTATTCTCAGGTAGAGCTTTTCGGCCTCATCAAAATTTCTCAACCTGTCATACATATCGCCTAAGGAATAAATAACCTTCTTGTCGTAGGGGTCGATTTCGTATGCCCTTTTTAAAGCTTGTAGAGCTTTTTCGGCCCTCTCATTATTCTCTGGAGTGTCCACAGCAGGACCCCTATAAAGATTTTTGTAGCATTCTCCCAGGTATTGATAGGCTTCAGCCAAATTAGGATTATGGACTAAGGCTATCTCATATTGTTCAATTGCATAGCGGTATTGAGCCTCAGCAAAATACTTATTAGCCTGGGCAAAATAATAATTGGCTCTCAAGCCACCTACGAATTTTTTGCAGCCTGAAGAAGCAAAAATTATGACCAAAACCAGAATAATTAGGGGGATAGTGTTTAATAATCTTTGTCGCATATTAACCTCCGTTCTCCTTGGGTCAATTCTATTATCGCATATAAATTTATAATAGAATTGACCAATAAAGTCAAGAAAAGCAAAAAACAGCCCCATTCTTACTTTCTCAGGAACAATCTTATGGGAGTGCCTGAGAAATCAAACTTTTCCTGCAGAAGACGTACGAAAAACTTCTCATAAGCGGGGGCAAGAGGAACTCGTGAGTGAGTAAACAGCAAAAAAGTCGGTGGGAGAATTCCCTTTTGAGTCATATATTTTATCTTCATTCTTCTCTTGTTTTTTGAAAGAGGAGGGTGATTTTCGTTTACCCAGGATAAAAAATTATTCAATCTAGGTGTTTCTATTCTTTTATACCCATTAGCATAGACCTGTTCTGCAACATCGAGAATTTTTATGACTCTCTTCCCAGATAAAGCGGAGATAAAGAGCAGAGGAGCATAATTTACAAAATCCAGTTTCTCATAAACCTTCTGTTTAAAATCTTTTGAAGTGTTAGTATTTTTCTGGATTAAATCCCATTTATTCAAAGCGATCAACAGGGGTTTTCCTGATTCATGAGACAAATGAGCTACTGCCGAATCTTGACGCGTGGGGAATTCCTGCGCATCCATGATTAAACAAATTACATCTGCTCGGGTGATATTTTTCTTCGTCTTTATGATGCTGGCTTTTTCTCTTTTATCTCGGGTACGGCTCAATTTACGAATCCCTGCAGTATCAACCAGCCAAAAAGCCTTTTTATTCCTTAATATCAGAGTGTCAATACTATCCCTGGTCGTTCCGGGTATTTCACTCACGATTAATTTCTCTTCCCCGCAGAGGCGATTCACTACTGATGATTTTCCAACATTTATGCGGCCAACTATAGCTATTTTAAGAGGCTTTGTTTCCTCTTTATCAGGCGCAAAAGCAGGAAGAGCCGCGATAAGAGATGACTCGAGGTATTCCAAATTCCTTTTGTGCTCAGCTGAGACGGCCAAAACTTTCTCTTCGCCCAATCTATAATAATCACCGAGCTTTGCTTCCTCTGAAGAAGATTCTATCTTATTGACAATCACAAAAATCAGTTTATTCAGTCTTTTCAAAGAAAAATAAAGTTCCTCTTCAGCTGGCAAAAGATCCCTTTTCCCGTCCAGAACGAAAAGAAGAATGTCTGAGTCCTCCGCTGCTTCCTTCGCCTTTTTCTTGATTTTGGATGAAAGGGGATCCTCCTGGAAATCAAAAAATCCACCTGTATCAACCAGAACAAACTCCTTCCCCTTTAAGCTGCAAATGGCCGAGACTTGATCCCGAGTCATGCCAGGCAGAGAATGGACAAGCGACCTTTTCTCTTTTAGAAGACGATTGAATAAGGTAGATTTCCCCACATTAGGAAAGCCAACAATAGCAACTTTTGTCATTTTTTCCATAAGGAGAACCACTCTCTTTTTAAGGATTCAACTGAGGCGAAACTAATTGGCGATTAAATCATACAAAGGCAGAAAGGGCCGGCTCAGGTTTATGTGACCCCCCAGAGTTTCCCTTTCCTGGCCTTCGATCAAGATGAAGACCTTTTTAATAGTCTTAAAATTATAGGCAAGGGAATTCACCACAGAAAAAATTGTTGAAATTTCAGCCGAAGAGCCGGAGAGATGTTTCTCCACAATCTCTTCTGAAAAATCAACATAGGCCACCCCATCTCTTGTCAAAAAAAGCTCTCTCAGCTTCGTCTCTGGAGGAAAAGGTGAGATGTAGCCCCTATCGGAGCCTTTTATGAGTTCCTCGACTGCCTGCTTGGCCTGGCGAACGATGGATGAGCTGGCGGTGATTTCTCTTTCCTCAGGATGAAGTAATGTATCTGCCTCTGAGAGAAAAAAAAGAATAATCTTTCTTGTCTGAACAGGTCCTGGGGGTGATGGTTCAAGCACAGGAGTAGGGGCTTCGGCAGGTGGCTTTATCTTTTCCATCATACCGCTTCTAAAAAAGATTACAACGAGGACGGCTAAGATCGTTAGAAGGACTGCAAGAAGCACTATTCTTTTGGCGTCCATGTCATCACTTCATTTTTTAGAATAAAGCTCGATATAATTCACCAGACCTCGATAGATTGCCTGGGCGACATTGACCTGAAATCCTTCCCTTGTCAAACTTCTCTCTTCCCGAGGGTTGGAGATGAAAGCTACTTCTACCAATACAGCAGGACAAGCCACTCCTGCCAAGACAGTAAAAGGAGCCTGCTTGACTCCTCTATTTGAAGTTCTAAGGAGTAAATTGAGCTCTTTCTGGATGCTTTCAGCAAGCACGCTGCTTTGCTTAAGGAAGGCTGACTGAGCCATATCCCATAAGATCATCTGTATTTCATTTTCACTTTCTTCAGTAATGCCTTCTTCGAATTCAGCAGGATTATTTTCCATGAAAGCCAATCTTCTTGCCTCCTCATCTGTGGCATCCCTGCTGAGGAAATACGTTTCTGATCCGCGAGCTTCTTTCCGAAATGAGCTGTTAGCATGAATGCTGATAAAAAAATCAGCCTTATTGTTGTTGGCTATAGCCGCTCTATTCTCAAGGGAAACATTCAAATCTTTATCTCTAGTAAGGACAACTCGAGAAGGGAAATTGCGCTCAATAACGGCTTTTAGCTTGAGAGCTATTTCCAGAGCTATATTTTTCTCTAGCGTGCCAAATCTGCCTTTGGCTCCAGGCTCCAGGCCGCCGTGCCCAGGATCGATAACGATAGTTTTCATTCCTTGGAGAGCTGATGAGGCTGTTCTCATCTTTGAGGAGGGCAAGGCTGTTGATGGCTGAGGGGCTTTTTCTCTGGATGCTTCTTCTTCCTTTAAACTGTCCCGTGCCCCACTCTTTTCTTCATCAATCTGGGTGAAATCAATAACCAATTTCGGTGGATCGCTGAGGGAAAAATAATCATAGCTAAAGTTTCTGACCTTGGTCCTGATGGCTAGAATGTAAAAATCTTTTCCCTTTGACCAGCCGAAAGACTTGATGATACGACTTTCAAATGCTCCTCTCTGAATCCGAAAAACCACGTCTGTTCTTATATTAATCATTAATAAGGATGAGCTTTTCTCGATGTCAAAAGATAAGGGAAAGGATGAATCAATGATGACCCGGCTGAGAGTGGGATAGTCCTTTACGGATAACTTTATGAAAGGTTGAGCTTGAGAAAAGAAAATGCCAGAAAGTAGCAGAAAGAGAATTACTCCTGCCGATAATGCACTTATCTTCTTTTGGCTAAACAATTTTTTATTCAATTATTATCTTTTCTGTAGATCTATTTTGGAGGCGGCGGGAATCGAACCCGCGTCCGAAGACATTCAGCAGATAGCTTCTACATGCTTATCCTCTTCTGCAATCTCGTTCTGAAGTGTCCGAAGAGGAGGAACACAACGGAACCAGGCCCGA
>Ga0209636_10001765_pt1 | contig 21886 bp, 22 predicted proteins | sample DeeMarSWOR152_54_FD_187464 | JGI IMG/M metagenome (GOLD analysis project Ga0209636, IMG submission 187464) | Marine sediment microbial communities from White Oak River estuary, North Carolina - WOR-1-52-54 (SPAdes) (version 2) | ecosystem: Environmental > Aquatic > Marine > Intertidal zone >...
TAAATCCTGTTTAAAACCAAGTGTTGAAGAAGGATAAAAACAAAAAATGAGTAATAAAACCATGAAAAACACAGTTCCATTTTTAAAAAAAACATTTTTCATAAACATTTCCTCCAAATATAATATATAAATTAAAGTATTATTTATATAACTTTTTCCCTAATTTTTCGTATCTTTCTTTTTTTTATTGCAAAAGAATTAAGTACTGTTGAACATTTTTGAAAATCTGGGTGAATTGTAAAATGGGAGTTTATAAAATAGTTGATATAGTTGGTACATCTGAAAAAAGTTTTTCAGATGCTGCAAAAAATGCAGTAATTGAAACTACAAAAACTGTAAGGAATATTAAGCGAGCTGAGGTTACAAAATTTGATGTGAAAGTAGAAAATGATGCACCAGTTTTATTTAGAGCAGAAATGAAAATATCCTTTGGAATCGAAAGATAAAAAATTATTAAATTATCATTTATAAGATAGAAATTCTTTACCTAGAAGTTCACGTGCAATAATTATTTTCATTATATTCATTGTTCCCTCCGCACCGATTGAGTAAGACCTAATCCCACGTATACCCATCTCAATAGGATACTCTTTTGTATAACCTATTGCACCCAGCCAATCTGCAACTTCATTCATAACATCAAAAGCAATAACAGGTGCTCGAAGCTTACTCATTGCAGCAGACAAAGCAACATCATGATGAGTAAAATCCTCTTTCTTATACATTTTATCCATAACCCAAGCAGCGCGATAATTAAGAAGTTTTGTACTTTCAATATTTGTATAATGCTCGGCTAATTGAAACTGAATCCCTTCAAAACTACCAATAGGCCGACCAAAAGCCTGGCGTGTTTTAATATAGTCTATACCAAGTTCCAAAGCTGCTTCAGCAGCACCAACACAAGTAGCACCAATAAGAGTACGAGCAGCAGAAAAACCTTCCATAGCATAATAAAATCCACGATTTCGCTCACCAATTAAATAATAGCTTGGTAGCTCAACTTCTTTCATGGTAAAACCACCTGTTGAAATACCCATACGTCCCATATCTTCAAATAAACTAATTTCAATATTTGGATTATCCTTTAATGGTAATGCAAAAAAAGAAAAACCTTTATGACCAGCAGAAAAATCAGTCCTTGCAAGTGTAAGATGAACACCACCCCATTTAAAAGATTCAGAAACACCGCTTATAAAAACTTTTTCTCCATTAAGTATCCACTTGTTTTCTTTTTTTACTGCTTTTGTTTTAGCAGCACCAACAATATCTGAGCCTCCTGTGGGTTCTGTAACAGCTATTCCACAAAATGCATCTCCTGATGTAATTTTAGGTAGATATTTTTCTTTAACCTCTTTTGTACCATACCTACTTAAAATAAAACCCCAAGCAGCCTCAACAAGATACAATACTGGAACAGCAAGGGAAATATCAGCTCAACCCAGCTCTTCTGCAGCAATGCAAGCCATAATCCAATCAAGATCTGCACCACCATACTCATTTGACACTGTGGGTGCAAATAAGCCCAATGTTCCCATTTATTTTACAATTGCTTCAAGAATTTTTTTATTTGTATCAATTTCCCTTACTTTTGGTTTGATTTTTTTCTGAGCAAAATCTCTGATTGTTTTTCTCCACAATTTCTGTTCTTCAGTCCAACTAAAATCCATGAATTATCCCTCTTTAATTAATGGAACAGTCAAACTACCATATGGCATGACAACAATATTAGGTTTATCTCCTCTAGTTTTTATTTTTTTAATTGCCTCATTCAAAGCAGTTTGAATATTCTTATAAGGTTCCATTAAAGATTTTCTAACAATTTTATCATCCAAATCGGTAACAGCCCATATTTCGTTTTTTATACCAATCTGGGCCATTTTTGCAGCTTTATGATAACCCAGTTTATATTCATCACCAAGAATTTCTAATACTCCATGACATGAGTCAGCTTTACCCAATAACTCAAGAAAAGCTTCTTCACCAATACCTGTACGACATTTAGAAACCAGAATAATAATTCCATTTTCCTTTAAAGCCAATTTACCATTTTCAAGTGCTTTCTGAGATTGATATAAATCAATATCCATAGGATAAGGTGCTGCGGTGATGACAATATTGCCTTTATTTTTTAATGGAACACAAAAAATTTCATTTGAATATTTAATAGCAGCATCAAAAGAATCATGTAAATCACCAGCAGTTACAGCATATAATTTATGTTCACTTGTAAGAACTGTTTGAATTGAAAAAACATTAATGTCTTTCAAAACATTCATAGCATCAACCATGTCTTCATGAACTGGATTTCCTTTTAAAGTAAGAGAACAAGCCTTATTGCTTAATGCAAGTTTGTGGTTCATTTCGATGGTTTTATAGGAGGCAACACCAGGTAGGAATGATTTTCTACCACCTGTATAACCAGCAAAATAATGAGGTTCAACACTACCAATAACAAGAATATTACCATACTCAGTAACTAACTTATTGATATACATTTCTGTTCCGTTTTTTGATTTCCCAAGATAAACCATGTCATCTTCTTTTTTGGCATCATGTGCATAAATTTTCCTTTTGAAAATTTCGTATGTTTCTCCAAAAATAAATCTGTATTCGTCTTCAGTAGGAGTTCGATGAACACCTGTTGCTACAAGAAATTTAACATCAGGATGAGATGAAAGAACAGGTAGAAGATATTCTAAAATTTTAGATGTCGGTGTAGGTCTGGTTGCATCATTTACGATAACAAGCAACTTTTTAGATTCAAATATAAAATCATCAAAAGATTTAGAACCAATAGGATTTTCCAATGCATTTAAAATAAGAGTATTTTGATCTTTTATTAAGACTTTATTGGGTACAAGTACTTCGCAAGGTTCAAGAGTTTTTACATTGATATATTTCTCCCCATAAGGAATATTAACTTCCATTGATCTTCCTCAGATTTATAACTTGAATTACAAACTACCTAATATATTTATATGATTCTTAATATTCTCCTGACAGATGAAAAACTTCCAAGTAGCAATCATTGGTGGCGGTGTAATAGGCTCATCCATTGCATGGGAGTTATCAAAATATAAAATCAAGGTAATTGTTTTTGAAAAAGGTAGCGACGTTGCCTCAGGTGCTAGTAAAGCAAATAGCGGTGTTATTCATAGCGGGATTAATTCTCCTTATTCTTCATTAAAAGCTCATTTTTGTGTTGAAGGAAACAAAATGTTTCAAACACTTTCAAATATGCTTGGTTTTTCATTAAAATGGGTTGGAAAATATGTGATTGCAAAAAATGAGGAAGAAACTAAAGAATTAGAACGTCTAAAATCGGTTGGTAAAAAAAATAAAGTCCCAAATCTGGAAATCATTGAAGGAAAAGAAGTTAAAAAAAAAGAACCAAATGTTCCATGTGTTGCTGCCTTGTATGTTCCAACAGCAGGTATTATACTACCTTATGAATTTACAATTGCTCTTGCTGAAAATGCAGCTGTAAATGATGTAAAATTCTTACTCGAAACAGAAGCTGTTGGTTTGAAAAAACAAAAAAATTCATTTTTTATAAAAACAAATAAAGGAGATTTTTCAACAGAAACAGTAATAAATGCATCAGGTGTGAACTGTAGAGAGATAGTAAATATGTTGGAAAAACCTGATTTTCATGTTTTTCCATGTCGTGGGGAGTATTTGGTTTTGGATAAAAATTACTATAATTTGGTTCATTCAATGATATATCCTGTTCCACCAAAAGAACTAGGTGTTTTAGGTGTTCATATAACCCCAACAATTGAGGGAAATATTCTCCTTGGTCCAAGTGCAGAGTTTATAGAAAATATTAATGATAGAAGCACTACAAGAAATATGATGGAAACCCTACTTTATGAAGCTAAAGAAATTCTTCCTAGTTTACCAGATAAAGCAGTTATTAATGCATATTCAGGTATTAGATGTAAACTTGCGTCTCCTGCAGAAGGTGGATGGGCTGATTATAGAGTTGAGGAAAGCAAACAAACTCCTGGTTTTATTAATCTTTTAGGTATTGAATCCCCGGGTATTACTGCAGCTCCTGCAATTGCAAAAGAAGTAACTAAAATAATATCAAAATCTGTTGATTTAAAAACTAAAACTGATTTTAAAATTATAAAAAAGAAAAAACGTTTTTCTCAGATGAATTCAAAAGAAAGATCAGATTTAATAAAAAAAGATAAACGATGGGGCAGAATTATTTGCAGATGCGAGCATGTAACTGAGGCTGAGGTCATTGATGCTTTTTCAAATCCCTTGGGTGCTCAAACCATTTCAGCTGCTAAATATCGCTGTAGAGCAGGAATGGGAAGGTGTCAAGGAGGTTTCTGTACTCAGCATATTGTTAGAATTTTGGAAAATGAATTTAAAACTGATATAAAAAAGATGAAATTGAGTTCTACAAACTCTCATCTATTTTTTTCTAGAACTAGGGAGAAAAAAAATGATTAATCATAATGTAGACATTACTGTTATTGGCGCAGGACCCGCAGGTTTAGCTGCTGCTGTTTCTGCTTATGAACGTGGGGCAAAGAATATTTTAATTATTGATAGAAACAGTTGGATCGGTGGTATTTTACCACAGTGTATTCATGATGGTTTTGGAGTAGAGGAAACAGGACACTCAATGACTGGGCCTGAGTATGCAGATATATATATTGATATGGTAAAGAAAAAGAATATCAATATTTTAAAAGAAACAATGGTTTTGAGATTCGATAAAGATAAAAAAATAACTGCTGTGAACAAAGATGGTCTACATAATATTAAGACAAAATCTATAATTCTTGCAATGGGTTGTAGAGAAAAAACAAGATGGAGTGTGCTAATTCCTGGTGATCGACCAAGTGGTATTTATACAGCAGGTGTAGCACAGACACTTATTAATCTTTATAATATTATGCCTGGTAGAAACGTGGTTATACTTGGCTCTGGTGATGTTGGTCTTATTATGGCTCGTCGTTTAAAATTTGAGGGTGCTAATGTTTTGGGTGTTATTGAAATCCTTTCATTTGCAAGTGGGCTTCCCAGAAATGTTGTTCAATGTTTAGATGATTATGATATTCCTTTGTTTCTTAATCATACTGTAACCTATATTAAAGGAAAAGAAAGATTAGAAAGTGTTACTATTGCTCAAATAGATAAAAAAATGAACATTATTTCTGGAACTGAAAAAGAAATAAAATGTGACACTCTTCTTTTATCACTTGGGCTAATTCCTGAAAATGAGTTATCAAAAGATGTAGGAATAATAATTGATAAAATCACAGGTGGTCCAATTGTAAATCAAAACTTGGAAACATCCTTGCCTGGTGTGTTTGCATGTGGTAATTGTCTTCAGGTTTATGATACGGTTGATATTTTATCATTAGATGCAAAATATGCTGGGAAAAATGCTGCAAATTATAAAAGAAAGAAAGTAAATCATAAACTAAATGTAATACCTGGAAAAGGAATAAGGTACGTTATCCCTCAGATAATTACAGCACCTGGAAAAATACGTTTTACTTTACGTGTTGAAAAACCTAAATTGAAAACTAGCATACGTTTTACTGTAGATTCAAAAGAAATTTATAAGAAAAAATTACCATTTGTTAATCCTGCTAATATGATTGAAATTTATGTTGATATTTCTAATGATTTAATAAAAATCAGTAAGAAACTGGAGGTAGCACTTTTTGACTGATAAAAAACAAATAACCTGTATCGTGTGTCCTATTGGATGTAAAATATTAATAAAAACTGATGGAAAATCATTTAATTTACTTAATGGAAATAAATGTAAACGTGGAATTGAGTATGCAAAAAATGAGGCTTTAGATCCAAAGAGAATGCTTACGTCTTCTATTTTTGTAAAAAATGGTGAATGGCCGCTAGTTAGTGTAAAAAGTTCACAACCTATTCCAAAACAAAAAGTGTTTTCTGTATTAAAAGAAATAAAAAACAAAACTATTTCAGCTCCTGTTAAATCAGGACAAGTAATAATTAAAAATGTTGCAAATTCAGAAATTGATATTGTAGCAACAAAATCAATTAAAAAAATAACTTAATCTTTAATGATAATATTTTTTAAGTTTTAATATTTTGATAATAAATCATTTATTAAAAAAGCAGATGATAAATATAAAAAATTAGAATTTAATTTTTTATTTTTGTGTCAATTATAAGAAAATTTTTTAAAACAAAATAAGTTGCCAATCTTTAAAATAAAGGATTTAAACATGACACTAAAATTTGATATAAAAGTGGATAAAAATCATAATATAACGTTTTTAACAAATGCTGAAGGCAATGATGTTTTACGTGCACCTTTACTAAATAAGGGAACAGGATTTACAAAAGAGGAAAGAGATAGATTAAAATTAAATGGACTTGTGCCTCCTCGAATATTAACAATTGAACAACATATTGAAAAAGTATATGATAAATATAAAAGACTAGGGATTCCTTATGAAACTTGTAAGTCTTGTAAAAATTTTACTAAATCTGAATTTTCTTCCCTTAAAAAAATGATAGATATTGCTCGTTTTAATTTCTTAAGAGACCTTCATGATAGAAATGAAATTTTGTTTTATGCATTCTGTTATGCTTACATGGAAGAAGTAATACCAATAATCTATACTCCAACAGTTGGTGATGCAGTTATCCGTTACTCAAGAGATTCAGCTAGATTTCGTGGAATTTTTTTGTCACCAAATAACATAAACAAAGTTGATAAAATTTTTAATCAATTCAGATTTAAACGTGCAACAATTGCCGTTGTTACTGACAATCAAGGGATTCTTGGGCTTGGCGATCAAGGAGTTGGTGGTATTGACATACCAATTGGTAAGCTTTCTTTGTATGTACTTGGAGCTGGAGTTCGACCATGGGAAACGATGCCATTAACTTTAGATGTTGGAACTGATAATCCAGTTGATTTAAACGACCCATATTATATAGGTTATAAGACAGGTCGTTTAAAAGATAAAGATTACGATTCTTTTATTCATAGATTTATTGAAAGTATAAAATCAAAGTTTCCAGATATCCTCATCCAATGGGAAGATTTCAGTAGACAAAATGCTTTTTCTATATTAGATAGATATCGATATAGGGTACTAAGTTTTAATGATGACATTCAAGGAACAGGTTCAGTTGCCCTTGCAGGTATTTTAAATGGTTTGAAAATAACAAAAAAGGAATTAAAAGATCAAAAATTTGTAATATATGGAGCCGGTGCTGGCGGAGTAGGAATTGCTCGGCGAATATCAGCATGTCTTCAAAACAAATATAACATGTCAAGAGGTGTTGCTAATAGTAAAATAGCTATAATTGATAGAAAAGGACTTGTTACTGATCAACGCGGAGTTGAAGATTACAAAAGACCTTTTATTAAAAATAAAAATGTTTATGAAAATTGGGAAATAAAAAATAAATTTAGAATTAAACTTAAAGAGGTTGTTAAAAACTTCAAAGCAACTGTTTTAATTGGCACTTCAGGTTGTTATGGGCATTTTACTGAAGAAATAATTAAGGAAATGATTAAAAATACAAGTAGACCTATTATATTTCCATTGTCAAATCCGATTACAAATTGTGAGGCAACACCACAAAAAATTTACAAATTTTCAAAAGGAAAGGCGATAGTTGCAACAGGTTCACCTTTTAATCCGTTTGATTATAAAGGTAAAACAATTATAACTGGACAAGGTAACAATTTTTTTATTTTTCCTGGTGTGGGTTTTGGAGCTATTTTGAGCAAGGGGAAATATATAAGTGATACTGTTTTTACCAATGTTGCGTATAAATTAGCAGAGCTTACCACTGATAATCTTTTGAAAAAAGGTACTGTTTATCCATCAATAAAAAACATTAGAGATATTTCAGCTCAAATAGCACAGGTAACATTGCAACAAATAGCATTGGACCAAGGTACAGATGAATTGACTCTTGATGAAATTAAATCGAAAATGTGGAAACCAGGCTATCATCCGATAATAAAAATAAGATAAAAAATTTATTTATTTTATATAATATTCAACTTTATATTCACCAGGATCTCCTTCCATAATCTTGAAATTTTTTTCACGGCATAAAGTAATCATTGGGATATTATCTTTTAAAACTATTCCATAAATAATTTTTAATACTTTGTCTTTTGCTATGTGGATTGTGTAGTCAATAAACTCTGAACCAAGACCAAGTCGATGCCATTTGTCACTTACTACAAGTGCAAACTCAGCTTTCTCTGTACTACCAGGGTCAAATATTAATCTTGTTACACCAATAAATTTTTTTTTACCATCTTTTTCAATTTCTGCTACAATACCAATTTCTCTGTCATAATCAATATTGCAATAACGTGTTCTAAGTTCATGTGGTGTATCTTTTATTATTCTAAAAAATCTGTATCTAACTGTTTCCATTGAAAAGCTTTTAAACATATCCAGCCATAACATTTCATCCTCTGGTTTTATAGGTCTAAGAATCACTTTTGTTCCATCTTTTAATTTTACACTTTTGATGTATTTGGTGGGATAAGGAGCTATTACCAAATGCGGATGTTTTTCTGGTTCTTTATCAAGAATAATACGTGCATCTAAAGCTACAAGATCATTTTCACTAGCAATTAATGGATTGATATCTATTTCTTTTATTTCTGGATTATCAATTATCAGTTGAGAAAATTCAACCATCGTTTCTTCTGCTTTTTTCATATCAACTAGTTTGATTCCTCGAAAACCTTTGAGTAGTTCATAGGCTTTTGTTTTTTCAATTATTCTATGTGCAAGTGTCTGGTTTAAAGGAGGAAAACCTATAGATCGGTCTTTAAATAATTCTGTGTAAATGCCTCCTAAACCAAAAAGTATAACAGAACCAAAAACTGGGTCTTTTTTTGAGCCCAGTATTAGTTCATATCCACTATTTTTTACCATTTTCTGAATTGTTACTCCTAAAATTTTTGCATCTGGTGCTTTTTCTTTTGACCGTTTTATCATTTCTTTAAAAGTTTTTTTAACCTCTGTTCCATTTTTTAAATCTAGAACTACTCCTCCAATTTCTGTTTTATGTGTTATCTGAGGTGAAAATATTTTCATTACCACAGGATAACCAATTTTTTCTGATATTTGAACTGCTTTTTCTTCGTTTTCGGCAACAAAAGGTTTTGTTGTTTTTATGCCATATAATTCAATAAATGTTTTTGATTCAATTTCATTTAAAAGATCTCTTTTTTCTTTTTTAGCAGCATCAAGTATCTTTCTTTTCATTACTTTATGTGTGGAAGCTTTTACACCTAACTCCTCAGGTGTTTCATAGAGTTGATCTAGGTGTCTTTCATAATGGTATAAATACATATAAGATTCAATTGCTTCATCTGGAGAGTTATAGGTAGGAACATTACTACTATTAAGTATCTGTCTAGCATGAAAAACACTTGCCTCACCAATAAAAGAGGTTAGTATTGGTTTTGTTGTTTTTCTTTCTATATCCACAATTCTTTCTGCTACTTTATCTGGATCTGCCATGACTTGTGGCACACATATTATGATTAAACCATCTATATTTTTATCATTTAAGCAAATCTCCATAGCTTTTTGATATCTTATGTCATCACCATCTCCGATTATATCAATAGGATTGCCTTTGCTCCAAGTTGGTGGTAAAACCTCATTGAGTTTTTCAATAGTTTCGTCAGATAGTTTTGCCATTTTGCCTCCTTTTTCTATAACAGCATCCGTTGCTAAAACACCCGGTCCACCAGCATTGGTTATTATTGCAATATTTGGACCAGTTGGACGTGGTTGCTTTGCAAGAATAGATGAACAATTGAACAAATCAGTAATATCATTAACTCTAACTATACCTGTTCTTCTAAATGCAGCCTCATAAATTGCATCTTCCCCAGCCATTGCTCCAGTGTGTGAAGCAGCAGCCTTTGCTCCTTCTGAATATTTACCTGATTTTATAACTATAACAGGTTTTGCCCTAGCAAAACTTTTTGTTGAGCTCATAAATTTTTTAGCATTTGTAATTGATTCAACATAAAGAACAATACTTCTTGTATACATGTCCATACCAAAATAATCAATAAGATCTCCAAAATCAACATCAAGCATTGAGCCAACTGATACAAAAGAGCTAAAACCAACTTTTGCTGCAGCTGCCCAATCCAAAATAGCACCACATACTGCACCACTTTGTGAAAACAAAGCAATATTTCCCTTATAAGGTATTGAACTTGTAAAAGATGCATTAAGATTAAGATAAGGCATTATAAAACCTACGCAATTAGGTCCTAAAATACGCAACTTATATTTTTGTTTAATATCAAACAACTGTTGTTCAAGGGCAGCTCCGTCAGGACCTATTTCCTTAAAACCAGCTGTAATAATAAGAATTCCCTTAATTCCTCTTTTACCACATTGCTCCAAGATATCTGGAACTGTTTTTGCCGGTGTTATAATAATAGCAAGATCAACAATCCTGGGAACATCATTAATAGTAGGATAGGCTTGAACTCCTTGTACACTTTCTCTATTGGGATTAACAGGATAAACTACACCTTCGTATCCTGAGCCAATGAGATTTCTAAAAACTCTATAACCAGGAGATCCTACTTTTTCACTTGCTCCAATTACAGCTATACTCCTTGGTTTAAAGATTTTATCAAGATTTTCAACGCCCATTTAAAATCCCTCATAGATTAAAACTTATGTCAAGTGCCCCGATAACAATGATTTCTTAATTAAGTTTATTGCAAATAAAACATTTTATATATTCCAATAATCAGCCAAGACCTTTTTAAGTTCATTAACTAAGTTTTTAACTTGCTCTGATTTATAATCTGTGGCTTCTTTTTCTTTTAAATAATCATCTTTACATAGAAGACCACATATTACATTATAATAAGACATGCTACAAGCTAAACTATTATAACCACCACCTAATAAGACAAGAAGTTTTTTACAAGTATCATTAGATAATTCAATCATCTGTTTAGCTAGATGATAATATGTTTGATAATATAAAATCAAATCTGCTAGTGGATCAGAATGATGAGTATCTACACCCGCTTGATAAATTATAATTTCAGGATTAAATTGTTTAGTAATTGGAGGAATAATTTCTTTAAAAGCATCAAAATAAACGTTTCCAGTTGTTCCAGGTGGTAAGGGTAAATTAACTGTGAACCCTTTTGCATTATCTCCACCAATTTCATCAATAAAACCAGTTCCAGGATACAATGTTCTGCCATCTTGATGAAATGATATTATTAAAACAGTGTTATCATCAAAATAAATCTCTTGTGTTCCATTTCCATGATGTACATCAACATCGACCACTAAAAATTTTTTTAACTTGTATTTTTCTCTAAGATATTCTATTACAATGGCTATATCATTAAAAAAACAAAAACCTGATGAAACATTTCTACTAGCATGATGAAAACCAGCCAGTGGATTAATCATGCAATTAAATCCATTAAATAATTTTTCTCCACCTAATAATGTGCCTCCAGTTGATAATCTAGCATATTCGTATATACCAATTGGTGCAGGAGTATCTATTGCCAGCATACCTCCTGTTTTACTTAGTTTTTTTATTAAATCAACATAGTTTTTAGTATGAACTCTTAATAAGTCTACTTCTGTTGCTTTTTCTGGTATGAAAAGTTTTAGTTCTTTTAGAATACTTTTTTCTTTTAAAAAATTCATTGTTTTTCTAGGCTTGTCACCAATAAGCGGGTGACCAGCACCAAGGTCATATTTATTATAATCTTCATGGTAAACAATTCCATATTTGTTTTTTTCCATAAACTAAACCTGTTTGCTCTTAATTTGAATCAGGTGAATTCTTTAATATATTTTTAAACCTTGTTTTCCAAAAATTACCAATATTTAATGGAATTTATTGTATTTTTAACAATAAATTTAAATAATCCATTTTGCATATAATATTATAAGGACGAAATAAAATTGAAAAAAATTCAAAAAGATTTAATCGATAAAAAACAAAAAATGGAGCTACTTTCTCAAAAACCGTCTCCTCTTCCTATGTCTATTTATGATAATGTTGCTTATGGTCAGCGTATTCATAATAAAAAAAGTAAAGAAGAACTTGATAAAATTGTAGAGGATTGTTTGAAAGAAGCATGTTTATGGCAAGAGGTAAAAGACAGATTACATGATTCTGCATCAAGACTTTCTGCTGGTCAACAACAACGTCTATGTTTAGTAAGAGCTATTGCTTTTAATCCTGAGGTTTTACTTTGTGATGAGCCAACTTCAGCACTTGATCATATTTCTGTTCAACAAATAGAAAAATTACTTTTAAAATTAAAAAAGGAATACACCGTTGTTCTTGTTACTCATACTTTACGTCAAGCAAAAAGAGTTGCTGATTATCTGATTTTCTTATATTTTGGGGAAGTGGTTGAAGATGGAAATTCTGATGAATTTTTTAATTATCCAAAAGATCCCAGAACAAAGGCATATTTGGAAGGAGATATAAGCTTAGTTTATATAACTTAGGTGATTAAAATGAAGGTGGATTTAGAAGATATAAGATGCATAACAGATACTGCCTTAACAATTAGAGGTTCAAGAAGAAGAATAACAGTTCCGTCGGAAGTTGTTGAGATTTTAAATCTTAAAGACGGTGATAAAATCCGATGGATTATTTTTAAAAACGGAACTATAAATCTTATAAAAGTTAAAAAATAAAGCTTTTAAGTTTATAAATTAAAATAAATTACTTATTTAGTAGATTTTAAATATACAATTTTATATAAGAATTTTGAAAAACCATCAAGTAAACATAAAGTATATAAATGATAGGTATATAAATAATTAACAATTGTTAATTATGGGTTGTATTACATGAGTATCGTAGATCTTACTTCTATGGGGGAGCCTCAATCACAGCTAAAAAAAGAAATCAATGACAGATTAACTAAATTAAAAAATGAAATATCTGATTATTGTTTTCAATGTGCTAAATGCACATCAGGCTGTGAGGCTCATAAACTTTTGGAACTAGAACCACATAAAATGGCTGCTTTGCTTAAACGTGGACTTATAGATGAAATGGTTAATTCAGATATAATATGGACTTGTATGAGCTGTTTCAAGTGCAGAGAAAGATGTCCTCAAAAAGTTGCTCCTGTTGAGATTTTATTTGCTCTTAAAAACCTAGCTGTTGCTAGTGGTAAGCAGATTCCAGGAAAATATACTGCTTTTTTACAATCAATTTTGTCTATTGGTGGAATTCAAGATATACAAGAAATTACAACAAGGGATAATAAAACAAAACGTAGAAGTGATCTGGGTCTTCCCAATGCATCTAAGCCAAAAGATTTGACAAAATTCCAAGCCTGTTTAATGAAAATTGCTGTTGAAAAGGTGTGATTAATAAGTCATGGAAAAAAAATATGCGCTATTTACCGGTTGTATGATGTCTACAGAACAATATGCTTATGAAATGTCAATAAGAGAGAGTTTACCAATTTTAGATGTTGAATTAATAGATGTTGAAGGGTTTTCTTGTTGCGGAGAACCTATGAAAAGCGTAAATCAACTAATGGCATTATATCTATCTGCACGTAATATTGCTATTGCTGAAAAAAATAACCTTGATATATTAGCTCCTTGTGCAATGTGTCATTTGTCTTTAAGTGAATGCAAACATATACTTGGAAATAATACAGAAATGAAAGATAGAATTAATGGAATGCTTGCTGATGAGGATTTAAATTACAAAGGGTCTATTGAAATTCTACACACAGTTGATTTACTTCATGATCATATAGGTTTAGAAACAATAAAAAAGCATGTTAAAAAACCATTAACTGGTTTAAAATTTGCAACCCATTATGGATGTCATTTAATTAGACCAAGTGAAATAGGTCGACCTGTAGACTCTGAAAATCCTACTAAAATGGAAGAGATTTTAAAAGTACTCGGTGCAGAAACTGAAAATTATTATCCAGAAAAACTAGATTGTTGCGGAGGTATCTTACAAATTAATTTACCTGAATCTGCTTTGACAAAAACAGGTCAGAAACTAAAAGCAGTCCAAGAATATGGTTTTAATGGTTTGGTTGATGTTTGTCCTTGGTGTCATAGGATGTATGATGCAAGGCAGGTTAAAGCTGGTGAAACAGTTGCTACAAAACTTGAGGTTCCTGTATTTTATTTGACTCAACTTTTGGGATTAGCACTTGGTGTTAATAAAGAAAAACTGGGACTTGATCTAAATCTAAGTCCTGTGGATAAATTAAATCTTGGTGAGACACAAGGGTAATTGAATATGCGTAGAGTTGGTGTGTTTATATGTCATTGTGGTATCAATATTGCACAAAATGTTGATGTTGAAGCATTAACAGAATATGCAAGTAAAATTGATGGGGTTGTTGTTAGTAAAAATTACAAGTATATGTGCTCGGATGTTGGTGCCACATTAATTAAAGACATGATAAAACAGCACAAACTCGATAGTGTTGTGGTTGCTTCTTGTTCACCAAGGATGCATGAGCACACTTTTAGAGAAGTAATAAGTGACGGAGGTATAAACCCATATTGCTTGGAAATGGCTAATATCCGTGAACATTGTTCATGGGCTCATAGTGATCGTCAAAAAGCAACAGAAAAAGCAAAATCTCTGATTCGAAGTGCAGTTGCTAAAGCAAAATCACTTGAGTCATTAATACCATCAAAAATCCCTGTAACTCCAAATGCTTTAGTAATAGGTGGAGGAATTGCTGGAATACAAGCTTCTTTGGATATAGCAAATGATGGTTTCAAAGTATATTTAGTAGAGCAGGAGCCAAGCATTGGTGGACGTATGGCTCAGCTTGACAAAACCTTCCCCACACTTGATTGCTCTTCTTGCATACTCACACCCAAGATGATGGAGGTTGCTAATCATTCAAATATAGAGTTACTAACATATTCTGAGGTAGTTGGTTTGGAAGGCAGTATTGGAAACTATAAAGTTAAAATCAAAAAGAAACCAAGATATATAGACATTGAAAAATGTACAGGATGCGGGGATTGTGCTGCAAATTGTCGAATGAAAGATAGAATAAAAAACGAATTTGACATGGGAATGGGTAAACGCGGAGCAGTTTATATGCCATTTCCACAAGCTGTACCATTAAAATACACAATAGATGATAAGCATTGTTTATTTTTAACAAGAGGTAAATGTGGTGATTCACCTGCTTGCAAAGAAGCATGTTTACAAAATGCTATTAACTTTGATCAGAAGGAAGAAATAGTTGAAATAAATGTTGGGGTCATAGTTGTAGCAATTGGTTATGACTTGCTAGATCCTTGTTCTCTATATGAATATGGATATGCAAATTCCCCAGATGTTGTCACAACACTGGAACTTGAAAGATTAATAAGCTCATCCGGTCCAACAAAGGGGGAGATATTGCGTCCTTCTGATAAACAAAAACCAAAAAGTATAACATTTATTCTATGTGTAGGCTCTAGAGATGAAACACAATGCTCATGGTGTTGTCGTATTGGTTGCATGAGTGTTTTAAAACATGTTTATCTATTAAGAGAAAAACTTGGTGAAGATGTTGAAATCAACATTTGTTATACAGATATACGTTCCTTTGGAAAAGGTTATGAAGAGTTTTATAGAAAAATCCGTGGTTTAAAAACAAACATGTTCAGAGGGCGACCTTCAGAAGTAAGGGATATGAAAACCTATCAAAAAATAGATATTTTTGATACAACTACAAATAAATTATTTGAAATTAAAACTGATATGATAGTTTTAGCACCAGCCTTAGTTCCACGCTATAATGCATCAGATCTGGTTCGTCTGTTAAGACTTAATCTAAGTGGAGATGGTTTTTTACTTGAAGCTCATCCAAAACTAAGACCTGTGGATACATTTGTTAATGGCATATTTATTGCAGGTTGCTGCCAAGGACCAAAGGATATTCAAGATACTGTTTCACAGGCAAGCGGTGCAGCTTCAAAAGCTGCAAATATTTTATCTAAACCTAGTTTAGAATCAGAACCTCTTATTGCTTTTGTTGATACTGACTTATGCTCTGGTTGTAAGTTATGCGTTTCGATCTGTCCTTTTAAAGCAATTGAGCTAGTTGAAGAGGAAATCAATGGAAATATTGTTAGTCACGCTAAAGTAAATGAAGCCCTTTGTATGGGTTGTGGGGCATGTGTTGCTACTTGTCCATCTGGTGCAATGCAACAATATGGTTATAAAGATAAACAATTAACTCCTATGATTAAAGAAATGTCTTCGTAAAAATAATTTTAAATTAAAAAAACTTATATAGACTACTAAATGAATGAAATCAGAAAACTTCTATCAAATTACTTTGAAATTCTAGAAGAAAACAGGATTGCAAAATATCTTCAGTGTAAAAGTGTTCCAGTTAATTTTTATAAATCTGAGCCATCCAGTGTTTTATGGAAAAAACATGATGAAATAATTAAAAAAATAAAACCAGAAGATTATATACCAAAGCAATCTCTGCTTGATTTAAAAATAGAGCTTGCATCTAGAATTTTTAAATCTTGTTGTTTTTGTGAAAGACGATGTGGGGTGGATAGGACCATAAAGTATGGTAATTGTAAGGTAATGCAACCACGTCTTTCATCTGAGTTTTTACATATTGGTGAAGAACCAGTTCTTGTACCTTCTCATACAATCTTTTTTTCAGGTTGTACTTTTCATTGTGTTTTTTGTCAAAACTGGGATATTAGTCAACTTATTTCTGGTTCATATATGGAACCAACTACTTTAGTAGAAATTATTAATAAAAGAAAATCTCAAGGATCAAGAAATGTAAATTGGGTTGGTGGAGATCCTACACCAAATCTTCTTTATATATTACAGGTATTAAATGCTTGTTGCGATAATATTCCCCAAGTTTGGAATTCTAATATGTATTGTTCAACTGAAACAATGAAACTTTTAAATGGAATTATTGATTTATATCTTACAGATTTTAAATATGGAAATGATAAATGTGCAAAACGTTTATCACTTGTTGATAACTATTTAGAAATTGTTAAAAGAAATCATAAAATCGCATTTGAAAATGCTGTTATGATTATCCGTCATTTGGTAATGCCTAATCACCTAGAGTGTTGTTCTAAACCAATTTTAGATTGGATTGCTGAAAATCTTCTTGATGCTGTTGTGAATATAATGGGACAGTACAGACCTGAATATAGAGCATGCAATTACAAGGAAATATCAAGAAATATTTGGATTGATGAAGTGTTAAAAATAAAAGATTATGCAGAGGATCTGGGAATTCATGAAATTTAATTATTAAGGAATTTTTGAAAATTCCTCAGTATTTCTAGCAAGTAATGTTTTATTTTTCCTTTTTTGGCTTCCCAACATATCGAATTAAAAAGATTTAACAAACTGATTTATACATTTTTTGTTTCTTAAAGAGAAAATTTTAATTTTAAGTTTATAGTAATAGTAAGTGTTGTAGTATTGCAAAAGTATGTGGGAATCGTTCTAAAAATTGTAGGAAGAATAAATTGGTTATCATTTTTTTACTTGGTATAGTAACTGTTGGTGTTCCAATATATCTAAAAATTTATGAAATATCTGTTGTAAAAAGAATTTCATTGAAAATTTGTTAAAATCATTCACCATTGCGGTATTTCTTCCATTTTTATCTGTTTTAATAACAAGAATATCATAGACGCCAAACCCGTTAACATCGGTTTCACCCACTACAATATATCCGCCATCGTTTGTTTGTTGAATCGCAGAACCCCCTTCATTGCTTGTTGTGCCAAGTTCTCTTATCCATTGCGTTCGACCATTCTTGTTGATTTTTACAATTCTTAGTTGTGCTTGGAATAATAAAGAGTTTATGGAATCTGTGAAAACAAATCCTCCATCATTTGTTAATTGCACTGTTCCCAAACCACTACCGAAATAAGTCTTGTTCCATAGTTCGTTGCCTTCACTATCCGTTCTTATTAACCAAGCGCCATATCCTCCAAATTCAATTGATATTGTATTACCTAATACAATGTATCCACCATCGTTGGTTTGTTGAACAGAAAATGCCCCATCTATATTAGAGCCTCCATAAGTTTTACTCCATTGTTGATTTCCATTAGTATCAGTTTTTATGAGAATAGCTTCACCCCAAGTGTCTGAATCTATCCCACCTGCAATTATATATCCTCCGTCGTTTGTTTGTTGAACTGATGATCCTCCAGAATTTTCTTCACCAAAGGTTTTATTCCAGAGTTCATTCCCATCCTTATCTGTTTTTAGTAACCAGATATTCTGATCACTAGAGCCGTATGATTTTGTTATTCCAACCATAATGTATCCCTCGTCATTGGTCTGTCTGACTCGTTCTCCAACTTCTGTAAAAAACCCACCGTATCTTTTACTCCATTCCACATTACCATGTTCATCAGTTTTAACCAACCATGCATCAGGGTTTTCAATATACGAATCTGTAAACCCTACAATGATATACCCGTTGTCACTGGTTTGCTGACCATCATATGCAGCTTCTGCACCAGGTCCACCATAGGTTTTATTCCATTCCTCATTTCCATATTCATCAATTTTTATCAACCAACCTGCCCTGGTCCCTGGTCCATATGAAGGGGTAGTTCCAATGACAATATATCCATCATCCGTGGTTTGCTGCACAGCATTTCCGTATTCATATCCATAACCACCAAAAATCTTCATCCAGGTTATTTCATCCGAAAGTATCACATCCTTTTCTCCAATAAGAGTTCCATTTTGACCTTTTTTGTTATCAACACTTTGGTTTTCTACAGTCAATGCAGAAACCAATGCAGGACTAATAACTATAACAAAGATACATATTGTAATAATTTTTTTCTTCATATTTTTACCACCCTTTAAACAAATGTGTATAGTGTTAACGATATACATACTTTAATATTTATATGTTTTGAATTTTAAAATAATTTTTGTGCAAAAATCCTATTTATTGTGCAATTTAATTATTAACACAGTTTATTGTGCAAAGCCGTGTTAACCATTTATCTTTTCTTTCAATTTCTATTTTTACCTTTTCTAATGGTGATTTACCATCCAAATCCTCATATGTTTTAATAAATTAAAAAATTTTATACCTAAAATACCGTGATACAATAATGTCAAATTAATGATTTATATAGTAGAATAAATCAAAGGTGTTTTTTCATTTCCTTTAAGATTATCGAAAGGCTGGGTTTAATATTTCCCAACGTATCAAATGGTTTTTCACCATAATCATGCCCTGGATAAACAATTACATGATCAGGTAGAGGCTTTATTTTTTCTTGCAAGCTTTTAAACATTTGATTAATATTTCCACCTTGTAAATCTGTTCTTCCGCAATCCCCAATAAATAATGTATCAACAGTAATTATTGCTTTGTTATCCACAAGAATGCAAATTCCTCCAGGGGTATGACCAGGTGTTAAAATAAACTGTAAAACAATGTCCCTTAAGCTTAATTTTTGTCCATCTGTAACAAATATGTCAACTTTTTCATTTAATTTTTTTCCATCCAACCTAGAAGCAATAACCTTTGCAGAAGAAAATACTTTTTTGACACTTGCAATATCTTTAGAATGATCAAAATGATGATGTGTAATTATAATATATTTTAATTTTAGATTATTTTGTTTAATAAAATTTAATGCTTTTGAGGCATCATAACTGGGATCTACAATAACAGCTTCCTTTGTAACTATACTGTATATTATATAACTAAAATTATCAAATCCTATTTTAAATTGTTTTATCATAATGTTTATCACCTGTTATTTAAGTTTATAAATAGACCTTGTTAAGTTTTTTCAGGGATAATCTCTTGCTTTTTTGGAATAATTTTATATCTAATTGTTAGAGCAATTCTAAGTACCCATTCTACCAAAATTATCATAATAATATAGATGACTATTTGGTTAACATAACCCGGTAGAGAATTAATATTATTTGTAACATCATCTAAATTAAAATATGTTGGATCAACAAGAAATATACCAAGTAATACAAATGGAAGTAATTTCGCAACATCTTTTGAAAGATCTTCACTATAATATGTACTTATTCTAATTGCAATAATTAAAGCAAATGAAGTTGAAAGAATTGAAACCACATCAAGCTTTCTGGTTAATAATAAAAGCATTAATGAAAATCCCAAAAAGAACATAATAGCAACAAATGGAAACCCAAAACAGTATTTTGCAAATCCTACTAATTTCGGATATTTACAATCACTTGTTTTAAAACAATCTCTTTTTGCAATATATCTATAAAAATGCCATATTATTATTGAATATATAGCAATTGATATTATCAAATAAAAAAGCGGTATTAAAAATGAAAAATCTCCTCTTAAAATTTCATCAAATGAAAAATTATTTACCCATTCTGAATAATCTGCGAAAGCCATATATTTCTCTCCTGTGAACTGATATATTATTTATCTATTTATAAACTAGTTGGATTAATAAACCACTTAATAGAAAAGATTATTAACGATTGTTAATTACATATATAATTATGAAAAAAATAATTAATGACAAAGTAGAACAAGGCTTCATTGATACTTTTGAATTAGTAAAAGATGCAGTTAGAAGAAATGAAGGTCGTTCAAGAGCAGGACTTATGCTAGGATTACAAGAGCTTGGGGCATCTCAAAATGGTTTTATAGGAGCTTATTATCAAGTTGCATCTAATATTATAATAATTAATAAAACACCTATTCGTAGAATAATACAAACTAATCCAAAACTGCTTGAACCATATAGTTTTCATGTATTACTTCATGAATATATACATTCTCTTGGATTTCTTGATGAGAAAATTACTAAAGAAAAAACATATGAAATAACCAAGAAATATTTTGGGGAAAAACATATAGCAACAGCATTATCAACAGATATCAACAAGTTTCTTCCAAATCTTGTTTACCCAATACAAGGATGGATACCCATGCAAAATTTACCAGAAATCAAACTTGTAAAAGGATTTGATAGATCCAATATTGAATGTTATATAACATAAAATTTTTTAAAAATAAGCCTATTAGTAAAATCATACTACCCTATTTTTCGTCAATTGTCTATTTGTTTTAAGGCAAAATTTTTATATCTAAATATGATATATAATCGTTGAGCGGTTAAGCAATGCTCTTTTATGAGATACCCTCACCGGACTTCTCAAATTGCGGGTTTGCTTACCCCCTCAATAAATTCTTAACTTGTTTTACTTATTTTTTTTCTAATTGTTTGAATCCAAGAAGGTATTCCCTCAACTGTACGAATCATGGTATTTTTGGCAAAAAACTTTCTGTATTTCATATTACAATTTACACGCCCCTCAAGATTTTTTTTAATTGTATGACCTAGATGCCCTCCTCTTCTATCCCAATCAGTTAAAATTATAATATCTTTATACTCCGAGGCTAGACTATCACAAAAATCAGAAAGAGATTTGCCCTTATTTATGCTGATTATTTCGCCTTTAAGTCCTAGTTTACGAAGAGCAAGTAAATCTTTATCACCCTCAACCAGTATAGGAATTCTTTTGTTTTCCTCTTGTAAATCTAAAAGAATTTCTTCGATATCTTGAATTGATTTAATATAATCCATTAAATGACTCCTTTAACTTTTTAGCAGCAGTATTTGCAGAAACATCTTTAATCAAAACAGTTTTTTCTTTTGCTTTTTTACCAGATATAATATAAACATTTTTAACTGGTTTGTTGAAAAACTCTGCAATTATCTTAACAACTTCAATATTTGCTTGATTATCTTTTGCTTTTGCAGAAACTTTAACATCTATTCTTTTGCGCCATTTGTTAAAACCTGCCGGGAAAACACAT
>Ga0209636_10001766_pt1 | contig 21876 bp, 19 predicted proteins | sample DeeMarSWOR152_54_FD_187464 | JGI IMG/M metagenome (GOLD analysis project Ga0209636, IMG submission 187464) | Marine sediment microbial communities from White Oak River estuary, North Carolina - WOR-1-52-54 (SPAdes) (version 2) | ecosystem: Environmental > Aquatic > Marine > Intertidal zone >...
AATCGAGAACTATCTTATATGAACTTCTCGATGCATCCGCTCAACGAAACAGCGGACTTACTCGAAGAGTAACGCCATTGTATAGATGCCGAGATAAGCAATAAAATATATTGAGGCCAGGATTCAATATGACAAAAAGAATGGGATTGCTTCTCCGCCATACAACGTGGCGGCTCGCAATGACATCTTCCTTTTGTCATCGCGAGTCCTGAGAGTATCGAAGGGCGTGGCGATCTCTAGGTCAGACCTTCAAGCCTGACCTCAGCGTTATTATTTTATCTTCGATGGAATAAGAAAATCAAATAGATAATATACGTAACAACGAATACTATTGCTTCCCACCGGTCTAGTCTTCGGCTTGAGCCAGTAAACATAGTGACAAACAGAACCAAGGTAGCAGCGAATAGTACAAGGAGATCAAGATTGAAAGCGGGGTTATAAGGAGAGCCTTTCATAAATGAACATATACCTAGGATAAAGAAGATATTGAATATATTTGAACCAACAATATTGCCGATAGCAATGTCACACTTTTTCTTATATGCAGCAACCACAGACGCGGCAAGCTCAGGCAGCGACGTACCTCCTGCCACAATAGTGATTGCGATGAGCTTCTCGCTGACTGAGAGTTGCCGTGCCAAAAGAATGCTATTGTCAATAACCAGTTTACCGCCCACAAACAGGCAACCAAACCCAATCACAATAAAAAGAACCGTCTTGAGAGGACTGTATACTTTGACCATAAGTGTATCTGTTGACACGATGCAGGAGATACCGAATACATAGACCAAAAAGACTATGAATAACCCCATAAATACCAAACCATCAAGCGAAGATAACTCATTTTGAGAGGAATGAAGGAGTATTCTGTCGTTGGCGAGTATAAATAACAATAAAACTGCAAGAAATGAGAAGGGAATTTCTTTCCATACTGTGTTGCTCTGTACTGTCAGAGGATATATTACACCTGAAATACCAAGGATGATGAGTATGTTAAAAATATTGCTGCCGATAATGTTGCCAAAGACAATATCGCTATGACCAGATGAACTTGAGAAAATATTGACCATCAATTCAGGTGTTGAAGTCCCGAAAGCAACCACAGTGAGCCCGATTGCCATTTCTGAGATAGAGAGGCGTTTCGCCAATGAGGAAGAGCCATTCACGAGAAAATGTGCACCGAAAAAGAGTACAGAAAGTCCAATGACAAGGAACAATACGGTGACTAATAATACCACTTGCTAGAAACGCTTTCTTTTACCTAAGAGGACAATGTCTCTGAGACCTTCTTTACTCTTTGCGTTGAGCCATCGCTTATCAAACTGAGGATCTTGCACAATCTGCGCGACCGCAGACAGTGCAAAGAGATGAAAGTTACGTTCATCCTTTGTGCCAATGAGCACGAAGACAGCGTGAATCGATGGTCTGTCTTCTGAGAAAATAATTCCTTCTTTGCAGCGTGCTAAAAGGATATCGAATTTATGCTCACCCTGTATGATTATGTGGGGTATGGCAAGACCTGGAGACAATACTGTACTACTTTCCTTTTCTCTATCCAGAAGTAACTGATGTATATCAGTCAGTTCCATGTCAAGTCTCTTGGAGAGAGCATCAGCAACGATTTCAAAGAATTTCTCCACAGCGATTTTTTTATCGATATCCAGCACAACCGCACCCTCAACAATGTGATCAAATCGATCTTTAATAATATTGTCTCTCTCCCTGATGAGCTCTTTCAATTCTGTTTCTAAGGAGTATGTCGTCAGCTCTTTTGCGGTAACTCGTTCAATAAGATGAAGTAATGCATACTCTCTGCTTGCTCTGATACGACCATAAAACCAATATGTGAATACGCCTCCGATAATAAGGATGCCGGTTATCACGAGTGCTTCACTTCCCATTTCAAATATCAGAAAAACAAGGAATATTATTCCGACTATTTGTATCCAAGGATAAAAAGGCATTCGAAAGGTTGGTTGATAGTTCTGCAATCGACTTTCTCTTAATATTATCAGAGAAAGACACGCAAGAATATTTGTGAGAATAAGAACAACAGAGGCTGCTTCTACTAATATTTTGAGTTGTAAGAAAAGGGAGACGAGTATAAAGAATCCTGTTACTAACAAGGCATTGTGTGGAGTTTTAAATCGAGCATGTATTTTTCCTAAAAGCTCTGGCAATAAACCATCTCTGCTCAGAGGTACAAGAGAACGTGCGGCGGTCATGATACCAGCATTGGCAGTGGAAAGAAATGCCAAGATTGCCGCAATGCCTAGGGCAATCGCTCCCCACGAGCCCATAAACACGCGTGCGCCATCAGAAATAGGCGTCAGTGACTGATCGAGTGTGGTGGCGTCGAGTACACCCGAAGTGACGAATACCACTAAAGTGTAAAAGAAACTCACCACAACGAGTGATAAAATCATCCCTAGAGGAATATTTCTCTTTGGATTTTTGATTTCCTCAGCGACACTGGCGATTTTGAGCAATCCGGCATAAGAAACAAATACAAAACCAGCTGTGGAGAAGATGGACGTCAACCCGCGTGGAGCGAACGGTTCAAAACGCTGGGCCTTTACCATTGGCAAGCCAAGGACAATGTAGAGAATCATCAACCCAAAAAGACCAATAACAAGAATGACTTGAGTTCTCCCTGCTTCTCTTATGCCGATCAAATTCACAATCAGAAAAAAAAGACAAAATACTACCGCGATGATATGTATATCAATATGAATGATAAGTATTGTAAAGACCGACATGCCGATCAAAGCAAACGCGCTCTTCATAGCGAGAGAAAACCAGCTCAAGAGACCAGCAATTGTACCTACTGCAGGCCCCATGCTGCGAATAACGGCAAAACAGTCTCCACCTGCTTTGGGCATTGCTGTCGTCATTTCTGCGATGCTGAGCATGCCAGCTATGGAGAGAAGTCCTGCAAGCAGATATGAAATGATTATAGCGGGTCCGGCTTGGGCGTGAGCAAGTCCCGGCAGAATGAACAAACCAGAACTGATCATAGCTCCAGATGCGATGCAAAAAACATCAAATAAAGTGAGATCTCTCCTTAATTCCATAGTTTTTCAAACTCTGCTTATGTTATTTTCTACATCATTGTATACGGGCAAACTTATAAGTCAATAACCCTCGGTCTCTGATTGCCTATAGCAAATGCGGAGGTTCTGATGTGAGAGGAGAAGGTTAGGATGAGGGTGAAATGTTATATGTAAGGAATATTGCATGTCAATAATTCACCGAACTGCTTGCACCGTTAGATACGCAGTATCTGTTTAGGGTTATTGCGAGGACTCCGAGCCTGTTGAGGAGGACGAAGCAATCTCAAGTTCACATTACTGTTCGAGTGAACGGAGCGAATCGAGAACTACCTTGAGGAACTTCTCGACAGGCTCGAAGAATAATATTCATTACTGTTCGAGTGAACGTAGTAAATCGAGAACTACCTAGAGGAACTTCTCGACAGGCTCGAAGAATAATATTCATTACTGCTCAAGTGAACGCAGTGAATCGAGAACTACCTTAGAGGAACTTCTCGATGCATCCGCCCAACGAAACAGCGGATTTGCTCGAAGAATAATATTTCTGAAATATATCCGGGTCTGACCCTGGCTCTATTTTCTTCTTTTGGGTTTTTTTTGCCCGGTGATTTCCTGGCATATCGTATGCAAGAAATCTTTACCACCGATATTAATCCGTGATACGCTCAACAGGGCATCGTAGAGAGTTCCGTCTTTTCGTTTTAACCGCACCGGGTAGTTAGTGACAGCACCGTGTCGGCTAATGGCCTTACGTAACGCTTCTCTATCTTCTCTTTTCCCGTAAGTATCGACTATGTTAATCTTTCTAAATTCCTTAAGAGTATATCCAGTAATAGTCTCCATGACTTTATTAGCAGTAATCACTCTGCCCTCAAGAGAAGCAATACCAATACCGACCGGAGAATTCTCAAAGATATGTCTGTAACGCATCTCGCTCTCACGCAGCGCTTCCTCGACCTGCTTACGTTCTGTGATATCAATAAACGTAATTATGACCTCTTCAGGTTTGCCAGTTAATGGATCTAAGAGAGGTTCAGTGTTAATTAGTAACCAGCGTTTTTTTGTGGGGTCATCTGAGAATATACCCCTGACAGCATTCCGTACTAATCGACCAGTGCGACATGTCATAATTAGGGGATGTTCCTCACCTGATATAAGCTTCCCGTCTTCATCAATCATGTGCCAGAAAGGATCAGTGGATTTTTTTTCCTTGAGTTGATCCTCAGATATTCCTAATACATCGCAGGCGATCTTGTTAGCATGAATTATCTTACCGCTGTCGTCCTGAACAATAACGCCAGCCTGCACAGATTCATAGAGTGATCGAAACCGTGCTTCACTCTCCTGCAATGCTTTTTCTGCCTGTATCTGATCAGTAACATCTCTCATTATCATCCCCATACCATCACCTACTTTGAAAGCCTTCAGAGCAAAATGTTTGTCTCCGAGCTCGGCTGGAGGCATGACATCATCTATGAAATAGGGCTTGCCTGTCTCTATGACTTTCATATACTGATCGTACCTTCCAGTGTCCCAAGGATTCGCTGTTATGTCGAGCATATTAACCCCAATCACGCCTTCTTTCTTCTGACCAAATTCCTTTAGTAAATAGTCGTTGACATCTACTATATTCAGATTTGAATCAAACAGTACAAATCCCTCGGTTGCAGAATCCATAAATTTCCTACGTTGTTCTTCGCTTCTCCGCAGGGCCTCTTCTATTCGTTTCTGCTCAGTAATATCGATAATTGCAATTATCACCCTCGCCAAAGAATCTTCATATCCTGGTACAACTGTTAGCTTCAAGAAGACACGGATGAGTTTATCACCGCGCACTGTTTGATTGACTGCTTCACCTTCAAAGGTTTTCTTACCCTGAGCCAAGGCGATGATTTCTTCTTTGAAAACATCATAAGACTCTTTAGTAAAAACCTTGTGTAGATTGTCCCCAAAATCTTTTACTGATTTTGCTCCGTACAATTTCAAGGTCGCCTTATTTACATGAACGACCTTCACCAGATTGGCGCATTCTACGAGAGCCTCTGGATGTTTTTCAAAATATTTCCTGAAGTCTTTGATTTTCTTCCGCCGCAGATTATCAAGATACAGTTTGAGCTCAGATGCATCTTCTTCCCAGAGTGATATAGGAGATCTCTCAAAGAGGATTCGGTACTGTTGCTCACGTTCATGCAAAGTTCTCTCGACTTCTTTGTGTTGTGCATCAGCCCTCATCAATGTGTGAACCTTTTTACGCAATCTTGCAAGTTCATTTACTTGTTGTTTTTTCATTTTATCTTTTTTACCCATGTGCTGCCTCTCTTATAAAAGAAAAGTCAATTAATATATTTTATCTACTCAAAAACTGCTGTCTTGCGTATACTATTATACTCATGAAATACCTAATGTCAACTGCCTTTCCTCATATCATTCATCTCAATATAATTGAAATTTACAGAATACTAGCTATTACTCGGTGATTTTTTACAATATCTTCTGCATCAAATAGACATCCAAAAGCTTGCCGAATTTCCTGCCAACCTCTTTTAAGACACCTACATGAGTGAACCCTAAAGATTGGAATAAATGAACACTTTTCTCATTCCCTTCAGCAATTCGAGCAATCAAAACATGTAGTCCAGCGTCCTGCCCCAACTGGACTGTCTTCTCGAGGAGTATCCGTCCAAACCTTCTACCACGATACTCCTCTGCTATATATACTGAAATTTCAGCTGTGTCAGAGTATGCACAGCGATCAGAATATGGGCTGAGTGATGTCCATCCTATGATAGTACTGTCAACTTCACCCACAATAATAGGATATTTTGGACCGTGTGATTTAAACCAGATTTCTTGCTCATCAGGTGTTTTCGGTTGAGTATCAAACGTGGCTACCGTCTTGAGAATAGCGTCATTATAAATCTCTGTTATTGCGGCAAGGTCATTAATTGTTGCACGTCTTATTTGCATCGTCTTTATTTACAATGACCTCATTCTTTTTGCTTCTTGAGTTCGTTTACGCGCCTGATATATTCAAGTGATTTTTCTTTGTCGCCCAGCTCGCTGTAAATAAATGCAAGATTAGTCATTGCATCAATATATTCAGGATCGAGCTGGAGGACCTTGTTTTCATATACATCGGCTGCCTTTTTATAGTCCTTCAGTTGTGTATAACACACACCTAGATAGAACCACGCGTAGAGGTCGTCAGATTTGAGTTCTGTCAGCCTTTGAAGATACTCCACCGCATCTTCATAGGCTTGAAATTTCACAAGGAGTTCGCCGGTAAAATAGAGTGCATCGGTGTCAATGGGATTAGACTCAAGACTTCTCTGCAAATGACTCAGACCAAGGCTGTCTTTTCCTAGATAATAATATGCCATTCCCATTAGATAATGGCTGCGTGCAAGATCAGTTGCAGCCTTATAAAAGAGCTCGATAGTCTGCTGGTGTACATCCAATCCTTCATCAAATCCAAGGTCTGTCTTTAATAATCGATCCAGTTCTTCAGCTTTCTGCTCAGCCCATAATTGTACCATCTTTTGCATTAATTCTTTACTGACCTCCACGAGATTCTGAAAGAGTATCAATGTCTTTCGGTTATAGGTAATTTCGTAATATTTAATCGCATCGCCAAAATAACTGAGACTGCTGTCAAATGCTTCTGTCTCAAACAAAGACTTGCCGATTAAAAAGTGAACATCAGGGTTTTCAGGATCGATGGCAAGCGCCTTCTCGTATTCCCTTTTTGCAGCTTCTGTACTATCCATTTTGCTGAATGTAGCACCCCTGAGTATATAAATTCCAACGTCGCCAGGGTCAACCAATTGGGCGTACCTGAGATACTTTAATACACCTTCATAGTTCCCTTGATCAAATAGTTCACGGGCTGAGAAAAAGAATGTTTGGTAATAGTATTGTACACCACCTCCCTTTTCACTCATCCATTCAATTGTTTTAAGAGAGTCAATGGCAAATGCTTTGATCAGTGCATCTGACGCATTCTGCCAATTCCCAAGACCTATTTCTGAACCACCTAATATTGCATAGAGTTCATAGTGTTCTTTACCTTGTTTGATACCATCTAAACACGCCTTTTTGGCACGCTCGAAGTCTCTTTCATTGTAGAATGCGATTCGAGCGGTATTCAGGTACACAAATGCATGTCCCAACTGACAGAACACGATAAAGTACAAAAGGTATAGTGGACGCATCTCTCCTCCTCAGTCAAAGGCAAGCCGAATCCCAAGGATCAGTGCGATTGACAATACGAGCCCGCTTCCGAAAAGGCATCCCGCCATCTTACCCAATGCTGTAGTTATCGGCTCGCGCGATTCTTCAATACCCTTTTTCCGTAACCATTCTGCAATGCCTCCTTCGAAGAAACCTGCAATCCCATCGGTGAGCGCATCGCCGATAACGCCGCCAGCGATTGCACCAGCCACGCCGAATAAGGTACCACCCCAGAGCGCTGGTATGGTGAGAAGTCCAGTATCGAGTGCACCAAAGATCAAATCAGGAATCGAGCCTTTGAACGGACGTCGTGCAGAGAGGAGACCGAGTATTGGTATCACCGTAAGTAATAGGACCACCGGCCCAATCGGAAATCTCTGTCGGAGTGTTACAACACCGATTATGGCAACAACCAGCCCAAAGAATCCGACATAGGATGCCTTTTTAATCATAGGACCCCCTTTTTCCTTATTCCTTGAATAAACATACTATAGACACAAGCCTTGAAAAATCAAGTATATTGTGCTGGACTACGGACCTCTGCCAATTTTGTGCTCAAGATTGGGACATTCAAGCCTTAAGTGTTCGTAATTTCACAAATTTTTCACAATTCGTCCTTATAATCCTCTAGACCGTTATGAGCCATACCTGACGATGAGGGCCTCGTATGAAAGGTCCTTAATTATGGCATAATAAGGAGGCCATAATTTCTGAAGAAATGCTTGCCCTCCTTTCGGTTTCTCTCGATAGACTCGAGATTCCTCTCGATGAACTCGAGATGAACGCGGGGCCCGTCGTCGGTTTTTCTCAGAAATAGTGTGTGTAGAAAATACACCACGCCAAAGAGAACATACTAATCCCACCACGAGTTTCATGGCAAACGCGCGACATATTGTCTATAGTCTTGACCAACCTTTTCGATGTTGGGTTTTTCTCCTGTCACTCTCGGTTCACAGATTCCATTCTCGACGTTGATAGCTCTGTTTCCGTTTGTGAATGAGCTCCCTGCTCGAGCGAATAATCTCATTGACATCAATATTTTCAACTGAAGGTTCGAACAGTTCCTGATCCTTTCCTGTGCTACACAGCCAATAGCATGAGCCATCTCTTTCTCGTCCCAAATAACCATACTCAATGAGCTGACGCCGCAGCGTTACATGATCAAGACTACGAACGCAACCGATTGTCGCCAGCCACAACTTCAGCCTTTCGTCAATCTCTTTTTCAGTATACTTCTGATCTGTACTCAGATCGAGGACCATGCTCTTCATCAGAATGTGTCGATCCCTGAGCCTGTGTGGCAGGCTCGTGAGACTACTGTGCACACAGAGGTCAATGAGTCGTTGCTTGAATTCATCACAGGTTATAGGTTTACCTTCCATACGTCCTCCTGAGATCTCTTCTTCTGCACTTCAATTGTTCTAATCTACACTCAAGCATACATGAGTGATACTCAAAAGTCAACCTTCATAATTGTTATCATTTTATCAATTGACAAAATAATAAAATGAGAAGAGTACACCAAACACAATGATGAAATCTATGCCGAAGATCCTTTAGAAGTAGAACAGGTATTTTACCTTAACAGCACCAATACGGTACACGGGTTGCACCTCACCCACTGCATCCTGTGCACGGTAGTCATTGAGTGCAATATATATCCATGATTTTGGTCTGAAATTCCAGGAAAAGATTGCTCCAATCCGATTTGAAACAAGTTCTCTTTCACCAAAATTAGTTTCAGGTATTGTCATGACAATCTCGTCAAAGATATCAAGACTCATATCCGCATTGAACCTGATAAATATCTTTGGCCTCAGCATAGGCCACATAGCAACAATCGATTGAGCATCATCCCACTCAAGCCATAGCATGCTCGCGAATCCAGCACTCAGGTTTGGTATAAACGAATACGTATACGTGAACCAATGATGTCCCTGATAGGCAAGAAACCCAAGCCGATAATTATATGAATACGTATACCTGTTCCCAAACTCAAGGTGATTTCCAAAGAGCTTTCCCCAGACAGAAAGATTTATCGAGCGGTGTGTGTAGTTTGTATCAGCTTCATAATAAGGGCCCACAGCTGTACTAAGATCAAATCCCCAATTATTACGGAAATGGGCATTAATTTCGACAAGACCGAGCTTTGACCAATTTGAATCACCCGGTTCTTGAATGAGATTGATGCCCGGTGCAACAAAGTAGTCTCTCAGAAATCCTTTTTGAAATTGCCGGTAAGGACCACTCATAAGGAGCAACCTCTTCTCGCCCGCCCAGGGAACAAATCCGACATCAGCGACATCAAAAGAGTCGTGAATTACTTTTGCAGATACGAATGTTATGAAGTTCTTAATGAACCCAAAATACCCAGAATTAATCGCCCATCCCTTCTTTCTATCCTTGTCACTCACAGCACCTTGAATAATAAATTGATGAGCATCTTTGCGATACACACCGTCAATGCCAAGGGCATAATTGTAGGTGTCTCTATCGACTGCTGATCCGCTGAAGAGCATACCGATATCAGAGTTATCGAGTATGCTCCGTCTGACCCTCAGCACACCAAAACCTCGATGAGATTCTTCAACCACTTGACCATTTAGTGTATCAAGAAAGTCATCTGTGTATGCGCCCAATGCACCGAAGTTCCAGTCTTTTGATTTAGCAGTCAATTTTAATCCACCAATAATCGGAACTGCATCACCATCCATTAATCTCCCAATCCTCCGGGAATAGAAGATTTCGAGAGGATCGAAGAATCCCCAATCTCCAAACCCAGCCATACGGAAGATATCCATGCCTTCAAGAAAGAATGGCCTGCGTTCATCAAAGTACGTGGGATAACGGGATAGGTTGAGCTCAAATGGATCAGACTCGATCTGAGCAAAATCAGGATAGACTGTTGCATTGAGTGTGGTCTGTGGAGTCACGTCCCACTTGAAATTCAGACTCACACTCGGTTTGTATTCAATCTCCTCACCCTCAAATTTATCAGACCGCAGATATGTCTCAGGGTAGAGTTCAAAATAGTAGCCTGTTGCTTGGGGATTCACTCCCTTCAGGACACCATACTTTGAGATTAATACCCCTTCTTGCTGTGAGAACTCCTTCCATAAGTCATATTCCTGGTTATGGGCAATGTATCGGCCAAAGATAATGCCCCATTCGTCAAGACCCTTCTTGTAGCGGATCGATTTAAATGGTATCTTCATCTCTACCTCGAAACGATCATCATATATTTTGATTGCACGAAACCACACACCATCCCAGGAATCATCATAGGTTCGACCATCATCGAATATCCAACCCTCATACTTTATACCACTTCCGTAGACCTGAAAATAGTAGGCGGTCGTCTTGCTCCCAAAGGGGTCAAGACCAATGCGCACATCATCTTCGTCCGCAGTGAGACAGGCAATTGGTTTATGGTTTTCCGAAAAACAACGAAAGGCAAAATAGAGATTCTCTTGATCTTGCAACACATATACAATAGTCTTCTCAGTTGGTGCCTCTTTTTCATATGGCTCGAATTGGACAAAATCATAGGCTGAATCTGCCATCTGCCAAACTTCTTCAATCACACCGTCAATCCGTGGTGCGGTCTCGGCGAATCGCACCTCAACAACTTTGTTATCAGTTATGGTAAGAAACAACAATAGCACTATATCCATAAAGCCTCACAAGAAGAATACCCAGAAATCCAAAATTACTAAATGCCTACAGAAATCAATACCTATTAATTGATACGCATTGTTGGCGAAAAGGTTTCACTTCTATTAATAATGGCCGAGAAGTCCCCGGTCCTTTGCGACCTTTTCACATAGTCTGAATACAAGAAATCCTACAAGCAGATAAAAGACAGCATTGACCACGAGGATCAGGATATCGAATACAGGCATGTTATAAAGAGGAATCTTCTCAATCATATTTCTCGCTATCATCCGTGTGCCGAGGGAGAATGGCAGTATTTTCAATAGTGGGATTTTGTCAGCAGGCGCTACGATGAATCCTACAAAGATGAACTGAAGTATCTGAAAGAACGCCTGAATTTTTTTAAAGACAAGTCCAAGGCCACCGGTGATAAAACCTATGCCATAACCACTCGCAATCGTCAGTATCAAAAGGGGAACAAGCGTGATGAGATCAAAGTGCAGGAATCTACCAGTAGTCACCATCATCAAGAAGAGCACCGGTAATACCCAGACAAGGCTCCACACGAAATTTGAGATCACCGTGTATACAGCGACCCGCTCATATCCGAGTGGGGTCATGTATAACTGCTCAAGGGTGCCTTGTCGCGCTTCCTGAACAATGCCCCAGGAGAGTGTGCTGTAGGCAGCGATCGAATAGGTCCAGATAAAAAAACCAACAATAAAACCCTCTGTTGTATTACTAAATGGCGCCTCTTGTCCTCCGATGAGTCTATAGCCAAGGAAAAACAGGAGAAAGACGAGATAGACGGTGACTACAGCAGAGATTGTATTGAATGGATACCGTTTCAAAGATATCCACTCTTTAATAAAAATCGCCGTGAAAAGGTTCACGAGTCTATTTCTCATGTCTCACCATCTCAAGATAGATTTCCTCAAAGTCAGGTTCAATGTTTTGAATGCTCAGCAGTTTAGAACCCTTATTCTTTAAAATTTCGAGCACTTCATATATTCTCATCGAGTCCTTCAGATCAATCGTAATCTCTGTCTTCGCCTTGTCTGATAAAAATCTGACCCCCAGAAATCTTTTGGAGAATTCATCCCTTATCTCGGCATTAATCTCTCCTTCAACCTCAAACCGATAGGTATTCACCTGGAAAAATTCTTTTATTCTCTTTATCTCTTCATTGGCAACAATCTTACCATGATTAATAATAATAACACGCCTGCAGACATCCTCAACAACACCCATGTTGTGTGAACTCAAGAGTATTGTCTTTCCCTCAGAGGCAATCTGCTCCTTGAGCAGACGCCTTACCTCATAGGTCGCCTCGACATCAAGACCGAGTGTCGGTTCATCGAGAAAGAGTATGTCGGTGTTCTTGATTAATGCACAGGCAATCGCAAGTTTCTGCTGCATGCCGCGCGAGAGAAAACGTGCTTCGGAATTGACTCTGTCCCTAAGGCCAAAGAGACCAATCAATCCATCCATCCTTGCCTTGACCTGGCGAGAAGAATATCCCTGAAGTCCAGCAAAGAGCCTGAGATTCTCTTTTACACTCATGCGCCAGTAGACATTGCGGTTACCCTCTAACACAGCAGCAACTTTTTCAAAGGCAGTATGTGGGTGCCTGATGACGTCGGTGCCATCGATGACTATACTTCCTGATGTCGGGTTGATGAGACGACACAGGCTTTTGATCGTCGTGGTCTTGCCTGCACCATTCGGTCCCAAGAGACCAACAAGCTCACCACGGTCAATGCTGAAAGAAATATCATCTACTGCGCGGATTTTCTTTCTCTTTGTTTTATAAATCTTTGTAAGGTGTTCACACTGAAGAATCCGCATGAGTATCTATAATACACAAATTTCATCATTCTTCAAGTGACTCATTTCGAGGTAAAAATCCTTGACGTGCGATTCTTTGAGACTATAATAGACCGAGATGCCTGATATTTTTTATTTGGTGTGGAATCTTTCTCGGTCTTCTCAGGATATAGTTAAGTGAAAGGAGCTAGCGAATCTGCAGGTCAAGGATCAAAATTACAGGATATATCTGACGCGGCTTGTGTAAGTGTTGTCACCCAGGTTTTTAATGGTAAGAAGATACTCAGTAAGATGACCAACCATTTCAATGTGCTCAAGCAAAATGCAGAGAAATTTGTTAATGGCAGAGTTCTCGGAGCACATCCAGCATTGTATCACAATTGGGAGAAGTCTTGAGAGTAAATATGAAACAAATATACGCAAGAGATGTATCATAATGAACCTCGCCAATATTTTAACTACCTCAAGATTGATCTTAACTCCAGTTTGTATCTTCTTCATCATGATTGATGGAAGTTATAGTAAATTAATTGCCTTCTGTATTTTTGTAGTTGCCTTCTTGACCGATGCATTTGATGGGTATTTAGCAAGAGTGAGGAAAGAGGTGACCGAATTTGGCAAATTTTATGATCCATTGGCTGATAAAATTCTTACAACATCAATTCTTATCAGTCTGGCTTTTAGAATCGATGAAATATGGTGTTGGTTAGCAGTCTGCATTATTTGCTGTCGCGAAATCGCCGTTGCATTAATGAGACGGTGGCGTGTTCCACATGGAATCAGTGTTGTGCCAAATGGTTATGGTAAACTCAAAACAATCGCGCAAGCAGTAGCGGTTGGGGCACTCATCATTGGAGCGGGTGTTGCGCCGTATCTTCTCTGGATAGCGGTTCTTTTATCAGTACATTCAGGGATAAATTACATTCTTTTATGGAGAAATAAACAGCATCAAGGTATGGATGCATTCTTCATTGCTGAAAAATGAGGTGCTGCCACATACTCTTAGATTTGCTGTTTTTATGAAATCAGCATGATATTTGTCGATACATCGACCACAGAGAAAAGTGAAGAGGTTAGTGCCCTTGTGCACATAATTGTTGTTAATGCTCCCTTTGACATCTCTGAATACTTCAATTCATTCAGGAAATATCACTGTACGAGTGTAGAGTTTAGTGAACGATTAATAAAGGTCTTTAGAAGAAAATAGGAGGCACTATGTCAAAAACAACGATTCAACAACTTGGAGAATTTGGTCAAAGTGTATGGCTCGATTATATAAGCCGTTCTCTGATCGATACGGGGAACCTGCAAGCTATGATTAACCAGGGCTTGAGAGGGATGACATCTAATCCAACAATCTTTGATAAAGCGATCAGCACGAGCAATGATTACGACAAGAAGATACTGGATTTGAAGAAAAAAAGTAAATCAACATTTGAAATATATGATGACCTCACTGTCAAAGATATCCAGGATGCGGCAGATATATTTAGGTCTGTGTATCAACAAACGAATGGTAGAGATGGTCTTGTCAGTCTCGAAGTAAATCCAAAATTCGCATATATGATCGAAGATACAATAACGGAAGCCAAACGGTTGTATGAGAAGGTGAACCGACCAAATGTTATGTTTAAGGTACCATCCACAGACATAGGATTTACCGCCATCGAAAAACTCTTATCTGAAGGCATTAACATAAACGTCACGTTAATATTCTCAGTCCAACAGTATGTGAAAACTGCTCAGGCATATATCAATGGTATCGAAAGACTGCACCAGAAAAATGGTGATATACGCAAAGTCTGCTCTGTCGCGAGTGTTTTCGTAAGCCGTATTGATACTGCTACAGATGAATTGATTCAGAAAAAATTAGCAAAAGAGGGTAATGCTGACGTGAAGTCAAAACTTGAATCCTTGCAAGGCAAAGCGGCAGTCGCAAATTCAGCAATAATCTACAAGAACTACAAAGAAACTTTCTTCAGTGAAAAATTCAAATACCTGAAAGAGAAAGGCGCCAATGTTCAAAGATTACTCTGGGGTTCAACGAGTACAAAAAATCCTGCCTATAGCGACATCAAATACGTTACCGAACTTATCGGCAAGCATACAGTCAATACGATACCGGAAAAGACACTCAGGGCCTTTTTGGACCACGGTGTCGTAAAAGAAACACTGACTGGTGATACAAAAGAAGGCCAGAAGATTATCGACGATTTGATGAGTTTAGGCATTAATATCAACGAGGTATGCAAGAAACTACTCGAGGACGGAGTCTCTGCATTTGAAAAGTCTTTCACTTCACTTCTGAATGCGATTGAAGAGAAGGCAAAGAAGTTATGAAGAGAGCTATCGAGATAATACCATCTTTGCTATCAGCAGATTTTGCCGAACTAGCCCAAGAAATAAAAAAGGTTAAACAGGCTGGCTGTAAAAGACTCCACTTAGATGTGATGGATGGTCACTTTGTACCAAACATCACCTTCGGACCCGTTGTCATAGAATCTATTAGAAAAAGAACAGATCTTTATCTACAAGCACACCTCATGATAGAACAGCCAGAGCGATTTATTGTGGACTTTGGTCGTGCTGGAGTAGATGGTGTTATTATTCATCAAGAAGCCTGCGATGATTTCATGAGAGCTTTAAGAGAGATAAAAAAACAAGGCATGGATGCGGGTGTTGCCCTGAGACCCAAAATCCCAGTTGAGAGTATCAAGAATGAACTTACAGAATTGGATACGATTTTGATTATGTCAGTCGAGCCAGGATTCGGTGGTCAAGCCTACATAGAGGGTTCTGAGAAAAAGATAAAACAAACAAAGATACTTCTTGAAGAAAATGGTATAGATATCCCAATTGCGGTAGATGGGGGCGTGAATATTCAGACAGCCCGTCTAATTGCCAATGCTGGTGCAACAAGACTCATTGCAGGTAGTGCAGTTTTTAGGGGCGATGTCATCAAAAATATAAGAGCTTTATATGAAAGCGTGGGAGTGAAGAGATGAAAAGCAGAGACACTATTGTAATAGGGTGCGACCATGCAGGATATGGCGTAAAGGAATTTATCAAATCGCTTCTACAAAAAATGAATTACCCGGTTGTTGACGTCGGCACCTATGGTAGAGAGAGCGTCGATTATCCTGATTATGCTGAGCGGGTTGCGAGTATGGTAAAAGAGCGAAGAAACATTAAAGGCATTCTCGCATGCGGTACAGGGATTGGTGCATCGATTGCAGCAAACAAAGTACCCGGCATTTATGCTGCATTGGTACATGATATACGCGATGCAAGACTGAGTCGGCAGCACAACAACGCCAATCTCCTCGTACTCGGTGGCAGGCCTTACCGCAAAAAGATTGTCGAGAAGGTTGTGAAGGCATGGTTGAGGTCAGAATTTAAAGGGGGGAGACACAGACGGCGCATAAATAAAATTTCAAAGATCGAAAAAAGATATCTCCTACCACAAAAGACAAAAAAACAGCGAACCCAACTGCACTCTTCAAAACAAGAGACAGCAGTTCCCTAGAGACCGTTACAGACCTCTCAAGGATATTAATGAACAGCCATGAGAAATGTTGACAAAGACGATTATAACCAAATAGTGCAGGCACTCAATGGAATATCTTCGTCGAAGTGTTAGCAAGGCCCTGTGCAGGAGCAAAGATACTTCCTTTAGTGTCTCGTTGCACGTTGCTAGATATTATTAATTTATCATTTTGTCAATTGACAAAATGATAAATGAGAAATGGCATATGATGCGGAAAAATATGTGTAGAGCTGACCACTTAGTGCGAAAAGATACTACTCAAATTCGATGATGCCAAAATATTCTGGATAGTGACCAAATGGTATAGCCCAGTAGCCTGCATCTCCAAGGCCGGTGCGCGGTTGAAGTCTGCGGAAACTGAAGCCCCACTGCTCATCATCATATGGGTCAAGCCCCTTCTTGGGAATCTTCATCTCGAGTATCCATGCCTTGTCTTCACGACCTGGAGCAATATCCCATGGACCATTCCAAGAAAGATCCTTGGTACTCTCTCCTTGCTTGAGGATACATGAGCGATCAAAGGTAATCCCATTACTGTTAATGATTGCCTGGTAATAGGTCTCTTGATCAAGATTGGTATCAAAGAAAAACCAGAGGTTATCATCTGAATATGTTGCACCGTCGTGCTCAGTTGCTGTAGCCTGTAGCTGAGTAAAATCACTCTCGAAACAGCGGGCGCCAATATAGAGGTTATCTCTATCATGAACAAGATAGACCTCTGTCTTCTCTATGGGTGGGTCTGGAAGACCATTATAAGTGGCAAGGTTCGTAATTGGTTCTACTGTCTTCCAAATCTGCTCATCGAGTTTTCCGTCAATAGCTGGCGAAGTCTTCGTCTGTTTCACACCTTTGAGACGCTTGACCGGAAGATAATTTCTCAGCGTGCATGACTTCCCATGGGTGAATGGGTAGCTGAAGGCAAACTGTGGAATGGGAAAGACATCCGAACCATTGTGAACAGCGAACCTGAATTGGCACTCACGCTTTTCCTCTGGACCAATAGCGAGTGTCAATTCTGCAGGTTTAATGGTGTAGCGTGTTGAGTCAAAAGACCATATCAAGGATTGTGTTATTGAATCTGGACCAAAATTGTCAATACAAACAGCAAGCTCAACCATTTTTTCTATCGATCCTTCTCTGACAATACAGGGATCAATGGTCACTGCATCCTCATCGGCTCTGTCTATGAGTCGGAGGTGTTCAACAGTAACGATATCGCGAGCAAAGATGTTTTCTTTTCTCAGAACAGCAATATTCTTCTCTTTTCCCCGCACACTTACCATGAGAAAGTGGAAAAAATGTCCGCGCGCAAAATCATTAGTTCCCATACCACCACCAGAGCTGCCGACATTGATATACTCGACACCGTTCGTGTCGAGATAGGAGTATTGGTGATGATGGCCCGTGAAGACGATATCTACGCCATATTTTTCAAAGGTCTCGACCAAAGGATCTGACGTATCGGCCTCCAAGGCATAGAGGTAGGTGGGAATATGATAAAAAACAAAAATATTATCTGCATCCTTATGCTGCTCGAGGTCCTCTTTGAGCCAATCAATCTGTTCTTGACCCATCTCCTGAGGGACTGGCCAGTATGTCATAGTATTATCCAAAATAATAAAGTGACTATTTTTATGATCAAAAGAATAATAGCGATTGACTCCGGTCCTCTGCTCATATATCCTACGGTCTGTCTCATTCTGTATCTCATGATTCCCTGCAACAAAATGGAATGTACAAGGCAGTTTCTCGACAATATCTAAGAGCGTATCCCACTGGGCATGGATAGCCAATGTGTCTTCGGTGTAGCCATGGATCAGATCGCCAACGCACATCACGAAATCAGGGTCAAGGAGCTTTACCTCACCGATGATATCGGCAAAGACACCACCAACACAACTCCCGGTTCTGTCACCCATAACCGCAAACCTATAATCCTGTTCTGTAGCCTTTGCAGATGCAAGAAAGGCGAGTATTATTAAAGAACAATACCTCTTCATCTTTCCTCCTTTTTCATAATAGTAGTCCATTTTCCTTTGAAATCAAGAGAAATTTATGGAGAGCTCTGGTTTAAAAAAGTCATCATCGCTCTCAAGATTACCCCATACGTTTAATAACTTACAAGGTAAACAACGATAACTAAGAGATTATGGTGATATTTCAGCGATTATCATTGGTTGATCCTATGCAAATCACTGTGGCCGAAGATTTTCCTCTTTCCCCAGAAATCTCTTATGTGTTGACAAAGGACAAATGAAGTTTATTATAGCACAGCATATTCATCGAGGGGACGACAATGATGAACAAACATATTATCTTAACCTCTGTTCTCCTGCTATTCTCATGCGAGAGTAAGGCCCCGATTGAGTTTTTTAAAGAAGACATAATCATTGAAGTGATAGATAGTAGGGTAAGAGTAACTGGTCTCTATTTCTTCAGAAATACAACTAAGGTTCGAAAACGAATCACATTCTATTATCCATTTTCTATTGATTCTCATCATTCTTATCCAGACACAATTGTAATGAGGTATCCCTATGAAGAGAATTCAACGGGGATATCTTTCACAATGTCAATCGATGCGATGGCTACTGATTCATTCTCGATCATCTATATACAGGCTGTGAGGCATAGCCAATTCACGTACATCACCACAACAACAAAAGAATGGGAGAGGCCGATAGAAAATGCACACTTCACTATAATTATGTCCGATAGTTTATCCGCAACAATCAACTATGCACCATACAAGCATGAGAAGATAGACAACAGACACTACTTTTATATACTGCAGAAAACCTTTTATCCTGAAGAAGACCTAAGAATCGAGTGGTTTCGAACACCTTGACAGCACGCTGACAATTCTTATAATTGTGTATGAGGAGATTATTCATTGTCATAATAATCACCGCGTGTATAGTGCATGCGAATCCAATCATCACTGAAATCGTAAATGAATTTCAGATCGCTCCGGCGAGCTCGGAACAAGTCGAATTCCGATACTTCGCATACCCCGCACAAGACACCGTCATTAATGATACAATTCCACTCATCAACATCCCTATCATTACACCTCCCGGCACATCCTTTGTTGATATCAACCTCTATCTTCCTGGGATGGGGTATGTGATTATCAATGAATCCATTCTCAGTGGTGAGTTTGGACTTCCGGATGATAGTGGCTTCATAGACATTCCTTTCTTTGAGATACATCCCATCGACTATCCACAGGATGTACCCACGCCTCCGATCTACTGTTCTACAGCAAAGTTTCACTGTTGGTATTGGTTCCAAGAATTGCCTTACACATGGTATATATTGATGGTAGATTGGTATATTGATTCTACGCCAACCTTTGGCCAGCCGAATGATGATTATCCAGGCTGCTTAGTTGCTGGTCATGTATATGATTATAATGGCCAACCACTCTCTAATGCCCGTGTCACTGCTACTGCTTGGGAGAGTTGGTCTGACGGAGGAGGTTTTATAAATCCTCCACAATACCATACTTGCTGTACAACCTATACTGCCACTGACGGCTCATATCTCATTGACAGTCTTCTGCCTTGGCAGTACTATGTAAGTGTGTATGCTGATGGATATATACCTGACACAAAGTTAACACCGTATTTGCGCTGTACTGAACCCAGTACGTTAGACTTCCATCTGCTCCTCGGCATAGCTGAAGACGAACATCAACAGAACATCGCTCAAGCATATGCCTTCCCAAATCCTTTTTTCACAGAATTGAATGTCGTGCTTGGAAAACCATGTCCGTCCATCGAAATCTATGATGTAACCGGTAAGCTCTGTATGAGAACAGAAAATCCACATTCACACAAACATATTGATATTGATGGGTCGCACTTAGCTGCAGGAATTTACTTTCTTTCCGTCCCCGGACAAAAAATCAAAATCGTAAAATCACGTTAATCCTTCACTCAACAAGCATTGGATTTTCTGCCAATGAATTGAGTTCCCAGAATTCTATCTTTGCATGTATTCTCTTACTGCCTGCTCTGCCTTCACTATCCAATGCTTTGCACCTGTCGTGTTAACTATCTCAACAAATTTATTGATCTCTCCATACGATGATTTCCTTCCCCTCATCGATTCAACTTTGCTGAGATAATAATACGCCTGCCCGTGGTAAATCTGTCTCCTGATATTCAAATGTTCTTAATGCCGGTCTCAAATCTAGATCTGTATTGGAACTCGCTCTCCATGTACTACATCAACCTTTCGGTGAATATAGAAGAGAAAATCTTCCAGAGTATCTGTTACTTCTTCATGAATAGATGCAATCCATAGGTCGCCTCTATATTCATAGACCACATCTGTGGCATCAACATATGGGCGCAAAGCAGGAGTTCATTTAATCATTTTATCAATTAATTAAATGATAAAGTAATGCCTATTTCAGCGACTCAACTCTTTTGATGAGTTGTTCGAGTGTCCCCATCACGGCAACAACCACCTCTGTCTTAATCCAGTAAATGCGCCTCCGCCATTGCACCTCATATCTGACCAGGTCTAGATTCCTGAGAGAACGGAGGACCTGAGACACTGAGGGAATACTCACGCCGAGAGCGTGTGCGAGTTCTTCTGGCGTCTTCTTACCAGTCTTGAGCACGTGTAGGATCTCGTAGGCAGTGGGATTCCCCAGTACTCGGCAGATGCGTGATGCACGGTAATGAATCTCTGGTATCTTTTTCTTCATGTCTTAGTATATCTCATTTTATTATTTTGTCAATTGACAAAATAATAAAATGACTGTGGTTAGATTACAATCGCAGTATGACCAGATCTTCCCATTGACAACTCTCTCAGATCTGGTATAATTCAACGGAGGTGAAAATGAAAAGTCATAGAATTGTTATCGGTATTATCACCTGTTATATCCTTGTCCAGGCTCAATACAATTACTACTACGTGACCTCTGTTAATACGGATAAGTCCACTGCATTCAGCAACAGCCACAAAATCGCTGTCCGCGGTGACTGGCTAGCCGACACAGTCCACCTAGTCTTTCATGATGACAGTGTATATTACACGTACACCTGTGATGGAGGTCCTACATGGAGCATACCTCTCGCGATTGCACCAGGCACTCATCCAGCACTGGATATAGATGACATGGCCTTACGCCATGTGGCCTGGCAGCAATTTGATAGTGTCGACAGCACTGATGATGTATACTATGACTGCCTTGACGATTGGGCACCACCAATCAATATTAGTGAATCTTCTAATAATTCAACCTATCCTGATCTCGTCATTGATGAAAACTCTGTCGCCCACATCGTCTGGTCAGAACAGATAGGCAATCACAACTACATATTCTACCGCACCTGCATTGGAGCTATGCCCGGCGATACAGTACGTGTGAGCGAGTATGGTTCGGCCTATGCCACGCATGCCTACCCCTCGATTTCCCTGTTTGGCCCAGCCGACCGCATCTATGTCGCATGGGACTGTTTTGATTCTGGTTCATATTCACCCTATCAAATCCATGTCAGATACAAGGAAGGAGCAAATTGGTCTGATATAGCTGTGCATGCTCAT
>Ga0209636_10001769_pt1 | contig 21865 bp, 8 predicted proteins | sample DeeMarSWOR152_54_FD_187464 | JGI IMG/M metagenome (GOLD analysis project Ga0209636, IMG submission 187464) | Marine sediment microbial communities from White Oak River estuary, North Carolina - WOR-1-52-54 (SPAdes) (version 2) | ecosystem: Environmental > Aquatic > Marine > Intertidal zone >...
TAAAGAGAGGAAGAGTTTTAATCACCTTAACTTCATTATTTATTATCTCGGTTTGAAAATCATAATTTTTCTTTCCTCTGCTCAGGTATCTTTCCAGCTTTATCGCAGGCTCACCATCATAGGTTCTTTTACAGCAAATGTCAAGGTAACATGATATTGAATCCAGAAACCTTCCAAAGCTGCAGCTTTTCGGACTTTTAGACATCGCTTTTTTAAAGATTGAGGTTGTTTCATCGTCGAAATAATTTGATTCTACTCCGAGCATCTCGGATATTCCAAAAACCACTCTTCTTGGGTCCTCCACCGCCTTATCTCCACCTATCAAAGGAATATACTCTAGTCTTGCAATCCTAGTAAAATCGGTTGATGAACCAACTAGAACTTCTCCACCCCAGATATTTCCGTCGGTACCATATCCTGCTCCATCCAAAGTCAAACATACAATCTCCTCTGATATATCGTTGTCAACCATCAATGAAACCAAATGAGCCCAGTGGTGCTGTATCTCGAAAAGCTCAGCATTGAATTTTTCTTTCAATTCAAAAGCAAAGCGCCGAGATGTGTATAGGGGATGTAAATCAGCACCTATTGCATCCACATCATTTATCCCAAACAAATCTAGAAGATGGATTGTAGCCTTTTGGTAGAACTCATGGACATTGTAATCCCTAACATCGCCGATGTACTGGGTTGTGTACATCTTACTCCCATTTGAAACAGCTGCCGTGACATTTTCCTCTGCCCCGATACCGATTACTTTTTTGTTATGAAATGGATTTAAGGCATTTGGAACAAAGCCCCTGGATTTTCTGATGAAGAATTTCTTACCTTCAAAGGGAACGATAACTGAATCGTCTATCCTATTTATTATCTGCCTATTGTGAAGAAGATAAACGTCTGCCCCCAACTTGAAAACACCTTCGTTATCGATAATTATAGGCTCACCCGGAGGATTGGCTGAGGTCATAAGAATTGCATCCTTTTTAAGGTAATAGAAAAGTAGATGCTGAATAGCTGAGTAAGGAAGATATAGGCCAACATTATCTAAGCCTGGAGAAACGAGTTCAAGCAATGGATCCCCCCTGCGATCAGGTCTTTTTTGTAGGATCAAAATGGGTCTCTGTAGTGAGACAAGTAATTTTTCCTCAAATTCTGATATTCGAGCGATTTTTTTTGCAGCCTCAATATTTCTTACCATCACTGCAAATGGTTTTTCGGGTCGAGAATACCATTTTCTAAATCTCCCCAGTTCTTCAAGATTGCATATTAAGTGCATCCCACCCCAACTCTTTAATACCCCTATGGCCCCATCATCTATCAAGTTTGCAAAATATTTTATCTCGTTGTCAGTGGTGATCCTCTTTTCATCCTTTCCGAACAACTCAAAATGTGGACCATCATCCCTACATGAAATTGTCTGGGCATAAAAACGTCTATCTGATGGAACATCATATTCTGTTCTGCATTTTTCACAAAGCGAGAACTCCTTCATAGACGTGTTTATCCTATCGTACGGAACAGATTTTATAGCAGAAAACCGTGCACCGCAGTCAGTGCAATTGATAAAAGGGTAAAGATATCTCCTGTTGTTTTTGTCAAATAACTCTTTTAAACAACCTTCACAAATTGCTGTGTCTGCTGGAATAACGGAGCTTCTTTCCCCGTCCTCGCTTAGAACTATGCTGAAATCCTCGTATTCGCAATCAAGAGGTTTATCGTCCAATACAATATCGTTAATTTTTGCCAATGGCGGAAGCTCAGTTTTTAAAGTATCCAAAAATTTCTTGTAGTCTTTGTCGATAACGACCTCCACATTTGAGCCGTTGTTTCTTATGAAGCCTTTTAATCCTAGAGAGTGTGCAACCCGAAAAACAGCAGGACGAAAACCAACGCCCTGAACCAAACCGTAAAAAACCAACCTCATATCCTCAAACCTGGATTCCCAGAAATGTAATCAAATCATCTATGCCTTTATCGTGCTTTGCATCGGTCAAACATATCTTAGTATGTGGATTAATCGACTGTGCATCTTTGATTATCCTTTTTGTATCCACCTCCATGATGTCTGCCAAATCGATTTTGTTTATAATGATTACGTCTGCCAAACCAAAAATCGCAGGATGCTTTCTCACCATGTCGTCTCCTTCTGTAACTGAAATAACCACAACCCTCTTATCTGTTCCTAAGGGAAAGTCCATTGGACAAACAAGGTTACCAATATTCTCGATGAAAAGGACATCTATACCACTCAAATCCAAATCATCCAAAGCATGTGAAATCAAATGGGCATCGAGATGGCACTCCTTGCCCGTGTTTATGCTCTTGGCTTGGACATCATGGTCTACAAAGCGCTTATAATCATCATCTCCTGCAACGTCACCTGCTATTGCAGCACCTTTTATTTCTTTTTCCTTCAGTTTTTCAAGGATTCTTTCGATTATTAGCGTTTTTCCAGCTCCGATTGAGCCCAGAAAATCTACCGAATAAACATCGTTATTTCTGAGCAGTTCAGCGTTTTTTTCGGCGATTTCATTATTTGCCTCAAATAGGTTTTGCTCCACTGAGACTTCCGTTGTCTTATGCATGTTCTCGTTCTCGAAACCCTAATATTCTCGAGGTATAAGTACGTTATCCAAATGGGGGTTAAACCTGCCTTTTTTCCAATTGCAACCTTACCAAACTTATTAATGGAAGTTACCTATTTACCACACTAAAATAGGGCTTAAAAGAGGGTGACCCAAAACATGCAAAAAATGACATTTTGGGAGCACTTGGAAGAGCTGAGAAAACGCGTCATTTACTGTCTTGTTACAGTATGTGCAATAGCCTTATTCTGTTTTATTTTCGGGTTAAGACCAGCCGAAGTTGGAGGAGTGACCCTTTACTTTCCTTTTCCAGAACTATTTGAAAACATCAATACCCAGGTTTTCAACCAGATTAGACAGGATTTGATTAGGGATCCAAGAATCGAGCTGATTCCGATAGGTATTGCAGACACTATAATTGTACAGCTTGAAATTTCGTTATTCCTTGGTCTACTTTTTGGAATGCCTATGATAGTGTACCAGCTTGAGAAATTCGTAGCACCAGGACTTTACCCAAACGAAAAAGCGATAATTATAAAAACCGCTATCCCAGCTACAATGCTATTTGTAATCGGATGCGCTTTTGCATATTTTATCATCATACCATTCACAATCGATTTCTTATACGGTTTCACATTCGCTATGGGGGTTACCCCTTATCTCTCGCTGGAATCCTTTGTTTCCTTTGTAATAATCTTCCTTATCGCCTATGGGCTGGTGTTCGAACTGCCAATAATTATGGTGGGTTTGACCAGTTTGGGGGTTGTCCAAGCTGAATTCTGGCGTGAAAACTGGAGGTATGCATTTATTGCCATGGTAATATTCGGTGCTGTGGTAACTCCGGATGGTAGCGGTATAACTCAGCTAATTGTGGCTCTTCCTATGATGCTATTGTATGTTATTGGCTACTTTATCTCCAAACATATCCAAAAAGTTAAAAAGAGAGAACGACATAGCACATTATAGCAAAAGAGGCTGAAAAAATGCTGGGTATGACTGAAATACTCATAATAGTCTTCGTTGTAATCATTCTTCTCTTTGGCGCAAAGAAACTACCGGAATTAGCAAGGAGCCTTGGAAGGGCAAAAGGTGAATTTGAGCGGGGAAAAATGGAAATCGATAAGGAAATCAGGGAGGAAAAAGCCAAAGAGGGGAAAAAAGAGGAAAAGGACATTATAAGGGCCGCAAAAGAATTGGGTATCGATACTGAGGGTAAATCTGAAGAACAACTTAAAAAAGAGATAGCAGAGAAAATGAAGTAGGCCCATAATCAGAATTTTCTACTTGTTATTACCAACTCTCCATGTTTAACGCCTTTAACAGCTTTTATATTATCAGCCAACTCTTTTACATCCCTTGCTTTTCCCTTCACAACCAAAACCTCAAGGCATAGGTGCTCATCTATATGAATGTGGGTTGTGGTTGAAATTCCAGAATGATGGTGATGCTAAAGGTGTAATAATTTATTTGTCATATCTCCCACATCATGATCATAAATAATAGTTAAGGTACCTATGACAAAGCTTTTGTCATCCTTTAACTCAGAGTTCAATATAGATTTTCGTGTTTCTTATGTCAATTTAGTGGTTAAAAATGAATAAACTTTTCTTTTTTATTCTTCCATATCCTTGGACCACTCTTCTGCCACTTTATCACTTTTTCTTGTATCCTTTATTTTCTCCATATCATCCTCGGAGAAAGATTCAAACGGTAATAATGTTTCAATGATATCTTCTGCTCCTTCAAATGCCGCCATATTCCCATCCCAATCATCAAGAACATCTCCATATCTTCCCTCAATCACATCTATTACCCCTCTGATTCTAGAGAACAAAACCTTATTCTCCACACCAGAAAATACAACGGCAATGAAGAAATGATTTCCTTTTTCCATTAATATGTTCTTTTCACCAAATTCTAATTTATGTAGACCTTTTTCCTCTTTGCCCTCCTCTTCTCTTACAAAAGCATCAGAAATTAGGTCTTTTACACCTGTGAGCATGCTGCTTAGAATGTCCTCATCCATATCCTCATCAGCTAAAACCGATGCATGGGCTATAAGACGCCCATTTTCGGATATGAAAAATGCCTCTTCAACAACCGGTCTTTCCTTCCTTTTCCTGTATGCATATGCTCCTCCGAGTATTATTAAGAATACCAGGGGAATCAATGACCATGGCCAAAATATTCTTTCCCACATGGATAGAGGCCGTGAGGAGGGAGGCATTTCCTTTGCCACAGTTAAATCAATGGGAAAGGAGCTAACATTGGTTATGCCATCGTTTAAAGTGAATACAACATCTTCAAGGACAGAGCTTTCATTTTTTGGTGTCCAGATTGCTCTATGTGTAAACTGATCGATTATTATTTCCTCATAATTACTCGTAAAAGACAAACCCTCGGTAATCGAACCTAATCTGAAGTAAAAATCTAAATCGATAGTCCAGTTATTTCCCATAATTATGGACGCACTTTTTAATCCTCCTATGTATGTTGGAGGACGGTAACCGGTATCTATTGTGAAAACAAAATATATTGTTTGAAAACCACTTCCCCATCCATAAGAATCAAAAGCCTCAACACGCCAATAGTATATGGCATTATCATCCAATGGAATTGAAGGAGTATATGTAGCATTTATAATTCCCGAAACAGTTGTAACGTTACTCGAGAAATCGGAGGTTTTCGAGTATTGCAAGGTGTAATTTACTACAAAATCCCCCAAATCGGGATCTATTGATGGGTTCCAAGTGAAATTGGGGAAGGTGGTATTAACTGTTGAATCATCTTCGGGAAAGAGTAATTGGGGAATGCTTGGAGGATCCTGTGTGTTGTTCACAATTAGGGTGAAGTTCACATAATCGTAACCTCCATACCCATCGTTAACTGTAACATTTACATAGTAACTCCCAACATATGTGTTACTTGGGAAGCCATAAAGTTCTCCAGTATCAGGATTTAGGTATAACCATGTGGCATTTGAAATTATTGACCATTCCTCTTGATTACCGTCGATATCCACAAAATCATAATCCACATAATAGAAAGAATCTTCATATATAAATTCAACATGGCTTGTGGTAATTATTGGTGGATCGTTTGTGTTGATTACCTCGAGGGTATAATTGATGGAATGTACTCCGCCATTGCCGTCCCAAACAGTTATATTGACCCAGTAACTACCTACATCGTTGTTATCAGGGGTTCCAGATATTACGCCTGTTAGGTTGTCGATGATCAACCATGATGCATTTGTTAGTAAATCGTAAATTATCGAGCCTTGACCATCATCATTACAGTTAAAATCTTGCTCGTACAGGATATCTTCCCAAGCATTTTCCTGTGGAGTTGTGGTAATTAATGGTATGGAATTATTTACTATCAGTGTATAATTCAAAGAATCATAACCTCCATTTCCATCCAATACTGTAACATTGACCCAATAGCTTCCTACATTGTCATTCTCAGGTGTTCCGGATACTATACCTGTTATATTATCGATGGTTAACCATGAAGCATTTGTTAATAGATCATAAATTATCGATCCCTGACCGTCGTCGTTGCAGTCAAAATCTTGTCCGTATAGGATGTCTTCCCAGGTGTTCTCTTGTGGATTTGTGGTGATCAATGGTATAGAATTATTCACATTTAATGTATAATTTTTAGAATCCATGCCTCCATTGCCATCACTTACAGTAACATTAACCCAATACCAACCAACATTTGTATTATCGGGAATGCCGCTTACGATACCAGTTGAAGAATTTATACTAAGCCATGTGGCGTTAGTACTCAGTGAATAGACAATATTTCCCTGGTCATCATCGATGCAGTCGAAATCGTCCAAATGGGGACTATCTTCCTGTGCGTATTCAATAGGTGAATTTGTTATGAAAGGAGGAGTGTTGTTAATTGTAATAGTAAAGTTCTTGTAATCTATACCATCGCGCCCATCATCAATTGTCACATTGACCCAGCACCATCCCACATCACTATTATCAGGGGTACCATTTAGATATCCTGTAACAGGATCAATGGAAAGCCAAGATGCATTGGATTGAAGATACCATGTTACAATATCCCCATCTATATCCTCATATTCATAATCAACAGAATATAGAGTGTCCTCCTCTGCAGATTCCAGATTTGATGTTGTTATTTCTGGCGGATCATTCATATCCTCCACTGTCAACGTATAATTAATGAAATCTATACCACCATTGCCATCATTTACACTAACATTTACCCAATACCAACCAACATAAGAATTGTCAGGGGTACCAGTTAATACGCCGGTTAACGAATCCATGTTAAGCCATGAGGCGTTTGTGAAAAGAAGGTAGCTAATATTCCCTTGCCCATCATCGTCACAATCAAAATCATCATAATGTAGAGTATCTTCTGTAGCGATGTCATCTGGCAGGGTGGTTATTGTCGGTGGAAGGTTGATAATTGTCAAAGTATAATTTACTGAGTCCTTTCCACCATTTCCATCATATACTGTGACATTGACCCAGTACCATCCAACATGGGTATTGTTTGGAGTACCAGAAAGCACCCCGGTTAAGAAGTCTATAGAAAGATATGTGGCATTGGTGAGAAGGGAATATGTGATATTGCCTTGATTATCATCATCGCAGTCGAAATCATCGGAATGAAGAGAATCCTCAAAGGCTGTATCCGTTGGTGAAGTTGTTATTGTAGGTGGTTTATTTAGAACCGTTAATGTGTAATTTATGAAATCGCTTCCACCATTTCCATCGGTAACTGTGACATTGACCCAATACCATCCGACATGGGTGTTATCTGGGATTCCACTTAATATGCCGGTCACAGGATTTAAACTAAGCCATGTTGCATTTGTTTTAATTGAATAAATGATATTGCCCTGATAATCATCATCGCAGTTGAAATCGTCTATATGCAAGGAATCCTCGATTACTTCTCCAAATGGTGTTGTGCTTATCAACGGTGGAGTATTATTTACTATCAAAGTGTAATTTATAGAATCGTAACCTCCATTTCCATCGTCCACCGTAACATTAACCCAATACCACCCCACATGGGTGTTATCTGGGAATCCACTTAGAATGCCGGTTGCTGAGTTAATATTGATCCATGTGGCATTCGTGTTTATTGAGTAAATAATGACTCCCTGTCCATCATCTACACAGTTAAAATCATCAAGGTGCAGAATATCCTCTTGTGCAAATTCATTTGGTATCGTGGTAAAAATTGGTAGGGTGTTGGTAACATTCAATGTAAAATTATGATAGTGAATACCACCATCTTTATCATCAACGCTAACATTTACATAATAACTTCCCACCTCAGAATTTGTGGGTGTACCATAAAGAATCCCGGTATTAGGATCGATAGAAAGCCATGTTCCATTTGTTTCTAAGTCCCAGGATGCAATATCTCCGTCCAGGTCTATGTAATCGTAATCAACATAATATAGGCTGTCCTCTGCTGTGTCGATTATATCCGATGTTGTTATAATCGGTGGATTGTTTTTCACAACCAATGAAAGCGGGAAGGTTTGATTTGATTCCTCCCCGTCAAAAACAGAAAAATTATAATTGTAGTTTCCCTTGACAAGAGATAGATTGAGGAAAAAGGTTTTCCCGTCCAAGGTATAGTTGTCCGAAGTGTCTAATTCTTGCATAGCAAATGGGCTGCCACTCTCACCGCTTACATATAAAACAACTTCCAATGAATCGTTATCAAAATCACAAATATCGACTGTAAAATTGAAAAAGTCTCCTCCAAAGCCAGTTGATGGTGTGACATTTTGGGAAATAAAGATCGGTAAATTATTTAGTAAAGTGATCAAATTAAGTGTTGTGTAATTCCATCTTTCTCCAAACCCTGTATCATTGGCCTCAAATCGATAAAGATATGAACCTTTTGGTATCGAGAGATTATGGTAATAGTACTTGCCATCATTATAAACAGTATCTCCTGAATCCAGCTCTATCATCGTGATGTTACCAATATCTTGGATATGGACATTCACTGTACCGGGAGAATCATTATCAATATCCAAGTAAAAAAGTGTAAAATTGAACCAACTACCACCGAAATTACTCTCGTTGATATATCCACCAGACAATTGAGGTGGACTGTTTAACACCCAAGGTACCAATCTTACCGCACTTTCTGCATAATTGCCTAAACTGTCGTTTCCTTGAACATAAAACCAATATATACCTTTTATCAGTCCCGTTAAATTATAGTAAAAGAATTTGCCGTCTGTGGTGTTTGTATCGCTTGGATTCACCTCGAACATGGTGAATAATCCACCAGAAGGTCCCGAGAGATTCAGTGTTATCACACCCGCGGAATCGTTTTGAAGGTCAGTGAAATTCACTGTGAAATTGAACCATGTTGTGGTTATACCTATGGATGGGCTCACTTTAGGTTGTGACAAAACAGGGGCAGAACTTCCAACATTTGGTCCACTGTCCATAATTCCTATTGCCCACAATCCTCCAGTATCATTAGCATCTATTTGATAAGCGTAATTACCGTCTAAAGGTAAGGTGATGGTGAAATAATAGTCCTTCCCATCCGTATGATCCATATCTGATGGGTCGAGTTCTAACATGGTATAATTCCCACTGAAAGGCCCTGTAATATTTACTGTTATATTACCCGGGGCCTGATTATCCAAATCGGTATAGATTACCGTATAATTGAAGATGGTGGAACCCGCTGTACCAACAGTGGGCTGAAGGTTATGATCGGATAATGTTGGATGCGTGTTAAGAACGTCCGGGCCAGGAATTTCAGAGGTCTCTTCCCAAGCACCTTGAGAATCAGAAGCTGCACAATGGAATGTATAGGAGCCTATGATCAGACCAGTGTATTTATAATAATAATTCTTTCCGTCAATGTAATTTGTATCTAAAGGGTTCATTTCAATCATTGCCCAGCTTCCCGAGTGCGAGGGTCCAGTAATATTCACGGTTATTGTAGATGGTGGCTGATTATCTAAATCCATGTATGTTACTGTGTAATTAAACTCTGTTGTAATATAGCCTAGGGTTGGCAATACTAAAGGATTTATAAGAACCGGAGGTGTATTTACCACCTGAGGAGTTGGATATTCTGTTGTCTCTGACCAAGCATCCTGTGTGTCTTTTGCCGCAAAATGATGGCTATACGATCCGTTGATGAAACCCATATAATTGTAATAATAAAATTTACCGTCTGTATAATCTGTATCGTTTGGGTCAACTTCGATCATAGACCAGCTACCTGAATGTGATGGACCTGATATGTTTACAGTTATAGCTGCAGGCATTTGATTGTCGATATCTGTATAATTTATGGTGAAATTGAAAGATGTTGAGACATTACCTATAGAGGGCACAAGGCCAGGGTCAGAAAATGCGGGTGGTGTGTTCAGTATCGTAGGTCCTAAAAGTTCAGATGTCTCGTTCCATAGACTTTCCGAATCATTGGCAGCAAAATGATAAGAATAGGAAGTGCCATTGATAAATCCTGTGAGGTTAATGTAATAGAGTTTCCCATCCCTAAATTCTGAATCGCCGGGATCAATAGAAAGCATGTCGTATATCCCAAATCCTGTAATATTAACCGTGATAACATCGGGGGGATTGTTTTCAATATCTGTATAATTAATAGTAAAATTGAAACTTGTAGAAGCGTAACCTATGGTCGGTATCAGAGAGGGATCAGATAGATGAGGAGGAGTGTTGCTTAGAACGTTAAAATAAATTGTTATGATATGGGTAACGCCATTAGATTCAATTCCTTTAATATTCACAGTGTAGATGCCGGGTTTACTTGTATTGAGGTATGTGAAATTAAAAAGCTTCCAACCTGATGGATCACTTAAATCGGTTTTTTCCAAATTCATTTTTGTTTCAAAGAAAATAACAGGTTCTCCAGGAGAAATAATTGTTATATTCGCACCTGAAATATCGTATGAACCAAGTGGGTCAGAGATATTGGCCTTGATTACCACCTCTTCATTCTGCATGAAGTCGAATTTTTCATTCTCAGCAAGGTCAAATGTATTGGCCCAGTCCACATTGACAAAGGTTCGTGTTGGTAATGTTCTTATACATGATGCGTAACTTGTAGCGTTATAAGCGAGCCACAAGTCATTGGACGATGAAGTATCTGCCATCACATGCAAAATAAGATAATGCCCTTTTTCAAGGGTATAGTCCACATCAGGGATGGTTACAGTAACCAACTCCCAGCCTGATGAACCAGTCATTGCCGAGATTTTATCTGTGAAAAATGTTTCTGATTGGCTTGCAATCTGGGCTTTCGAGGTCTGGCCGTAATCGAATAACGTAATTTTCACGGCTTCCCAATCATTTCCTCCATCGTCGTCTAGCCAAAGATCGACCACCACATCGTCTGCGATAGTGAAATTCTTGGCAAGAACGGGCGTGAGATTGAATTCTTGATACCTATCAGGATCACTAGGAGGTCCAGATCTCAATAAAGTTAAGCCTGGCCAACTATCCATATCAAAATCAATAACTATTGTTTGAGTGGGTAATGTGGTATTCATAAAATCATATGGATCGGATCCATCCAAGCTTCCATCATCGTGGAAATAGAGTGTTTTATCTTCAATCCTGCCCAGGGCATTAATCTCCCAATCACTGTATAGATCGTTATCAATACCAAAAAACCTCAAAGTGAGTGTTTGTAGGTCCAATGGATTTTTAGGAATTTGTTCATTGGTTGCAGGGCCCCAATTCAATCCTATGGGTGGTTTATTACCAAAAATGTTACCATTTGTATAATTAATGAAATCCACTGGCTCGATAAAATTTGAGCATAATAATACGTCATCACCATTGTCGTCCCAAACTTCAGCACTTCTTCCCCAGAAAAGATCTGCCGTGGTGTTTGTGCCAAAACCAGAATGCACAATGACGCTGTTTTTATTGCTTAAAACAAAACCATCAAACTGAAAGAAATTACCATCCTGATCCGTCAAAATCCAATTGCTCATATCCAAGTCCATAGCAATGCTTGTTCCATTATAATATATACTGACCCATTCACTATCAGCAGAGCCATTCACATACAACTCGTCTATTAACAACGGTGCAAAATATATGGATTGGTGTGCGTCAACAGTGGTTAGGTCCTTGCAATAGGCACGAAATACCATATCATCATTTTCCTGAGTCCAATGACCTCCAGAATATCTTGCACTTGTACCCCCAGGCCAAGGATTTCCTCCTTTTTTTGCCCATTGATATCCTTCACCTGGTATATCAAAACCTATAGCTACAATCCAGTATATCTCTCCCTTTCTGATCAAAGAAGGATCTGAGAATAAGATTTTACCCCACTCATAACTAAAATTAAAATCCAAATATTCTGTTGAAGAAATTATCGTAGCACTCGGAACATCATTTAGGGGATCCATATCATCATGCCCGTCATTCGTCGTTAAAAAAATACCCATAGTCATTGAATCATCACCGATATCTTTTGCGTAGATATCTACACAAGAAAGTAAACAAGTATAAGGAGCCACAAAAGACTGGGCCCAACCCTCTATTCCGTCGATATTCCCACCTGAGAGTCCCATCATATTATCGAACGAAGCGAACATGTTATCAATATATTCATAATTATCCAATTGCGGAATTTGAGGAGAGGCAAAGGCCAGGTCATAAACATTGGAGTCTGCCCCGTTTAAATCCAATCCTCCTCCACCTCCTAAAGGAGATGCAAACTCATCTACCCTCATAAATCCGGACTTTGAGCCTCCAATCTCACAAGGCAAACTGTTGTTGTCCTGAGCACCTATTAGCACGACATATCTCCAAGATTCAAAATCAGGAAGAGACTGAGTCGTTATAGGTATTGATATCTCCACCGCATTAGATAATGGCGAGCCTCTTGCATTTACGACATCCCAGATGCTGCCAAACTCATCCTCTACATATCCATTATCCCAACCATCTACCCAGATAGCATATTCCCATCCAATATCTTTGTCCAATTTAAGTCTAGCGTTCCTTATTGTATCGTCTCTGCCTGTTTTGTCGCAATCTGTGTCTATTAGAATTTCGATTATCTGCTCGGAAAAGCCTAAATTACCGTCTGTTCCATCACCGCTTCCATCATCTATACTTCTAAAAATCAAAAGAAAATTAATGCTGTTTGAATCCACAGCAACACGAAATTCCAATAAGTCCAGACAGCCAGGTTCGAATCTTGGATCATTTGGGTAAGTATAATCTCCATCGCCAGTATCATCTCCAAATGCATCCTTCCATATGTATTCTCTTCTACTTGTATTCCAAAAATCTTCCTTAACCAATCCATTACCACGCCAATCGTTTGAAAAGCCATCAACTAGGATATCATTATGAAGTTTTAACACAGCTGGAGCCTTAACATAAATTTCCATCCAACCAAAGTCGTTCTCATTGTAATCATCTGGAATTAACAAGGTTGTGACTTCAATAGAATATATTCCCTCAATGTCAGGAATAAAGAACCATGTGAGGTTCACTGTTTCATCTGTATCTAAGAAAGATACCCACTGTATATCATCCATTATAATAGTTCCGAACGGGTCTGTTATAACGCACTTAACATCAAAGCCACTTTGTGGGTTGGAGCCGTAATTCTTTATTGTGGCTGTTACGTTGGTTTCCCGATACAATTCCTGATGTTTTGGAGCTATTATCTCTTCTACTCCTACATCATTGTCTACTATTCCATAAACCCTGAACATAAGATCATTTGAATTATCTACAATCCAATCTGGCTCACCCTTTAAAGCAATATGACCTTCAAAGTAGAAATCTCCTCCAGAATCCCTCCATCTATAGCCCTCACCGTCTGAACCTTCGGAACTGGCAACGACCCAGTACTTTTCACCCTCTGTAAGTGGATACGATAGTGAAAAATCCAACCAATTATATCTATTGTCAAGCCCATTATTACTTGCTATTGGGCCTATGGGGGTATCAGGTACATCATCCTCTGGAATGAAAGGAGTTCCAGCATCATCATTATAATATAGTTCCACTGTAAGAAAATTATTGATTGGAACATCGTCAATCACATACAAGCTAACCTTCGTTAGGAAATAGTTACCGCTCGCAATGAAACTCTGAGCCAAATTATAATTATCAAATATAGAAAAACCGGGTCCACCTCCCTCCACCTCATTTTTCTCTATCACGCGCTCTTCTGCCTGAACTTGAGCGTGTAGGGAAAAGAAGATAATATTGCCAAATAACATTAAGATGAAAATATATAGAATTATGATTTTTTTAAGAAATGTTATTTTACTATTGTCCATTGTATCTCGCCTATTTAATGTCTCGAATAGTATCATTTAGCGGTTTTGATTTTCCTCGACAGACTCTATTGATTTCATAAATATAATGAATATTAGTTGATTAAAAAATTAATATTTAAGAAATTGAATAATACTTTTGGCCAGGGAATCAGGTTTGATTATCAAAAGACGAAAAAACAGCCCCTAACCTCATGGGGGTAAGAAATTGGCTTTTTATCCAATTTTCCTTATCAAATTCAAGTATTCCCTTTTTTCCTTATTAAGCCTGTCCTTTTCGACATGGTCAGAGGCAGCATTTATTAGATGGTCTACAATTTTCTCTAAACCTTCAGGTGTGGGGTACTTGAAATTAACATCCGATTTTTTTATTTGTTCTCTTATTATTGCCATTGCATAATCTGGATCCTCGAGAAGCTCGCAATACCTTGCCATGATCATATCCTCAACCTCCAATGCAGTCAGCTTTCTTTCTGGATCCGTTTCAATTCCTAGCTTATCCTCATACACCTGGGATATTTCGAGCTGGGGTCCTATCTTCTCCTCTTTCCAGGGTTTTAGCATCATTTTACCAAGTGTATGGAATGCCTCATTCACATTCTTCCCAGTTTTTGCGCTGGTAATATAATATGGAAAGCCATAATCTTTTACCAGATTATCAATCTCTTCTTTTTCAATCTCAGACTTTAGGTCACTTTTATTGGCAAGAACAACGATTGGTATCTCCCCTGAAACCTTGAATAATGATAGAAGCCACCCTTCGAATGTATAAAGAGTTTCTCTTCTACTGAGATCCACCACTATAAAGGCCCCGTTTGTGCCTTTATAGGCCGATTCTTTGAGTTTGGGAAAGTTCTTCTGGCCTAGAATATCCCATATCATCAATTTTAAACTCACATTTGTTGCGCCATCCTTAAAGGTAAGAATTTTTTTTGATGTTTTTGTGCCAATTGTTAGGATATACTTGTCGTCGAACTTATCAACGACAAACCTTCGAATTAGGCTGGTCTTACCCACAGCGGCCCCCCCAATTACACACATTTTCTTCATGATTTCTTTTGTTTCAGCCATCTTTTATCCCGCCAAATGTTATTGCTAAATGTCTATCAGTCTTTGAATTTTTTACTTTCAACCCTTTTTTTGATGATTTTTGCAACAACAGGACCTATACCCTTTATATTGGCTAGTTCTGGAATCGAAGCCTCTCTCAGGTCATTATAATTTTTAAAACCCGCCTCATAAAGGGAGGTGGCTTTTGAAATACCAATACCAGATATGTTCATAAGCTTAGAGATTATCTCATCTTTTGTTTCCTTATCTGGCGCCTTTACAGGCTCCTTCTTTATCTTCTTCTTTGTTCTTTTTTTGACTTCCTTTTTTACTTTCTTCTTAATTTTTTTCTTGGGCTCCTTCAAAGCTTCCTCAAGCTCTCCCTCGGCTTCTATGTTTTCTTCCGCCATAGGTTCCATTGTAACTTCTTTTTCAAGGATTTCCTTTGATTCCTCCTCAATTTCTTCGCCGCCCTCTATTTCCTTCTCCTCTTCTTCAAAGTTATATCCGCATTTATCGCATATTATGGCCATTTCACTGACAAAAGCACCGCAAGAGGGACACATATAAAGAGAAGCATCCTCCTCCTGTATTTCTATCATATTCTCTGCTTCTTCATCTGACGCTTCTGTAAGTTTCCCAAGTTCGCCTAAAATTTCAGTCATGGTCTCCATTTTTTCCTCCTCTACTTCCTCTGCTTCTGCTATCTCAGAGCTTGTTTGTCTAAGAGTAAGTGATTTATTATGGTTGATCCGCTCACTGGGCATGATCTCAAGGGCCCTTTCAAAACATTCCAATGCCTCTTCGTAATTCTCACTTTGATAGAGGAAAACCCCCTTATTGTTTAATACGGGAGAATAATCAGGATATACATCCAACGCTCTTTCATAGCAATATTTTGCCTCCTCATGTTTATTTAAGTCTTGTAAAATTAACCCCTTTAAATTCCATGCAACCTCGAGCTTATCGTTGAGTCTAAGAAGATCATTGATTGTAGAAATCGCATCATCCATTTGTCCTCTTTTCGTTTCAAGTAGTGCCTTTTGGAACATGAATTTTTCATCATTTGGTCTAAGGGAAAGTATCTTTCTGCACCACTCAAATGCCTCATCATACCTTACCATTTCATAGCATATAGATGTCATATTAGCCAAAGTGATAACATAATTTTGATCGAACTTCAGAGCATTATCATAGCAGCTTAGGGCTTTATCCAAACTTCTTTTTTCCCTTAGAATATTACCTTTAAGATTCCAAAGAAGTTTTGACTCTATCCCCTGCTTTCCTAAGGTTTCTATTTTTTCAAGCGCATAATCAAACTGTCCAAGGCTGTACAAAGCCAGCACTTCTTTTACAGATTCCATATCAGCTTCTGGAAATGTCACAAACTTAGGTGGAGCCATTACTTTGGGCTTGATTATCTCTTTGACCTCTTTTTCCTCTTTTTTTGGAATTTCCTCTTCCATTTCCTCTTCTTTAGTTTCTTCTTCCTCTATTATCTGAGGCTCGACGGGTTCGGTTTCAATTTCAGCCTTTTTTACCTCCTCTTCTGGTTCTTTCTCCTTCAAATCACCTATGCTTCGCAACATTTTTAGAACATCTTCGGTCTCGGCTTCCTCTTCAACACCTTCCGAAATTGCCTCAGTAACTTCTTCCTTGGCTTTCAATGCAACCTTTTCTGCCGTAACCTCAGCTTGCAGCTTCATGTCCTCTTCCAAACTCTTTTCTTTATCTTTCAGTATCTTCGCTTGTATTTCTAAATCCGCTTGTTTCTTCGTAAGTTCTGATGCTAAACCCTCCAATTCCCTCTCCTTCTGGGAAATTTCTCCGATTTTTTCCTCTATTTCATAATGACGACTTTTCATCTCCTCTTCTTTAGATTGTATAGAACTCTCTTTTGCCAAAAATTCCTCTCTTTCCTTTGCAAATTCTTCTGCCTGCTTTGTCACCTTTTGCCTTTCCATCTCAATGGATTCCCTCTCTTTGGTTAGTTCCTCTCTTTCTTTTTCTAGATACTCAGTGGTTGTCTTGATATCTTTTTCATCAACTGATATTTCCCTTGCCATTCTCTCTATCTCATCATGACGCTTTTCCAGATTCTGTTCCCGCGAAAGCAAGGTACTTTCCTTTACCGATAAGTCCTCTCTCGCTTTATCCAATGCCTTTGCTTGATTTTCTATTTTCTCTTTTTCTTTTGAAAGGGTACCTTTTTCTCTGCCCAATGCTTCCCTTTCATCTGCCAAAGTCTCTGCGGTCTTTCTGATCTCCTTTTCTCTCTCTTCAAGCTCAATTAATTTTTGTTCAAAAGCAGTGTGTTTTTCCATATATTTCTTCGCTTCCCTTGCCACTGCTTTCGCTTTTGCTTCAAGTTCCATATTTTTCTCGGCAATTATTGACTTCTCCTCTTCAATCCATTTTTTTGCCCTCTCGATATCTTCCTTTATCTCTAGCTCTTTCATACTCACTTGAACTTTTTTTTCCTCAACCTCAGATACTCTTTCTTTAGGACCAGAGACAAGGGGGGCATAAGGTTTTTCAAAAGGAGTAGTAACTTCAATTTCTTGAGGCAGTCCAACTTTCTTTTTTACAAGAATTCTCTCTTGAGTCAGAACAGGTGCTTTAAAGATATAATCGTCCGCCATATCAGAACTTATGCTAAAGAAATCTTCTCCCAGTTCTGAATCTCCCTTTTGCTCGAGAGATTTTACAGCCTTCTTTTTCCGTCTTTTCGCAGCTTGAAAGTCAGGGTCATGTGCAATAATGGTATCATAGCATTCAATGGCCATGCTGAACTGATTTACAGACTCCAAAGCCCTTCCTTTTCCGTAAAGTGCTTGAATATTTCTTTTGTCCATTACCAGTATTACTTCAAAACAATGGTAAGCTTCTTTGTATCGTCTAGAATCTAGAAGAGAATATCCCCTATTCATCCAGGCATCAGAATAATTTGGATCTATTTTTATTGCCCTTGTAAAGCAATCAATGGCCTCATTTATTCTTTTTAAATTCTTTTGCGCGAGCCCTTTATTATTCCACGCCATTTTGAAATTTTCATTATACTCTAATATCTGATCATAACATTCATTAGCTTCTTCGTATCTTTCCAGTTGAAGAAGTGTGGCACCTTTGTTGTTCCATGCGCCCCAAAAGTCTCTTTTCAATCTGATGGCCATATCATAACACTCGATTTCTTCTTGGTACCTACCAAGATTATAAAGTGTAAGGCCCATACCATACCATGCCTTCTCATTCTCAACATTGATCTCAAGTGCTTTTGAAAAAGCTTTTAGGGCTTCATCGTACCTCTTTAAATTGTTTAAAATCACACCTCTCATATACCATGCCTCATCATAGTTCGGTTTTAATAGCGTGGCCCTTGAAAAATGCATCAAAGCCTCAGAAAAAATCCCTTTTATGTAGGCTCTATTTCCAGATTCCATGATATTATCAAGCTCATCCACACTGGGAAGGAATCTTCCCTTCTCCCTTTTTAGTATATCCCTGTCCTTATAAGTCATGACATCTGAAAGAAGATCGAATTTTCTCAGTAATGCTGCTAGAGAGATGTCATCAACAATTTCTATCTCAAATTCTTTTGCATACGTTTTTGCATCATCTGTAAATCCTGATGTGGTGATAAATATTGCACCTTTTTCTACATCCCTTCTTTTCGCAACAAAATCCTGCAACTCCTCTGGTGTAACTCTATTTCTCCTCCGCTCTATTCTGACATGATATATGGGATAATCTGATTCTTTGATATTTTCTCCGACTCTTGTCTCTACCAGTGCCTTATCATCCTCAAACTCAGATGATATCACCTCAAGTCCAATGGTGTTCATCAATTTCTTGACAAAAGATTTAAACACCTTGTTGTCCATTCGATTTACAGCTTCCATTAAATGCTCATCAAGTTCACCTTTGTAATCAGCTTCGATCACCAATTCAACCAACCCGCAATCTTTATCATATATCGATTATCCTATCTCTCATTCATCTTAAGCATAACATCTTTTTTCGCTGTGCGAGCCTTCTCATGCTTAGCATCCAATTTCAATGCCTCTTCATAGCATCTTGCGGCTTCCTTGTACCTTCTGAGCTTTTCCAATGTAATGCCTTTTTTATAATATGCTTCTGCTAATGAAGGGTTAATTTCGAGGGCTTTGTCAAAGCTTTTTAATGCCTTATAGGCCTTTCCTGTCTCCTGTAGGATGTCTCCTACCTCATACCAAATATAGGCGTTATCCTTTTGTATGGTCAAGGTTCTCTCAAGCATTGAAAGGGCTTCGGTGAATTTGCCCATCGATTTCAGAGCTTTTGCTTTGGATGTTAGTATTTCTAGGTTTTTTGATTGTATATTTAAAGCCCCATCATAGCAATTTAAAGCCTCCTCATTTCTATTACTGGTTAATAAAAGGTCGCCTTTTGCCTTCCATGCTTTGATGGACGATGGATTGATGCTTAAAGCCTTGTTCAAACATTGCACTGCAGCACCCCATCTGCCTATCTTTGAAAAGACAATTCCTTGGAGATACCATGCATCAGTATTCCAAATATTGAATTTTAGGACTTCATCAAGACATTTAGATGCATCTTTGTATTTTTCATGGTCAATATAGGTCTCGGCCATGGCTATCCAGACATCCTCTCTATTAGGATTGTGCTTCACTGCCTCGTTATAGCACTGTATTGCACCCCCCCACCTATCCGATTTAGCAAATATATTGCCCTTTCTCCGCCATGCTTCCACATTTGCTGGATTTTTATCCAAAACCTTGTTAAAGCATTTCGTAGCCTCATCGAAGGATCCAGAATTGTTTAAGCATATGCCCTTGTTGAGAAGAATCGAATGGTCGTTGCTTGGAATTTGGAGGTTCTCGAGAATCCAATCATAGCACTCTAGTGCCTCGCTGTTTTCACCTTTTTCGAGAAGAACTTTGGCCTTATTTTTCCAGGCAACCAGAGAATCCTGGTCTAAACTTAAGGCCTTGTCAAAATATTCTCCTGCCCTATCCAAGTGATAATCAATCCCAGCTATAGTAACAGCACCGCACTCTACCTTGCTTAGACAATAGTGCATACAGCCAATAAGGGTGTATAATTCAATTTCCGATATACCCGGATATGTTCCTTCGATGCCTTCGGTAACCATAAACATCTTTTGGGCTAATGACAAATCACCCTGAGTAAGAATTGGAAGACCCTTTTCCTCCAGATCCATAGGTAATCCCATACTAAGAAATGTTCTCGCAAATCTTTTAAGTAGCTTCTTACAATTGCTTTCGGACATATCTTCAATTTGGAATTTTATCTCGTTGATATAACTCCTCTCGGCCCTTACATCCCCGATAAGCTCCAATGTATTTGGAGACACCTTGCTATCTACGCTCAATACTGCTTGTCCGCTGATATCAGGGAAACTCAGAATGGAAGGACAGAAGGTGACGCTTGAGCCAATATTGAATTTGGAATTTGCTTCCTCGATACAGTTTTCGCAGATGTAAACCTCTGGCTCGGTGCTGCTTCCGCATTTTACGCAGGCCATAAACTGCCTCACTAAAGTAATACATTATTACTATATAATAATTTTACGAGAAAAAAATCGATTTTTCAAAAAACCGTTAGTTTTTTATCTCGACAAGATATACTGATTCATAGGTCCGATTATGGTGAAAATCAAAGAAAAGGAAAGGGCAATCATTGAGTTCACATGCATACCTGAGGTGAGCATAGAAAAGGCGAAAAAATTGTATAATGTTGGATTTAAACATCTTAAGGAGCTTTTGGATTTCACCCTGGATGATGAGGCAAAATCCAAGGGTTTGGTTGATATTTTAAACTATAAGATACTATCACATTTTTTGGACCTTAAAGATGAGGATATCCCCATAAAAAAGTTCAAATGCCCCTTCTGCAAAGGAACTGTTTTTGCAGATGAGGATGAGTGCAGCGATTGCGGCGCTCTTATGCTCGAGGAGATACTGGGAGTGGAGATGGAGGATGTACATAAGGGTTTGCAGGAAATGATAGATACTATAATAGCCAATCCAGAACCTGCAAAAAAATACCTTGATGGGTTGAGTGAGGGAGAGGAAGAAACAAGTGTAGAGGAAATGGAGATCGTAACCTCGGAAATTGGGGAACAGACCACAACTGAAAGAGGATTTGTCGCGACCTTCATTGTTCCCAAAAAGGAAAAAGGAAATAATGTTATAGTAGTATCCCCGCTAGGTGAACACGAGGAGGAGAAAAAAAAGGCCTTCGAGGATTTTAAAGAGATTGGAGCGGAAGATGCAGAAAGCTACTCCATAGAAGGCGGAAATATCATTAACAAGCAAGAAGAAGCTATAAAAAGTTTTGTCTCCAAGTTCTTTAAGGAAAAGGATATAATGTCCCAGGGGACAGTTGATTTTTTTATCTTGAATTTTAAAATCGCAAGGTTCTTGGAGTCGAAAGCCACAATTATTGTGGAAGACAACAGGAATTTTTTATCATCAATTGAAGGAATCGAACCAGATGAACCAAGAATTGAGGATATAACCAACATGCTGTACAATGCTGAGCTTATAAAGAAAATAAAAAAGATCGGCGAAAAATTCATCTTGGATGCGGTGAGCTTCAACAATGACCCAATAAGTTTTTTCTTGGCTAAGGAGTGCATACCCATATTAAAGGAAAACGATGACTTTACAATTCATATCTTGGATGTCGTTGTGAATTCCACGTATATCAACCATGGTAACCATAACGAACTTGTAAGACTTTTGCTAGAATGGAAATGATGATCCATCCATTCTATGTATTACTTAATCGGATATATATCAAAGTTAAAAAGCTGGTTCTCCTTTTTGCCAAAAATAGTCAAATAAAAGCTCCGCCCATTTTTGGAACTGAGTTGTTCGCTTAA
>Ga0209636_10001770_pt1 | contig 21857 bp, 14 predicted proteins | sample DeeMarSWOR152_54_FD_187464 | JGI IMG/M metagenome (GOLD analysis project Ga0209636, IMG submission 187464) | Marine sediment microbial communities from White Oak River estuary, North Carolina - WOR-1-52-54 (SPAdes) (version 2) | ecosystem: Environmental > Aquatic > Marine > Intertidal zone >...
CCAAATCTCCTCTTGAGAAGACTGTCGAAAACGGGATCAGCTTCCTCTCTAAGGTCTTTCCTTTAAAAACATATCTTTATTTTCCTCTGCTCAACGCAACCCTTTTTTGGGCCATAAGAAAAGCTCAAGAGTGGAAAGAGGAAATTTTTTCCTGGAAGGTCTGGCTCGATCCTGACCGCGTCGAGACCAAGCCGGATGAGTTTGTCCTGAATTTTTTTGAAAACCATACGGGTTTAAACAGAATTTATGAGGCTGAAATAAGGGAGAGAGACTGGGCCTCTTTGAGAGAAGCGTTTGCCAGGCTTTACCCTATCTTCGGGCTCGAAGATCCCTTCCTCTCCGCGCTTTTTCATGAAGAGATTGAGTCTGAGGGCTACAGAAAAATCGTTTCAGGTTTTGAAGAAAGGGTCAACCAGGCAGAAAAGGATATTGAGATTCTCAAGGGGCGATCCGGTCTTTTAAAAGGGCTGGAGACTTTTGCGGATCAGATGATCTCTCTCAATATGGACCTTATCTCCCAGGATAAAGTGCAGACAGTCCTCGCGCGCCTTGTAAAAAAACAGCTTGAGGAAAAAGATGAGTAAGGACTTTTTTTCAAAAATAAATATATCCGTTGTTCAGTGGAATTATCGAACGTCAGGCCTTATCATTTTGTTTTTTATTTTTCTGTTTTCTTCTCCCGCGTGCGTCTCTCATCTGAAAAAGGCCAAGTTCCATTATGCACAAGGCCAGGAGTATTCTCGGCGCTACCATACAGAAAAATCCATTTCTTCTTACAAGAGAGCATTACAAGAAGCAGAGATTGTGGTCTCAAAGCATCCCTCATCCCAGGGTTACATGTTGAAGGGAATGGCTGAGCTGAACCTCGAATTCTGGAAGGAGGCTGAAGAGAGCTTCCGCAATGCCCATTCTTACGGATTTGACGATGGCGAGGAGTGGGCTCAGCAGCTTTCCCTTCTCGGATTGGCCTCATCAATGGAGGCGCTCGGGATCGAGGATTCGTCCTTCAGGATTTATGGATATCTCCTTGATAAATCAAAGCTCAAACCGGTGACGATTGTCGCGGCTCAAAAATACACGGACGCGATGTTGCGGAAAGCACTCCATCTGGATGGAAAAGAGAGAGAAAAGCAGTTGTCTTCTGTCCTCAAAGAAGTCCAAAGGCTTTCAGATAAGGATTTAAGCTGCGGTTTTTATCATTATCTTCAATCTCAGGTTTACAGCCATCTCGCTGATTACAGGAAAAGTTTTGAAGGAGCTTTGATGGGAAAGGAACTGGGACTTCCGACAGAAGAGATTCTCAGGGATAACGACCTTCAGATAATTTTCTGCTATCAGAGCCTAAAGGAAGAACTTTCATCTGAGGAATGGGAAGAATTTCAAGCCAGATATTCGGAGTGGATAAAGAAGTGGAAGTGGAAGGGGCCTGAAACTCCCGACTGGAAGAAGGAGAAATAAATGCTGCCGGCAATCAAGTGGGAGAAGGACCGCATTGTGATGATCGACCAGAGGAAGCTGCCGGAGAAGGAAGTTTATGTGGAATGCCGGGATACCATCCAGGTGGCTGAGGCTATCGAAAAGATGATTATCCGGGGAGCTCCGGCCATCGGAGTGGCGGCCGCTTTTGGTGTGGCTCTTGGCTTTTTGAAAATGAAAAAGTATACAGATGTGGATGAGGAGTTCAGCCGGATTCTTCTAAGGCTGGAGAGGACACGGCCGACTGCCCGCAATCTTTTCTGGGCTCTTGAACGGATGAAGAAGACATTTGAGGAAAACAAGACTCTCGATATTTCTCAATTGAAACAGAGGATGATCAAGGAAGCAATGGATATCGAAACAGAGGATATCGAGATCAATAAACAAATCGGGTTTTGGGGAAAGAGCCTTCTTCAAAACGGAGATTCGATCCTGACGCATTGCAATACCGGAGCTCTGGCTACGGCCGGTCATGGCACAGCTTTAGGAATCATTAAAGACGCTTTTCAGGAAGGAAAACGAATTCATGTCTATGCGGATGAGACCAGGCCTCTCCTTCAGGGGGCCAGGCTCACCTGCTGGGAGCTCGAAAAAGAAAATATCCCCGTGACTCTGATAACGGATAACATGGCCGGTCATTTGATGCAGAAAGGAGCGATTTCAAAAGCGATCGTCGGAGCAGACAGGATAGCCCGGAATGGCGATACAGCCAACAAGGTCGGAACGTACACGGTGGCCGTTCTGGCCAAAGAACACGGGCTGCCGTTTTATGTGGCGGCCCCAACCCAGACGATAGATATGAGTCTGGGCAAAGGAAGTGAGATTCCTATCGAAGAGAGGAGCGCCCGAGAAGTCAGAGAATTCGGAGGGCACTGTGTGACCGTTCCCCATGTCGATGTAGAGAATCCTGCTTTTGATGTCACTCCCGCGGCCTACATCTCTGCCATCATCACCGAGAAGGGAATAGGACGCTCCCCGTATGGAGAAAGCCTGAAAGATTTGTTCGAGAAGGATAAAAGAGAAGAGCGAGGAAGGACCTGAACAAATGAATGTTTTGGGAATTGAGACATCTTGCGACGAGACGTCGGCATCTGTCCTGAATGATGATTTCAGGATCCTGAGCAATGTTGTTCTCTCTCAGGACGAGATCCATGCATCTTTTGGAGGAGTCGTGCCGGAACTGGCTTCACGGCAGCACATCACTTCCATAGTCTATGTCGTCCAGGAGTGCTTGAAGCGCGCCCGACTCAATGTTAGCCAGATCGATGTATATGCCGTCACACAGGGTCCTGGCCTGATCGGTTCTCTACTGGTAGGCCTCTCTTTTGCCAAGGCTCTGGCCTATTATTTTGAAAAGCCTTTGATCGTGGTCGATCATCTTGAAGCTCATATGGAGTCCGCTTTTCTTGAGAATCCAAGGGTTCCTTTTCCCGCACTGGCTCTTGTTGTTTCAGGCGGACACACGTCAACATTCTTGATGAAGAATAGAGTGGAATATCGACTCATCGGAAAAACAAGAGACGATGCGGCTGGAGAAGCTCTGGATAAGATTGCGAAATTTTTGGAACTGGGTTATCCGGGAGGCCCGATGATTGATAAACTGGCCGAAAAAGGCGACCCGGAGAAGTTTGTCTTTGCGCAGCCCCACATGACAGATGGAAGCCTCGATTTCAGTTTTAGCGGTCTCAAGACAGCGGCTCTAAGGAAAATCAAAGAGAATAAGCTCTCAAAGAGCAGCCCTCTTTTTATTGATTTTCTCGCCAGTTTCGAGATGGCTGTCATCCGGGCATTACTGGGAAACCTGGATCAGGCCGTAAAGCTTTGCAAACCCAAATCCCTGCTCCTTTGCGGCGGCGTGGCCAGAAACAGGAAACTCAGGAAGAATTTCACAGTGCTTGCCCGAAAGCACCGTCTGGTCCCTGCCATTCCGTCACATGAATTCTGTACAGATAATGCAGCCATGGTTGCGGCTGTGGCTTTAGAGAAACTCAAGGGAGGATTAAAAGCCGCGTTATTATTGGATTTGAACGCCTATCCCCGCCTTCCTTCTGTCTATCCTTCCTCAAAACGCTTGGAATAGATGGAATTCCCTTTTTATCCCTGCCTATGTGGTGCGAGAAAATTGAGTCTTATTGAACCAATGGGGACGAATATTCGTATTATTTGATTGAAACATAAAAAACAAGATAGACTGGATGATTGGACAGGATGATTGTTTCTGTTCGTATTAATTCATATCAGGAGGAGTAAAGTGAAGATAAAAGTGATTTTTATTGCGGTATTCATTTTAATCTTATTCTTCAAGCCTTGTTATTCTCAGCAGGAAGAGGCGCTCTCCTTGACTCTTGAAGAGTGCGTCCTCAGGGCTTTGAAAGATAACCTCAATGTTGCAGTGGAAGTCATCAACCCGGAGCTGGCCGATGCCTTTGTGACCAAAGCCAAAGAGACATTTATGCCCCGGCTTGATATTGGCTTCGGAAGCCAGCGGATAGCGAATCCGTCTTCCTGGTGGCTCGAACAGGCAGATACGGTTATCAACAAGGATATGAATTATTCTGCGACTTTTGTGCAGCAAATACCCACAGGAGGCAATTTTTCTCTCTCTTTGAACAACAACAGGTATGAAACAAACTCAGGCTTTCAGGTCATCAATCCACGGTATGGAAGTACTTTGAGATTCGGGCTGACCCAACCCTTGCTGAAGAATTTTGGCTTTAATGTCAGCCGGAGAGAAATCATCGTGGCACGGAACAACCTGGATATTTCTATCAACCAATTTGAGAAAACTTTAATAGATACGATTTATAGCGTGGAAGAAGCGTACTGGTTTCTTGTTTATGCGATCGAAGATCATAAAGTTAAACAGCAGTCGTTAAAACTTGCCCAGGATCTCCTGGTCAAGAACAAAAAAGAAGTGGAGGTGGGGAAGCTGGCTGAAATTGAGATTTTGAACGCCGAAGCAGTGGTGGCTTCTCGAGAGGCGGACATCCTTCAAGCTGAGGCCCTCGTACTAAGAAGGGAGGACGTGCTCAGAGACCTGCTCAACATTACAGAAGACGAGGAATTGACGCCAAAAAAGATAATTCCTCTGGATATGCCGAGTTTTATTCAGAAAGAGGTTTCTCTAGGAGAGGCATTGAGGAAGGCTTTAGAGAAGAGTCCAGATTTGAAGATGAAGAAAAAAACTTTAGAAACCAATGAATTGGACTTGAAAGTGGCAAAGAATCAGCTTCTTCCAGGTTTGGATCTGGAGTTTTCTTACTGGAGTCCGGGACTTTCAGGAACAGAAATTGTTTTTGATCCTTTGAATCCCTTCGGGCCTCCGCTAGGAACGATTGACCATCCCGCCTCTGATGCTCTGAAAGATGCTGTCGGCTTCAAATACAATAATTGGACTGTTGGTTTGACTCTTTCCTTACCCCTGAGCAGTTTCACAACCAAAGCGGATTATGCCAGGGCGAAGATGGAAATAGAGAAGAGCCAGCTTGAACTGATAAACCTGGAAAAGCAGGTCTTCCTCGAAGTCAGAAATGCTGTGAGAGATGTTGAAACAAACTTCAAGAGGGTCCAGGCTTACCGAGTATCTCGTGAGTTAGCTCAGAAGAGGCTGGAGGCAGAAGTGAAAAAGCTGGATGTCGGGCTGACGACAAACTATTTTGTCCTTCAGTACCAGGACGAGTTAGCAAGGGAAAGGTCGCTGGAGCTAAACTCTATGGTTTCTTACGTACTTTCCTTGGCTCAGCTGGAAAGAGCTATAGGAGCGAGTCTGGAAAAGAGAAATATAGTTACGTCTCAATTTCTGAAAGACTAATCAACCTGAATCATTCATAAAATCGGCCGACTTCTCACTTACAGCAACTGTATTTAGAAAAAATTCACTTTATATCGGCATTTTTTCCCTTCGGGCGAGCAAATCTGACGACCTTTCCTTTTAAAGTATTGTTATCGCGGGCGGAGCGTGGCGATCTCATAAAAAGAAATGCATTTTCCCCCTAGAGATTGTCACGCTCCGCCCGCGATGACACTTTTTGCCTTCAATATCGTTGCCAAAAGAGTTGCTTAATTACTGAGCATAAACAACAGGCCTCTTTTTTGACCTGCAGGCGATTTCTGGCCTTCTTGTTTCGAGATAATTAGTATCTTGACCCTAATATTGAAGTTATATATTCTAAAGCTGATGAATTTGTTAAAAAATTAAAGGCTCATTTTTAGGATTATTGGTCCGGAAAGGGCGCACAATCTGTTTATTGGATCCCGAGCTAAATGTCGAGCCAGAGTTATTCATTTTGGGCAAAGCTATCTGAGGCGGGGTAACCCATAGTGCTGCCGTCGGGAAAACGGGCTGAGGAATCTCGACAGCTCATTCCGAAGAGAATATTCATTCATTTCCAGGCATGACCAAGAGAATCGCTTTGAAATGGAAGACACGGAAACTTATCCTTAACATGAAGAAAGACTGAAAGCTTGGACATTCACAACTCTGCAAAGAAAAAGCTTATTCAAAAGATAAAAGGGGATGTTTTTTTCGATGAATTGACCAGACGAATCTATGCGTATTCAGCCTCGATCTGTTATCTTGTGCCTTCAGGAGTTATTTACCCCTTAGATAAAGAAGATGTAATCAACACCATTAAGATTGCTGCTGAGGAAGGGATCCCTGTTACGGCAAGAGGGGCTGGCTCAGGCGTTGCAGGTCAAAATCTCGGAGAAGGCCTTATTCTCGATTTCTCGATGCATATGAACCGCCTTCTAGGGTTTGACCGAAAAAATCGTTCGGCTGTTGTCGAGCCTGGATTGATCCGCTCGCACTTGAACAAATTCTTATTATCCGAACGGATGTTCTTTCCCCCTGACCCATCCTCGTCTGACTATGCCACGATCGGGGGTATGGTTGCGAATAATTCAGGGGGAGCCCACTCTCTACTTTACAACACGACGAAAAATTATATCAAGAGCCTTACACTCGTCACTGCGGACGGTGAAGAGATCGTTGTCACCAGAAATGGAAAAACTCCTTTTAAATATCGGACACAAGTAGAGGATGTTTTGAAGAAGTCTTTTTCTGTCCTGAATAAGCTTAAACCCATGAGTTTCAGAAACTCATGTGGATATAACCTTTTTGAAGCCCTTCAGATGGACGGAGAGGTGGACTTCACCAGGCTCTTCTGTGGTTCGGAGGGAACACTCGGGATCTTCACAAAAATAGAAATCGACATTTTGAAGCTGCCCGGGCACAGGAGCTCGGTTCTTCTCTGCTATAAAGACGCAGCCTCCGCCCTTTCCGAAGTAAAGAATTTTTTGGATTTGATCCCCTCAACCGTGCAGGCTCTTGCACAAGAATTTTTAACTATTATCTCCGTGGAAGACCCGGAAAAATATGCCAGGCTTCCTAAAGGAACTCATTTTATCCTGCTGGTGGAATTCGACGGCAGCGACCTAGAGGATTTGAAACGAAGAGCAAGGGATCTAATCAGGCGTTCCTCAGCTTTTGCTCATATTTTCGCTGAAAATTCCTTAGAGCTCGAATGGGTGTGGGAGGTCCGGAGATCAGCTGCGGCTTATTTATCCCGTCTTCCGGGTGAGAAACCTACGCGATGGATCGAAGATGCAGCCATTCCGGTTGACAGACTCTCCGACTTCGTCCTTGACCTGGAAAAGCTTTTAAAAAAATACAAGACTTCAGCTGCTCTTTTTGGCCATGCTGGCCAGGGATTGCTGCACTTTTCTCCACGGTTGAACCAGATGTCTCCTGGATTCCGGAAATTGATTGAAGATCTTGGCTATGAACATGCGCTGTTTTCCAGAAAATTCAACGGAGTTCCCTCTGGCGAACATGGCGATGGTCTATTGCGCACGCCCTATCTGGAAGAAATCTGGGGTGAAGCATATCCTTATTTCAAAAGTATCAAAAAGATCTTTGATCCGAATTTCGTACTCAATCCCCTTTGCATTGTCCCGGCAAGGGATTACAGAGTGTCTGAGTTTTTGAGATATTATAAAGGATATGACCACAAGGAAGCGGGAGCTTTAAGCCAATTTATAAACGAAATCGAGGCTTGCCACGGCTGTGGAAAATGCAAAAATTTCTGTCCGGTGACACGTAGTCAACACGGAGAAATAGGATCCTCAAGAGCCAGGATGAACATCCTCCGGGAAATTATTTCAGGACACTTGAAGCAACCATTTTTGCGGGCGGACCTGCTCGAATTTTTTAACCTGTGCTTGCATTGCAAAACGTGTAAAAGAGAATGCCCGACTGGCGTAGATGTAGCCAGGATGATCGAATCTTATTTTGAAGAGAAATATCTCCACAAACCTGCGAGTTTAGCAGATAAAGTGTTATCGCATCCTCTTTTTCTGGGGAAAATCGTTTTGAAATTAGGAAGGCTGGGTAAAAGGGCCTTCCGGTCAGTAGTCGTCGGGAAGCTTGCTTCACTGGCAGGGATGGCGAACCTGAATTTTTTTGTATTCAGTCCGTTGAGACAGGGGAAGGAACAAGTTCGAGACGATAGTGATCAAAAAAGAGCTGTCATTTTTTCAGGATGCGTGGGCGATTTCTTCAATGCTCATGAGATAAAAGCGGCTGTCACGCTGCTTGAAAAATTTGGGTACGAAACAGACATCATGAGCGGGTATTGCTGTGGCGAGCCAGCCTTTGTGCGAGGTTTTAATGTTGAAGGCACAAAAAAACTAAAAGCTTCTGCCTTGAGAATGAAAGATGAAATAAGAAAGGGAAGGCCTGTTATCCTCACATCCCCTTCTTGCATGCTTCCCTTTCTGGAGCACACAAGAAAGCTTTTCGGCGAAGAAGAGGCAGAAAAAATCCAGAAGGGCACTCAAGAGGCTATCGCTTTCTTCATGGATCAGCTTGCAAAAATTTATGAGAATTCAAGTGTCAAAACGCATAAAGCGGGCGAAATCCATTCGCTCAAGCAATTTGCACTGAACTTCTTCAAGCCCATAGATTTAAGAATCGCTGTCCAGATTCCCTGCCATTTAAAGGCCATTAACGGAGAGGGGAGCCTCATCTCATTTGTTCAGGCACTTTCCGTGGACAAAGTCATCAGATTGGAGACGAGGTGCTGTGGATTTGGCGGGAGCCGAGGGTTTGAGAAAAAATGGGCTCAACATGCCGATAGAATTGGCCAAGCTCTTATTGATGAAATCCGCTCTATCGAGCCCCATATCGTGGTCTCTCCATGTGTAACATGCCGACTCCAAATACGTAAGTTACTTGGAGAGAAAATCATGATTTCAGAGGCTGAAGATTTCCATAAATTCATTGGGGAGGATAAGAGAACTCCCGGGAGAATTCAAGTCGTTCACCCTCTCATTCTTGCCCATGAACTGCTGATATAAATGGCCGGGCTGGATTTTTAGATGCTCGCCAATAAATTTGGATAAAGAGTCCTGTCTCGATAAGAGCCGATGGAGGGATTTTTTTTTAAACTTCTTTGACTATTTTTTGTCGTTGTTCTATCCTATCCAGTGCAAAAAACCGATATGTACGATTGAGGAAGTATTCATCCGGGAAATTCGCATTCTATGAGAACCTTTAAGAGCTGTAAAGACAGACTCCTTGCTCTGATTAGGCATGGAAATTGACCCTCATTCGGATTTAACGGAATAAAAATGCCTGAGTGGTTGAGAGTGGACAAGAAAAGATTACTCGCTGATTTAATTAAAAACTACAGATCAAAGCATAAAAAATCAGAAGAGGTCTTTAAAAAAACCGCACAGTATTTAATCACCGGTGGCAGCCATAGCCTGCGTTTATTCAGCCCGTTTCCTTTCTATGATGTCCAGAGCAGTGGCTCTAAAGTCTGGGATGCTGATGGGAATATCTATGTCGATTTCTGGCAGGGACATTTTGCCAATGTTCTGGGGCATAATCCCCAAATCATCATTAAATCCCTTCAAGATTATTTTCATAGGAACCAGGGTTTGACCACCGGATTTCCGGGCACTCACCAGAGGGAATTGGCAGAACTGATCCTCAAGCAAATCAATGCCGATAAGATTCGATTCACCACGAGTGGGACACTGGCGACGATGTACGCCATCATGCTGGCCAAGGCCTTCACCAAAAGAGAATTGGTGATGAAGGTGGGCGGAGGCTGGCATGGGGCCCAGCCTTATGCTTTAAAGGGGATCACAATCTACGATCACGGCTTGAATCGGTTGGAATCCGCAGGGCTTCCGGGCGGCACGGATGCAATGATTATCGTTACCCGGTTTAATGATATCCAGGACCTTGAAAATAAATTTAAAGAGCATGGTGAGAAAACGGCGTGTTTTATCATCGAACCCTTTGTCGGAGCAGGGGGTTTTATATTTTCTCATAAAGACTACCTCCAGAAAGCCAGGGAGTTGACCCGGCAGTACGGGACTCTGCTCATATTCGATGAGGTTGTATCCGGATTTCGCTTTCATGCGGGAGGAGTTCAGAGCCTGTACGGTATCCAACCGGATCTAACCGTTCTGGGAAAGGCCATCGGCGGGGGTATGCCGGTCAGCGCTGTAGCTGGCAGGGATGATGTGCTGGCACTATGCGGTTCCGAAGCCCAGCCCGATGAAAAAGTGAAGTTTGAAGGAGGAACCTTTTCGGCTCATCCGGCGGCGATCCTGGCCGGGCTGACTCATTTGAAATATTTTATAGAGCATGAAACAGAGGTCTACCCCAGAATCGGCCAGTTTGGGGCGAAGGTCCGGAAGGGGATAGAGGAAATATTCGCCGCTCATGGATTCAATGTCAAATGCACGGGCTACGGAGACTCTATCGCAGAGCACAGTTCCCTTGTTGGCGTTCAATTCCTCAAAGAGGAGATCGATAAGATTTCCTCTCCCGAACAAGTGTGGAATCCTGAGGTTAATGATATTGAGCTCAGGGAAAAGATATTCAAGTTATCCATGCTCGAGGAAGGATTCAACATCTTTCATGGGTATGGAGGCATTTCCGTTGCCCATTCGAGTAGCGAAATACAGGAATCACTGGATGCCGTGGAAAGAATTGCTAAGAAATGGCGTAAATACATATAGACTTATTTCATAATTTGACGGGGAGGGTCTACAGATGGAAAAGTACAAAGTCATAATCTTTGGATGTAGTGCGATGGGCCGAAAAACAACTCAAGTTCTTCTCGACGAAACAAGTTTTGAGATCGTGGGCGCTGTGGATATCCACCCGGAGCTTTTTGGGAAGAATTAGGGAGAGATTTTTGATCTTCCGAAAACATTGAGGATTTTGATCGAAAAAAACCGGCTGATCTTCTTTCGAGCGTCAAAGCCGATGCTGTTGTGCTCACCACGACTTCTCATCTTGAGAACGTGACATCCCAGATCATTCAATTCCTGGAGGCTGGCTTGAACGTTGTTTCTGCCTGCGAGGAACTTTCTTTTCCCTGGAAGCGTCACCCTGAACTGACTCAGAAACTCGATAACCTGGCCAAGGAACATGGAAAGACCGTTGTCGGGACAGTGGCCGTCACCGTGAACACGATTCCCCGGGCAGTTGAAGCGCCTCCTGGACTCGTTGTGATGAAGGATTTGCCTCCTCCCAAATCCGTTCAATAAAAAAGTTCAATAAAAAAGGGGCCTGTCCCCTTTTTTCAGGGAACGTCCCCTATTGACTCCATAAGTTGTCATCTGTCCTGTATCAAGGACAAGATTTAACCTCCTCCTTTTCAGCCTTGCAGGGGAGTTGAAGTTGGCATATTTCTTGCCATTTATTTTAATGGAAATGGAGGGAAAAACGAGAAAACCATTCATTCTTTTCGCCTGTTTCGCTTTTTTAGCCTCTCCAGTCTTGTGTGCTGAAGAGGAAGGTTCCTACCAATATAGTTATGCCCGCTTGAGCTATGTCAAAGGAGATGTGTTCATCGAGAGGGCCGGAGATATGGGATATGAGGATTTATTCTGCTAGCAAAAACGAAATATTTAAAAAACAAAGCGAAAAAATTCAAAAGTAAGCGATTTATTATGAAATCTCATGAAGCAATCTAAACAGAGTTCTAACCGTGGAATTAATTTAATACTGAGGTCCCACGATTCTATTTTTGGGAGGTTCTTATGAAAAAGAAGATTTTTCCGATCATTGTATTATTGGCTTTTCTTTTTCAACCAGGTCTTCACAGATTGAACTCAGAATCTGTCCAGGCAAAAAAAGCCCAGAAAGCCTTTCAGCATGAAGTGGTAGTCATCCTGAAATTAGTTCAGGTCCATGTGACGGATAGAGAGGGAAATCCAGTCACAGACTTAACCAAAGATGATTTCATCCTCTATGATAACAAAAAGCTCCAGACGATCACCGATTTTGAAAAACATCTCCTTGCTGTTCCAGAGAAACCCATTAAGCCAGAGAAGAAAGCTGTCGAAAGGATAGATGAGACAAAGCTCCCTCCTTCGCCCGATATATCTTCAAGAATGAACAGGAAATTTATTTTGTTCTTCGCTACTCCCGAACTCGCCAAATCAAAGAAAGCCGCCCGTCATTTTCTTGACACTCAGATTCAACCGGCCGATGAAGTCGCAGTCATGTCTTATTCCTTGATGTCCGGATTAGAGTTTCATGAGTATTTCACTTCTAGCATGGAAAAAGTGAAGGAAGCGATTAAAAATATAAAGGGAGTCCAAGGCCCGGGAATAAGGAGTTCAGGGGAGATAACCCTGGAAGGTGAAGGCGCTCGAGCAGAAACCGAAGCACGCAAGGGAGCAGGACCTGAAAATGTGGGACAACGCAGAATGTCCGTAACACACCTGGCTCCACCTGCTTCTCCGGATGAAGAAAGTCGAGTTTTCTTGGCTAAAACTTTTATCGATGGGCTTAAAGAACTTGCCCAATCCATGCGGTCTGTTCCTGGGATCAAGAATGTCATTTTCTTTTCAGAAGGAATTCCAAGGGCGTTCCTGTTTGGCGAGAAGCAAACACTTCGGGAAAACTATGAAGAAATGGGCAGAGAATTTGCCGCAGCCAACAGCCCTGTGCATGCAGTCAGTATGATTGGGCCCTACCCCGACCAATCCCTGGAGATGCTGTCTGAGCTCACCGGAGGACAATTTTTTCACACGGTGGACTACTACGAAAAGATCGCAGAACAGATTCAGAGTGTTACCAGCAACTATTATGTTCTTGGGTATTATATTGACGAGGAATGGGACGGCAAATATCATGATATTAAAGTCGAGGTGAAGAGGAAAGGGTGCGAGGTCCATGGGCAGAAAGGATATTTCAATCCAAAGCCTTTTACTGAACTCACAGAATTCGAAAAGCAGTTCCACCTCATCGATCTAGCTATGGCCGATAATCCCTATTTTCAAGAGCCAGTTAACTTTTCTTTGATCCCTCTTCACTGTTACCCGCAAGAAGAATCTAACTTCGTCCTGCTCACCAAGATCCCTTTAACCATGATGGAAAAAGTTGCAGGAAGAAAAACAGAGCTGGTCACTTTCATAATCGATAAAAAGCACGATATGTTTGTTTCGAGTCGAGCAGAGATCGATTTTCTCAAAATCCCTGAAAAGACAGTCTATCATTACATGATTTCTTCTCTTCCCCCCGGTCATCAGTATGAATGCCGGGTCGTTTTAAGAAACTTGGAGACAGGGGATGGAGCGGTGGCTTCTTCATCGGTTGAAATTCCCGAGAAGCTCGATTCCGGACTGAGGCTGTATCCACCCTTATTGCTCATCCCGGAAAAGGAGGCGATTTATCTGAAAGCCTCAAGGGAGCAAAAAAAGAAATCCAAAAGTGAGCAGCTCTCGATAGCCAATATTTATCCTTTCCTTTCCAACCGGCATTCTCCTCTTGTGGATACACTGGAGAAAGGGATTTCAAAGCTTTTGGCTGTTGTGCGCTGTTCTTGTAAAGAAATCGAGGAACCTAAAATCGGACTTTCTGCTTACTTGGCTCAACTTCCCTCTGGAGAAAAAACTCGATTGTCATTTTCAGTCCTCAAGGCAAAAAAAGAAGAAGATTCAAATGTCCTCCTCATTGAGATCGATCTTCCTGAAATACAGCCTGGAAGATATTCTTTAGAGATGACAACGCAAGAATCGACGAAAGGCCTAAAATCAAGTACAGTTCAATCGTTTAACGTGAGATAATTTATTTAGACGAGAATTTAGTCTCACCTGAGTTCAAGGGATTTACATCCTTACCTTTGACATATTTTCCCTTTCTTTTTGCTGAAGCGGCTCTGTTTATCCTTCCTCATTCATCTCAGCCCTTCCTCAGATAAGCCCCAGCTAGAGCAAATATGAAAAATGCCGTATAGATTTATTTCATAATTTGAAGGAAAGAGACTACAGATGGAAAAGTATAAAGTCATAATCTTCGGATGCGGTGGGAGGGGCCGAAAAACAGCTCAAGCTCTAGTCGACAAAGCAAGTTTTAAGATCGCGGGTGCTGTGAATATCGACCCGGAGCTTTTTGGGAAGGATTAGGGAGAGATTCTTGATCCTCTGAAAACATTGGGAATTTTGATTGGAAAGGATCCCAATATCCTTGGCTTTAAAGTCAAAGCCTGTCCCCTTTTTCAATAAATTGTGCTAAGATGAGGCAGTGGAAATTTCGGCTGTAATCATTACTTTTAACGAAGAAAAGAGGCTGGAGCCTGCTTTGAAAAGTCTGGCTGGCTTGGTTTCCGAGATTGTTGTGGTCGATAGCTTCAGTACTGACGGCACGGTCAAGCTTGCGAAAAAATACACCAACAAAGTCTTCCAGAGGAAGTGGACTGATTATACGGACCAGAAGAATTATGCGAATACTCGTACGTCTTTTCCCTGGATACTTTCCCTGGATGCGGATGAGAGGATTTCTCCCGAACTCCGCGAAGAAATCATCGAGATTAAAAAAGAAGAGCCTGAGTGCAGCGGATTCTCGATACCGAGGCAGGTTTATTATCTGGGACGATGGATCCGTCATTCAGGATGGTATCCAGACCGAAAGTTCCGACTCTTCCGCAAGGATAGAGCGAGATGGGAAGGGGAGTATGTTCATGAGAGAATAGTGATCGAAGGGAAAATCCAGAAGCTGAACGGTTCGATCCATCATTTTACTTACCGAAACATCTCAGAACACCTGGATAGGATCAACAAATTTTCCGAACTCGGCGCCCAGAAACTCTATGTCAACGGGAAAAAATGCAGGTGGCGTCACCTGGTTTTCATGCCGTTTTTCAGGTTTGCGAAATCGTTTTTCTGGAGAGCCGGCTTTTTAGACGGGTATCCGGGTTTTATTGTTTCCGTTCTCAATGGCTATTCGATCTTTCTTCGGTACGCGAAGCTGAGAGAGATATGGAAAAAAGGAGAGAGAATTGAGCCTTTTCCATATTGATGCAGGAAAGGAATGGAGAGGTGGACAGAGGCAGTCTTTTTTCCTCGCCAAGGCGTTAAAAAAAAGAGGGATCCCGTTTATTTTGGGTGTCCAACCTGAGAGCCCCCTTCATCAAAAAGCGTTAGAAGAGGAACTGCCCGTTTTCCCCATCAAAATCAAGAGCGAATTCGATCTGTTCGCTACACTTCGGCTGGCCAGAGTCATGAGGCGGCAGAATTGCCTCCTGGCCCATTTCCACGATGCTCATTCTGTGTCCATCGGCTCCATGGCTGCTTCACTGGCCAAAGTCCCGCATCGAGTCATCTCCAGACGGGTCGCTTTTCCTCTCAAAAAAAATTATTTTTCGCGGCAGAAGTACAAAAAGAAAGTAGATATGATCATCGCCATTTCCGATGAGGTGAGGGAGGTTCTGATTGATGGAGGGATCGATCCTGAGCGCATCGTCGTTATTCCTTCTGGGATTGACTTTTCCCCTTATGACAGAGCTTTATCCAGTGATTATCTTCGCCGTGAGCTCTCTTTTGCTCCTGATGATTTTCTGGTTGGGATAGTGGCGCATCTTTCTGACAATAAAGGCCACCAGTATTTAATCAAGGCGACGGAAATCCTCAAAGAGCACGCAGACAGGATAAAAATCATTATCGTCGGTAGTGGTCCTCTATTCATGGAATTGAGCAAACAGGCGGAGGAGTCCGGTGTCAAGGATATTGTCTTTTTCTTGGGTTTTCGGGAAGATGTGCCTCAGATTCTAGCTTCTCTGGATTTGTTTGTCCTCTCCTCTTTTTTAGAGGGCATGGGAAGCAGCATCCTTGACGCAATGGCCTGCCGTCTTCCCGTGGTTGCCACAAAAGTCGGGGGAATCCCCGAAGTCGTGAGGCATGGAGAAACCGGCCTATTGGTCCCTCCTCGAAGCCCCTCGGCTTTGGCTAAAGCCATTCTGAGGCTATATGACAACAGGGAACTAGCCTCCCGCCTCGGACAAAAAGGGTACGAAGTCGTTCATCAGGAATTTTCCGCAGAAGCCATGGCAGATAGAATCATCCTCCTGTATGAAGATCTCGGCTTGAAGAAGTGGATTAAACTCCACGAACAAGTATGATTTAAAAGAGGTTATATTTCACTGGGAAAACGGATTTTTTGGCTTTGGAGCAAACAGCCTGATTCCCGTTACGGACAAAAAGAGAAACATAATGGGGAAAATTGAAAGAGTGGAACTTCTCCTTCTGAGGCTTCCTTACGTTCATTTTTTTGAGACAAGCTTCGGCCGGGAAGAGGAGCGAGAATTCATCCTCGTTAAGGTTCACAGTGAAGGACTCTGCGGCTATGGGGAAGTCGTGGCCGATAGAAGCCCGCTCTACAGCTACGAGACGACTTCCACGGCATGGAGTGTGCTGAAAGACTTTCTGATTCCTCTCGTTTTAGAACATTCTCTTTCCGAACCTCAAGTATTCCATGAAGAGGCAAAAAAATATCGGGGGCATCCCATGGCTAAAGCGGGGATGGAACTCGCCCTGTGGGATATTCAGGGGAAAAGGGAAGAGAAGCCTCTCTGGAAGATTTATGGCGGAGTGAAGAAGGAAATCCCTTCGGGTGTGAGCATCGGCATTCAAGATTCTGTCACAGAGCTTCTGGATAGGATCCAATCCTTTCTTGAAGAAGGCTATCAGCGGATCAAGGTTAAAATAAAGCCCGGCTGGGATGGTGAAGTCTTAAAGCAGATACGGAAGAGATTCCCAGAGGTGGCTCTTCAGGCGGATGCCAACGGGGCTTATTCTCTCGATGATATGGAGACTTTAAAAAGGCTCGATGAATTCAAACTCCTCATGCTCGAACAGCCCTTTCCGCCTTATGATTTATGGGATCACAGTCGTCTCCAGAAACAAATAAAAACGCCTCTTTGCCTGGATGAAAGCATCCTTTCGTCTGACACAGCCAGAAAAGCATATGAGATGAAAAGCTGCCGGATCATCAACATAAAGGTGGGAAGGGTGGGAGGCATCGTGGAGTCTCGCAAGATTCATGATTTCTGCCAGGAGAAAAATATTCCAGTCTGGTGCGGTGGGATGCTGGAATCTGGGATTGGGCGTGCCCATAACATCCATTTGGCAACTCTTCCCAACTTCCGGTATCCCAACGACCTCTCGGCGAGCAAAAGATACTATGAGGAAGATTTGATTGAACCCCAGGTAGAAGTGAGTCGAGCAGGAACCATAAGAGTCCCTGAATCGCCAGGAATCGGTGTTTCTCCCCGGGAGAACAGAATCGAGAGGGCCACCTTGAAGCGAGAAGTGATTAAAGTCAGTTAGCTGAAGATAAAAGCAGGGGTGCTTCTGAGAGATTCGCCCAGAAGATGGAGAATCCGGGCTCTGTCTTCGTGAGAATAAGTCTAAAAAACAATGGATGCAGAAAGCACTAAAGATCAGACTGGATACATCGAAAACACGCAGGCTTTTGCCTCGCTGGGGCAAAAGATGCGTGTTTTTGAATCCAAAAGCCGGAGCATACGGTTTTCTCAATACCCAGCCTGATCTGTCTTGAGGCTGTCCCCTCATTTTGTCTATAACCAAGATGGAGGTGCATTCACTTTATGAAATTTTGTTGTATCCATCGATTCAATATATTATAATATAACAATAATATTATAATACACCTGCGGATCTCTTCCAGAAAGGTTCCGCTCATGGATAAGGAGAAAGGGAATGGCAAGAATAAGTAAGAAAGATAAAAAATGGATTCAAGAGAAATTCGGTGAACGGGCCAATTTCAACCGCACGGAAAGAATCCTCTACAGTCATGATATTGCGGCTGTGCCAAGCCTTTTCAAACCTCTTGTCGGGAATACAGTCCCGGATGCCGTCATCCAGCCCCAGAATGAACAAGAACTGATGGAGCTGGTTCGCTGGGCGGATGAAAGGAAAATTCCTCTTGTCCCGAGAGGAAAAGGATCTTCCGGCTATGGAGGGATTATCCCCATCCGCAAGGGCATCGTGGTAGACTTCTACCGAATGAAGGATGTGGTCTCCATGGATGCAGAAAAGGAGATTGTCACGGTTGAGCCTGGAATTACATGGGAGCAGTTGGACCGTGTGCTCAAACCCAAGGGACTGACGGTTCGTCTCTACCCGACAAGCTATCCATCCTCATCTGCAGGAGGCTGGCTGGCCCAGGGTGGAGCAGGCATCGGCTCCTATGAGTACGGATGGTTTGCGGATAATGTCATCAGTGCCCGCGTCGTTCTTCCCGGCGGCGAGGTGAAGGAGTATTTCGCGAAGGACCTTGAAGTCATTTCTGATGCCGAGGGAACGACAGGGCTTATCAGTCAGATAACGTTGAGAGTTCAAAAGTTGACGGATATCGGAGTGACAGCCATTGCCTGTCCGGATGCCCATAAGCTTTCCCGAATTTTTCAAGATTTTATTGACCAGGAGCTTCCTCTCTGGTCAGTGGTTTTCATAAATCCGCGCATGGCTGAGATGAAGAATCGGGCCCCTGTGATGACCCATCACGGCCATCCAGTCGAGCAAAAGGTTATCCTTCCGGCTTCCTACATCGCAGTGCTTGCTTTTCGGGAAAAAGACCGGGATGCGGTCATGCCCCAATTCGAGAAGATAGTGAAAAAATGCGAGGGTGAAATCCTCAGACAAGAAATCGCTGATCACGAATGGGAGAATCGATTCAAATTAATGATTGTCAAACGCCTTGGACCCTCTTTGGTTCCGGCTGAAGTTGTTGTTCCCCTGGATAAGCTGGGAGATGTGATGGAAGAGATCGAAGATAAAGTGAATCAACCCGTGGTTAAGGAAGGAGTCATCATCAAAGAAGGGAAGAACGGAAAGTCAGAAGCCGTGATCCTTGGCTTTATCCCCAGCGACCAGAGAAGGCTTTCCTATAATTTCGTCTTCGGCCTGGTTCTGACCATCATGAAGATCGCAAAAAAACACGGGGGGAGGCCGTATTCGACCGGATTGTACTTTACTAAAAAGATTGATAGCATTCTGGGAAAAGAGAGAACTAAGCAACTCAAGGCCTTCAAGAAACAGGTTGATCCCCACAAGATCTTGAATCCGAAAAAAGTCATGGGGAACAACCTAGTCAGTAGTGCTCTTGGAATTATTAGTATTTTTGAACCGTTGATTCGACCTTTTGGCAATACTGTGGCCACGAAGGTTGGAGAACGTATAGAGAAGCCTGTCCGGGGAATCCCTCCCGATGTAGCCTGGTATGCGTATTCCTGTTCCCAGTGCGGCTATTGTCTGGATGAGTGCGATCAATTCTTCGGCCGTGGCTGGGAAAGCCAGTCACCCCGGGGGAAGTGGTACTGGCTCCGCGAGTATTTGGAAGGCCGGGCAAAGTGGGATCAATTCATGGTGGATACCATGCTCGTCTGCACCACTTGCGAATTTTGCAACCTGCGCTGCTCTGCGGCACTTCCCATCGAGTCTTCATGGATGAAGCTTCGGGGACGATTGATTCATGAAGATAACAAGATGACTTTTCCTCCTTTTGAAATGATGGCCGCCGCTTTGGAGGCAGAAGGAAATATCTGGGCCGGATACAGAAAAGATCGGACGGCCTGGTTCCCGAATGAGCTGTGGAAAAAGCACGGTCCTGGCGTCAAGAGCCAGAATGTCTATTTTGCCGGCTGCACCGCCTCTTACGTGGAAAATGATATCGGTGCAGCCTCGACCACACTTCTGGACGCTGCGGGAGTCGATTTCACCTATCTCGGGAATGTCGAGAACTGTTGCGGTACACCCATGCTTGTGGCCGGCAAATGGGAGCTTTTCGAGAAAATTATGAAAGAGAATATCGCGGCGGTAAAGGCAACCGGAGCGGATACGGTCATCACGTCTTGCCCGGCCTGCGATATGATGTGGCGCTACACCTATCCGGAATGGGCTGAGAAGCTCGGTCTAGATTACAACATCAAGGCCAAGCACTACAGCGAAGTCGTAGCAGAGAAGATCCACAGAGGAGAATTCAAGTTCACCCATCCGATCAACAAGAAAGTCACCTGGCACGATTCCTGTCATATCGGTCGCGTTTCCGGTGTTTACGAGGAGCCGAGAGAAGTGATCAAGGCCATTCCTGGGATCCAGTTTGAAGAGATGGCCCATAACCGCCAGGAGGGACACTGCTGTGGAAGCGTGCTGACTCTCATAAAGGAGCCACTTGTTGCCCATGAGATTGGAAAGTCCCGCCTGGACGAAGCCGAGGAAATCAAGGCAGATGGAGTTCTGGCCCTGTGTCCATGCTGTGAGTTTCAGCTGCGAGTCTCCAAAGACAAGAAAAACCTTCCGGTGGAGATACATGATCTAGCGGCTTTTTCCTGTAAAGCTTTAGGAAAGGAATTCAAGGACCCGAATCCTGAGGTTGCCAAACAGTGGGCTGTTTTTGAAGGAATGATCGCTTTGATGACGCCGCAGGGTTTTGCGGAATTGATGTCCACCATGTGGCCTGAACTGCTCGATGCCATGCCTTTAGGGATGGGCAAGATAATGCGGTTTATCGGGAAGCTCGGGTTCGTGGGGGATGCGATGTTTGCTTTGATGAAGCCGGTGTTTCCCATCCTGTTCCCCAAGCTTCTTCCCCGCATGATGCCCAAAGTGATGCCCACCATGCTGGATCGTGTTGCTGAACGTATTCCCATGCCTGACTACATGCTGGAGCAGATGCCGGACCTGATGCCCAAGGTCATGAACAATCTGATGCCTCACATGCTTCCGGATGTCGTCCCTCTGGCTGTGCCCAGGATGATCGCCCACCTCCGCAGGGTATGACCGGGAGCGTTTCCAAATCCGTGATGAAAGAATGTTTTTAGAAATCCCCCAGCTCCCTTCAGATTTTTAACGCCATTCCTTCACCGCCCTCTGCGGCGGTCTCAAAACTGCGCACGTCAACGTTAAGCTCCAAAGGAATAGCCGAGTTATCATCTCACATCTCCCTCTGATTGTCTTCTGCTCAAACATTTCGACCGGCCGGAAGGCTTCCCTTGAGGGCGGCTCAAGAAGGCTAAATCTTCAAGGTCGCTTCGGCTCTTTCCAAAAACATTTCCATCCGTCTTCATTATCAAGGATTTGGAAATGCTTACGGTCTGATCCCGTTGATTGACTTGAGGGGGAAGCGGTGATATAAATCAGGTGTTTTGGTGTAAGAGAGAGAGCATGGCTGCAGTGACTTATAAAAAAGCTGGTGTGGATATAGACAAAGCGGATGCGTTTGTCAAAAGGATAAAACCCCTCATCAAGAAAACCGTTCGACCCGAAGTCTTGGGAAAAATCGGCGGCTTCAGCGGTCTTTTCGTGCCCCGTCTCAAGGCAATAAAAAATCCTGTTCTTGTTTCCTCTACAGATGGAGTGGGCACCAAGCTTTTACTGGCCGAGATGGTGGACAGATACGACACGGTCGGGATTGATCTGGTCGCCATGTGTGTGGATGATGTTGTCGTGGTCGGAGCCGAACCTCTTTTTTTCCTTGATTATATCGCGTGCGGAAAACTGAACGAGAAAAGACTGTATGAGCTGATGAAGGGAATCACAAAGGGCTGCCAGGAGGCCGGATGCGCTTTAATTGGTGGTGAGACAGCTGAACTTCCCGGAATGTATGAGAAAGATAAGCTTGATTTAGCCGGTTTTTGTGTGGGCGTGGTGAGCCGTGAAAAGATGATCGACGGCCGTCTCTGCCGCAAGGGTGATAAAGTTCTTGGTCTCGCTTCCAGCGGACTCCACAGCAATGGTTTTTCTCTTGTCCGCAAGATTTTTTCGCCAAAAGAATTGAAAGGAAAAACCGGTCTGGAATTATTGAGACCGACAAAGATTTATGCCAAGACGGTTCTCAAAATCCAGGACAAAATCCGCATTAAAGCCATGGCCCACATCACGGGTGGTGGTTTTATCGGGAATATTCCGAGGGTTTTACCCGGTGGATTGGGAGTGGAAATTCAGAAGGGCTCCTGGTCTGTTCCGGCAATCTTCCGAGAGATTCAGGAGAGAAGCCGGATAAATGAAAGAGAGATGTTCCGGACGTTTAACATGGGGGTGGGCATGGT
>Ga0209636_10001771_pt1 | contig 21855 bp, 19 predicted proteins | sample DeeMarSWOR152_54_FD_187464 | JGI IMG/M metagenome (GOLD analysis project Ga0209636, IMG submission 187464) | Marine sediment microbial communities from White Oak River estuary, North Carolina - WOR-1-52-54 (SPAdes) (version 2) | ecosystem: Environmental > Aquatic > Marine > Intertidal zone >...
TCGCCGTTGTGTTCAGCTTCCTGAATGTGTCTAAACACTTGGTTGGGTTTGTGGTTTAAATGTTTAGCCTCCTATTCTTAGAGTTTAAACACTAAATCTTTTGGGTCTTCTGAAGAGCATGATGCCGTTTTTTTCGGTGACGTAGTCGAAGCCTGTTGCCAGAAGTTCTTTAGCTTCTTCTATGCTGGTTGCCGTTGCGACGTCAAACTCATCACCTTCGAAATGCACCAGCTGTGTGTACTTCATGGTGTTTTGGATGTGCTTGTGTCCTAACAGCTTTTGGACGAGTAGGATGTCTCGTGTGTAGTGATAGGTTATGGTTGCGCCCCAATGGCGAAACGTAGTTAAGGATATTTTTCGAAGCCTTGGGTTCTGCAGGTTATGAGCAGCTCTACGCCTTACGTTCATGAAACATGCAGCTATTGATCTGTATTTCACCGGAAAGATAAGCTCTGAAGTTTTTGGGAGTGCATTAAGCATGGCTATCAGTTTGTTTGAAACCTTCAGCCGTCGAGGATTATGTCTCTTCACAGGACTGTTGATGGTTATGACGTTTCCTGAAGTGTCTGTCCACCGTAATCTTAGAGCTTCAGAGGGGTCGGCAAAGGTCTCTTTTAAAGTTTGAAGATACGTTGCCATTCTTCGACTTTTGCAAGCTGCGATAAGCTGGTCAAGTTCCTTCTCTTCAGGTATGAAGGGCAGTGTCTCTTCTTGAACGTATTTGGGTTTTGTCCATTCTATGTTAAGTATTTTAGCTATAATGTCGTAAGCGTGGACCGCCAGCATTTTTGTCCCATTCTTCCAAGGTTGCTTGGCAATCACCGTTTTTACGTCTTCAGGGTTCAGCAAGTTCGCGCCCCTTTTAGCGAGCACACGTATCATTTTGAGATATGCAGAATCTTTGTAGTAGCCTTCCTTTTCGAGCCAATAGGCATACTGGACTATTAGTCCTTTGATGGTTTTAATGTCTGTCTTTGTGGCTCCCGCAGGCCCTTCTTTAAGCGGTTCCACTTTGACCAAATTTTTCACTAGCCCATGGGCTTTAGGCGTAGCGCCTATTTGGCAAGTAGAACCTATGCTCGAAGACCTACTTATTTCCTGCCGAGAATCTTCTTTTAATGGTGAATTTGAGAAGCGGAGGCCACAGTCACGGCAGAGGTAACGTTGCACGTCGCCTTGAAGAGTTTTTCTGACACCATCTTTCCAGAGGCGCTGCGACGTACATTCAGGACACTGAACCACCTAGCCTTCCACCTTTTTTGTAACGTTTGTCTTTTGTTTGTCTTGAGCCTCGTAGACAGCTACGTAGATCCCTAGTTCTGGAATAAACCTTAAAGCGCGAACAGGCGGGTTCTTTTCCACATGCTCACGCTTGCGAGCCTCAGACCTAGCCACAGCCAATAAATCACCAATTTCTTTAGTTCGACTGTTCGGAACTATGACTAAGGCCTTCAACACTTCAAAAATCACCCATTTGACAGATTCTGCTCTCGATTCAAAACACTCTCGAAAAGATCCTTAATGGTTCGTTTAGGGTTCTGAACTGCCTCTGCTCGAATCCTGTTAAGCTTACGCTTGAAATACAGCCTAGCAACATCATTGAAGAAGTCTCGAAAAGTCACATGAAAACTGAGACCATCTATCGAAATCGCCTCACTGTCACGGTTCAAATGCCACTGAACAACAACCCAAGATGAAGGCTCAGGAATACATGGAGCACCCAAGCAAGCCCTAACCTCTCCAAGCAAAATTGAGACCGAAAGAAGCCCCTCAAAATCAAGAGGGAATGGTTTGACACTGCTCTTTACGCTTATCAAAACAGTACCCGTATCGAAGCACTGAACACTAACAGGATAGGACAAGTCAAAACGACGCCGATAGCTACAGCTCCTTTTACAATACTCCCACCCATCCCCAAGCCACCGCAAAGAGTAAACCCCAAAACTCAACTTCAAAGCGTGAACAGCAAGAACAGAATCCCAACCCAAACCCTCCAAAAATGACAAGAAGCTGAATTTAACCACCATGCCCTTGCTGTCACTTTTATGAATGCATGAATACTCTGATCTGGAGGCCCACTCTGGGAGAATGAATCTAGCTGAGTTTTCTTTGGGGAGCTTTAGGATTTTCCGCTCTTTTCTGAGCTTGCTAGCATTGTTTCGCAACGTTCCGTATCTGAAAGGTCCTTTCAAGTCTAAATAACCAAAAGCTCGATTGACTTGTTTCGCATAGTCAAGAATGAACGTGGAGCAATTTACCTTCTTGTCATTTCTTTTGTCACGAGTTGACCTAGTAGTTTCTTTGTTCATCGGGGAGCCTCCGTGAAATCTTCTTATCCTTCTTCAAAAGAAAGATGAAGACCTTGGAAACTGTTGAAACGCCAGACCGCCACGAGTTTTCTTAAGCCCTCTTCAACTGTCATGCCTTGGCGACGTGCTTCTCGCTCGAATGCCTCTTTCGGTATTGTGGTTTCGATGCTTGCGTTTTGGTTGCCTGTTGTTCGGATTTTATATCGTTTAATCATAACTTCTTCGTCGCTTAGTTTGATTGTTTGATTTCCCATTTTTTTCACATCTTTATGTCAAAAAAGTTCTTTAGCTTGATTGAATATAAAGAAATCATACACACGAAACTACAAAAGAAGCAAAGCTACGTCGCGGCTTAGCAAAAAACAGGAAGATCAAAAGAAAAAGACCGGAACCAAAGAAATGTCATGGATGAGTAAAAAAACAGGACGACCGAAAGAACAAGGTGGACATCGTAGAATAAACATAAGCGTTGACAAGCCTACGAGAGATGTTCTTCAAAGAGCTGAGAACAAATCCAAGTTTATTGAGCACGTTATACATGCATGGAAGCACCCAATGCGGATAAGGTTTTTTCAACCAAAAGAAACATTGAATGATGACCAATACAAGTTCAAAGATGCGGCTATTTTTACTTGGACTCCTAATAACAGCACAGACAACGCCATCTTATCTCTCAGTTGCTGCTTTCAATACCGTTGCGGGGGGAAAGGGTTGAGGTTTAGGATAACCATAAATGAGGCTACTACTTCGACTATCGGAGGGTTAACAAGCATCCATTACACGTCTTCATACGTCTATGCGGATCATGATTTCCATGAGGGAATAAAGACATTTCCAAATCAGAGCAACTACACGATTAAGTTTCAATTCGCACCTCAAAGCTCTCTGGATGAAGCATATGTAAAAGACATCAGCATATTCCTAGAAGTCGTAGATGGTTTGCCAGCACTATCATCCTAGATCTTATCTGGTCACATTATGAAGAAAGAATTTTTTTGGTCAGTTGTTTCCCATAGCAGATACTTAAACCGCACGCGGGAGATCGGAGAAAACATCATAGAGAAGCACGGACATAAATGGAAGTTGATTCCTCGCCTTAGGCGAGACTTTGCGGCTGCAACATGATAAGCTCCTGCACAACCAACTGAGGCTTTCTCGCTCATTTAGTCCTATTTTTCAGCGCAGATTCTAGTTTAGGTAGGCCAATAAATCTTTGATAAAGGGATAAGGAGTCTTGTTTCTACGTCGAAGTTGTCGTAGTTTTGTATAATCAACTGTACCAGTCTGTCTGCATCTATTAGTGTTAATTGTTCGCTGCTGCGTTCTGCTTCATATTTCGCTTCTCTGGAAAAGCCGCCTGTGGAGATGTATAATCCTTTTCTTCCTCTCAGTATGGATTGAAAATTTCGGATTTCTGTTGCTCCCATTTGGCTGTATTCTCTATGTTTTACTTGGGCCAGTATTCTAGGTTCTCTTAACACTAGCCCATCTGGTGAAGCTTCAATGTCTTTTCCCCGATCTGGTCCACGTGGAACAACACGAGTTTTGTATCCTATTGCTCTCAGAATTCCTGCAACTAATTGTTGCATTTGTTCCCAATCGAGATCCATTATTCTGTCTTTTATGAGTTCATGAGCTTTGAAAACCATGTCTTCTTTTAGAGTTTCTTTCTCTATCTCATCTGAAATTTCATCCTTAATTTGCTCTTTCCCTTCTAGTACTTCAAGAATCTCTTTCTTGGCTCTATCTTTTATTTGAAAAATAGTAGAAATTGCACCGAGTGTTCTTGGTTTTGGAAGACAGTTTGTCCCTTTTGACTTCTCCTAACCATTTGACCTTTCGAACGTGATGGTATGTGCTTATTTTCTTATTGAACTCGTAATCTGATTGAATCTCTCCCACAAGATAAACTCGATTGGTGGGATCGTAAGTGACAACATAATCTCCCTTCTTGAAATCCAGCAAAAACCGGCCTATTTGTCCTGCAGCTACGTTGATTTGACTCTTCTTCTTGTAATAACCACCTTTTTCAACAAGCTTCTTGATTTTATCTTTTCTTTTTATTCCACTAATATCGCCGATTTCGTTCCAGCCAATAGAAACATAACTCTTGCTCCTAAATTCGTCAATAAGAAAAGCACCCTCACCAGCTCTAACCATCCACATATTCGTAGCTATTTTTACTACCCCCTCTGTTTGATATTTCTTGTTTTGAGATGTTTTAATTATTTTGGTTGTCTTTAGTTTGAAATCATCTTGATTCTCTTCTATAATTTCGTATCTAATTTGAATCCATCATAGGTTTTAAAAAGTCAATTGTGTAATCATATGTAGAAAGCAAGGGTACAATAGGATGACTTCCATCTCAGAGTACAGGACAAGAAAAGAAAAGATTAATGTTCAGCTTAAGAAGGCTGGTTGGGACGTTAACAATCCTGCCCATATGGTAATTGAAGTGGATACAAAACAATCTGATTTCAACAAGCATAACTATAAAACCGTAAGAGAAACACTTCACGACCCGAATGCTGATGAAAAAGCATACGCTGATTACTTGCTTTTTGATTCGTCTGGTTCACCATTGGCTATTATCGAAGCCAAGAGAACATCCAAAGATCCTATCCTAGGCCAGAAACAAGCCGAAGGTTATGCAGATGATGTTGAAAGGCAGACGGGAAAAGATGTATTCATCTTTCTTACAAATGGCTATGAAATTTGGTTCTGGAACAAGATTTTTGAGAATCCTCGTATGGTTAAGGGTTTTCACAGTAGAGACGCACTAGAGCGGATCAGATATCAAAATTGTTTTAGAAAAGACTTCATTGACGTTCCTATCAAGAAAAAGATTGTGGACAGATCCTATCAAATTGAGGCCGTGAAGCGGGTTTTGGAAGGCTTAGAAAGAGGAAGAAGAAAGTTCTTGATTGTTCATGCAACCGGCACCGGTAAGACCAGAGTTGCAATGGCACTAATAGACGTATTATTACGTGCAAATCGAGCTCAAAAAATTCTTTTTCTCACTGACAGAATAGAACTCAGGAAACAAGCATTTAACGAGGGATTTAAGAAGTTCTTTCCCAACGAACTGAAAACAAGCGTTTTCTCAGGTTCCGTTGACAAGACTCGAAGGCTTTATGCTTCAACAATTCAGACCTTTATGGAGTGTTATCAAGATTTCTCTATTGGAGATTTTGATGTTATAATATCGGATGAATGTCATAGGTCAATTTACAATAAATGGAAAGATGTGTTCACATATTTTGATGCTATTGAGATAGGACTTACGGCTACTCCTGCAGAACTAATTGATAGAGATACCTTCAGGTTTTTTAACTGTCAAAACAAGATTCCTACTCATCTTTACACTTATGAACAAGCTATAGAAGACAAATGGTTAGTTCCGTTTAAGGTGTACAAAACCCAAACGCATTTTCAAATTGCTGGACTGAGACCTGGGGATGTCCCTCGTGAAGTGCTGAGAAAACTTTTGGAGAAAGGAATTGAACCAGAAGAGATTAACTTTGAAGGCACCGATATTGAGAAAAAAGTAGTAGTAATAGGCACAAATGAAGCAATAGTCAAAGAATTCATGGAACAGTGTATTCGAGGTTCTCTAGGTACAATACCAGCTAAATCAATTTTCTTTGCCATTACGAAAAAACACGCAAAACGATTATGGGAAGCCTTTGAAAGGTTATACCCAGAATATAAAGGCCAACTAGCTAGAGTAATAGTATCTGAAGACTCTAGAGCTCACCAAATACTTAGTGATTTTAAGAAAGAAAACATGCCTCGCGTGGCAATTTCCGTGGACATGCTTGATACAGGAGTGGATGTTCCAGAAATATGCAACTTGGTTTTCGCCAAACCCGTTTTTTCTAAAATTAAGTTTTGGCAGATGATTGGGAGGGGAACACGACACGACCGTGTTTGTACCCAAAAGAAGTGGCTACCCAACAATAAGAAAAAGGAGTTTTTGATATTTGACTGTTGGAATGTTTTCGAATGGTTCAATATGCAGCCTGAGGGTAGAGAGACTAAACCTTCAGAAGCAGTTACGACTAAAATTTTTCTCACTCGTTTACGTTTGCTCAGTTATTTCCAGAAATCAGAGGATAGAAAAAATGCTGAATTGGTAAAAGCAAAATTATTAGATGATATTAACACTCTTCCACTAGAATCTGTAGCTATTCAAGAACATCTAAGAGACGTAGAACTAGCTAGATCCCCAAAATTGTGGACTAGAATTGGAATTAAGCCAGTCGCTTTTCTAAAGTCTAAGATTTCTCCTTTAATGAGATACAGAACAGGTATCAATTATAATGAAGCTTCATTCATTCAGAAATGTGAAGAAGTGAGTTTGGCCATTCTCACAAATAATCATGCAGAAGTAGAGAGACAAAAAGAAGCGATAGTCGCTATGTTGGAGTGCTTACCGCTGACAATTAGAGAAGTAAAGAAAAAAGAGCAAGACCTTGAGTGTGTACTTAATACTGGCTTCTGGCAGAATATCACATATGAAGACATTCAGAAGCTTATGAATGAGTTTGCTCCATTAATGAAATACAAAAGATTAGAGCCTAAACCTAAGATTGTTCTTGATATCGATGATGTAATGGAAGAGAGGGGGCTAATAGAATATGGGCCATTTTTATCCCCAAAGACGGCTTATGTACGTGACTATCGAGATAGAATTGAAAGAAAAATTAAAAACCTAGCTGCAGGACATCCCACAATAATAAAGATTGAAAGAGGCGAAACTATTACTGGAAACGATCTTCAAAAACTTGAACAAACATTAAACAGTCCTGACTTGTACATAACCGAAGAAATTCTGCAAAAAGTGTACAATCAGCATAAGGGAACATTAGTTGAATTCATAAAAAAAATTCTTGGCTTATATGAGTTTCCTGAGCCTGAAAAAATGATAGAAGAGGCTTTCAAAACCTTTATGATAGAAAGAAATTATTTCAATGCTGATCAACTCAACTTTTTGAGAACTATTCAAACAGTTTTTACTAAGAGAAAACATATAGAATATTCTGATTTATATGACCCTCCATTCACAAGTTTTGGTGCTGACGCAGTTTTACGATTATTTAGAAAAGAGGATGTTGAAGAAGTGTTAGAAATGTGCAAAAATTTGGAAATAGAGGTTTTTTAACGTGCTTGACCCTGAAATAAAATTAAAGATAAACACCCTTTGGAATGCTTTCTGGGCTGGAGGCTTAAGCAACCCGCTAACTGCAATCGAACAAATTTCCTATTTACTATTCATGAAAAGATTGGATGATTTAGATACTCACCACTTAAACGCTGCTAGAGCTAGAGGGCAACATTATGAATCCGTCTTTAAAGGACATGAAGATTGCAGATGGTCAAAATGGAAATTCATGAACGCCGAATCAATGTACAAGCATGTAACTGAGAACGTTTTTCCATTCATCAAAAAGCTTCACAACGGCGAAGATGTTGTCTATTCCAAGGCAATGAAAGATGCGACATTCATGATTCCCAAGGTTTCTCTCCTTCAAGAAGCAGTTGCTTTGCTAGACGAGATAAACATAGGCGAAAAACCTGACATTCAAGGGGATATCTATGAACATCTTCTTGGAGAGCTAAAGATTTCTGGTAAAAACGGTCAGTTTAGAACTCCTAGGCATATAATTAGGATGATGGTTGAACTCATAGATCCAGACATAGGACAGAAGATTTGCGACCCAGCTTGTGGCACTGGCGGTTTCTTAATTGCAGCCTATCAACATATACTACAAAAATATACCTCTCGAGACATGGTAAGGATAAACAATGATGGAACACCTCACAATTTAATTGGTGACAAAATAGTTAAGAAAGAGCATTGGGAAATTCTTTGGAATGAAACATTCTATGGTTTTGATTTTGAGATTACGATGATAAGAATAGCCTTGATGAATATGATTCTCCACGGTATTTTGAATCCAAACATAAAACAAGTTGATACGTTGTCCAGGCGTTTTAACCAAAAACCACGATATGATGTCATTTTCGCAAATCCACCTTTTGCGGGTTATGTAGACCGGTCAGACATTAATGATAACTTCAAAATCCACACAACCAAAACCGAATTGTTGTTTCTAGAGTTGTTCTACAACCTTTTGACAATTGGAGGAAGAGCAGCAGTCATTGTACCTAACGGGGTATTGTTTGGTTCATCCAATGCACATAGAAGGTCTAGACGGCTGTTGCTAGCGAATTGTCAGCTTGAGGCTGTTATTTCAATGCCCTCTGGTGTTTTTCAACCTTACTCCGGCGTTGGTACTGCTGTATTGGTTTTCGTAAAAGGCGGGAAAACAGAGAAAGTCTGGTTTTATGAAATGAAGGCGGATGGGTATAGCCTTGATCAGAAGCGTGTTTTCATAGATGGCAAGGGGGACATTCCTGACATCATTGAGAAGTTTAAACAAGGAAGATCGGAATCTGAAAGGAGTATTCTCGTCTCATTTGATACAATAAAGAGGAACGGTTACAGTTTGTCCATCTCAAGGTACAAGCAAATAGAGTATGAAGAGGTTGAATATGAAGAACCTGAGGTTATTCTTGATAACATTATGCGGCTTGAGGAAGAAATTGCCAGAGATTTTGTAGAACTCAAGGAGATGATGACCCGTGAGAGTTCTGCCGAGTGATTGGCAATATGAAGCAATAAGCAGCGTAGTGACTGAAACTTTTCTCGCAAATCCAAGGAAGACGGCTCCTGAAGAAGAATTTCTTTATGTTGATATATCAGCGATTGACAGGGAAAAGGGTATTATAAAGAATTACAAACGGCTCTTAGGTAAAGATGCGCCAAGTAGAGCACGCAGAAAAATAAGGGAAAATGATGTGCTGGTCTCAACAGTCAGACCGAATCTGAATGCAACAGCTCTGGTGCCGAAGTCATTAGATAATCAAATCTGCTCAACTGGATTTTGTGTTTTGAGATCAAATGGGCGTGTTATTCCTAAATACTTGCATTTCTTCACGAGATCTCCTCAATTTGTGAAGACTTTAGTGGCCAAAACCAAAGGTGCTTCTTATCCAGCAGTTGCTGTAGGTGATGTCAAACAAGTAAAAATCCCAATCCCTCCTATGGAGACCCAAAGAAAGATTGTTACTTTACTCGAACGAGTTGATTCACTTAAACACAAAAGAGAAAAAGCAAACAAGCTTACAACTAGGATTGTCAAGGCAACATTTCTGAAAACGTTTGGAGACCTATCGAGAAATCCCAAAGGATGGGAGATGAGAAGACTTGAAGATGTTTGCTACAAAATTACGGACGGTACTCATAAGACGCCAAAATATGTAAGCGACGGCGTGCCCTTTCTCTCTGTCAAGAATATTACTTCAGGGTACCTTGATTTTTCGGACACGAAATACGTTACCCAAAAGGAACATGCCAAAATGACCAAGAGATGTAAGCCTGAAAAAGGCGATTTGCTTTACACAAAAGTTGGAACAATAGGAATCGCTAGCATCATCGATACGGATCGAGAATTTAGCATATTTGTTAGCGTAGCACTTTTGAAACCAAAGCACGAGCTTGTCAATTCTCTTTATCTTAAGTGGATGCTTAATTCATCCTTTGTCCAAAACCAAGCGAATAGACGAGTAAAGGGCATTGGCGTACCAGATCTCCATCTTGTAGAAATTAAAGACTTTAAGGTAGCTATTCCTCCTTTAAGCGAACAATTAGTATTTGCAAAATTTGTTTCGAAGGCAGAAACCCTCAGACAACAGCAGATGCAATCTGCTAATGAGATTACTGAGTTGTTTAAATCGCTAATGCATAAAGCATTTAGAGGGCAACTGGTGACATAATTATGTTCTTCCTCGTTAGATCCCACTGGGAACAATTAAACAAGGAGATTTGGGATTCACTTGAAAGGTCTGTCACTGCGCCAATGGACGTTTATGTCGAGCTTCTCCGGTATATGAGTGAAAAGCATGGTTTCCAAGCAAGTCTCGAAGCACTCAATGACCCTAAGCTTGCCCGCGAAGAATTTAGAGCACTTCCTACCCCTTCGAATGAGACGTTGTGCATAGCAATTCTTGAGGGTTTCCTTGAGGTTTTGTCACAATTCGGTACGGAAATAGCGCAAAAATACCAAACAAAATTAGGCCAATATGTAGAGGAACACAACTTAAGATACAAACTTACAACAACGTGCAAGTTTAGACTATCACTTCCAGGACTCCTTATGACTCAATGCGCCTATCTTTGCGGTTCCCTTCAGGAAAACATGGATAGAGCAGAGTGCTTGATGGAACTGGAAAACGGGCTGTCAAAAGTGAGTGACCCCGATGGAGAAAAGAATTGTATTAGAATCGCTAGCAACCTGCTTGAAGGCTTGACTCTCGATAAGTCAAACATTAGTGGAGCCACATTGAGACGAGCATTAGACGGGTGTCCTGATCTCTTTCCACATAATGCGCTTAAGGAATGTGTTAAAAACATTTACAAGTTCTCTTGTGACTACCCCAACATAAGACACCCCGGAAATCCTGCAAGCAGAATACGTCCGCTAAAGAAAGACGACGCACTCTTAATAATCGCCCTCACACTTGGGCTCAGTTCATTCATAACAAATAATGATGCAAGTGAAGCAATTCTCGCTGGAGACTTTTAGGTGTGTGCGTGTGAGCTAGTCCTTGTAGTACGAGATCCCTTGAGTTATTCCGATTGATATTGCCGTGAACACAATTGTTACCGTGATGTTGCCCTGACTGACAATGTAGGATAGGCCTGCAACTACGCCGTTGATCACTGCTATAAGCGCTGACAGCTTAACTTTAAATTGGAAACCCATCCAATCACCTCCTTCGCAGTTTGCCTTTCCCGTTGTCAGGGATTCTTCGATCAAAAACATTAGTGATAGATGGCCAGTCTTCAGAGCGCCCCATTAACCCAGTATAAATAGACGCCGTCCGAAGAAAAGACTCTAGTTAATAAATCAGGTGTTACTGTTTTTATTTTGATAAATGGCTGACGAGCGAATTCAGAAAGATACTCAAGCAACACTTTCTTGTCTTCTCCATTTAATTGACTAAAAAAGTGATGGCAATAGGTTTTTGACCTTACAAAGTCAAAGTCGAAATTGTGTGCTTCTAAGAAGCGTCTAATCCTCTTTTCTTCCGAAATCTCGTCTCGTTTATAATCAACTCTTATCATACCAGCTTTTTCAAGGAAGGGATTGTACTTCGCCATCACTGCTAAAACTTCAATTAATTTAGCGTCTACCTTCGGCATCGTTTCACTCACTAAGTAAGCTCCTAAACCGATGCCCCTAAACTTAGGATGAACCACCACCCTGCTGATTCTGGCGATTTCACGATTAATCAACCTCGCCTTATGCAAATCACCAGGCGTATAGACGTACCTTTCACCGAAAACAATGTTCCTAGGCTTCAAATTAAGATAAGAATGAGAATAAACGATAACGCCGATTAATTCGTCATTGAAAAGTAACTTATAACAGTCTTTCATTCTAAGATTCTCAGGCTTGTTTCTGTCTTTGGTTCTATAGTGAAAACGGCTTAGCCTATTGTAGTCTTCAATGCTTCCCTTCTCTATGCAAACATTCTCGTAAATGCTGCATTTCTTAGGAGCAAAATTACTACGACCAACTTCAATGTCTCTTTCGAATCCCTTCTCAACTATGATGTCCGGCTGAAAATCCTCTACAAGATCACGGTGCGTTGTTGCCACTACAACGGTCTTTCCTAACTTTCTAGCTACTTTCTGAATTAGGTAAGCAATAATGTGAGCCATAACACGGTCGAGAGTTGCACAAAACTCATCGATTATCCAAACATTCTTCTCTTTATTGTCCATGAGCTTAGCAAGCTTATAACGATACTTTTGTCCATCACTCAACTCCTTGTACCTACGTAGAAAAAGAAACGCATCGTTCAACCCGCATAAACTCAAAGTCTCTATGGCTTCTTTTACGTTTCCTCCAACACCTTCAACAAGAGTCTCCTCAGGATCAATTTCAAGATCACCTAGTTCTATAGCTTCGTCTCCAAAGAATTCTCTGAAAGCTTTAAGAAGCAGGGTTTTTCCTCCACCAGAGTCACCAGTTATGTAAACTAAATCGCCTCTACAAAAGTCAAGAGAAAAATCGTCAAAAACGACAAAATGCTTAGCCTCGTCAACGCCGAGTCCAAAAGCCTCGCAAACCGCCACTGTTCTCTTTGTAATTTCAGCTTTAGTGGAAAACTCAACGTGACACTTCAGCGTTAACGGTTCCTTTGGATGAACCCTTTCCCATTCTCTGTCAAGCCTGCTACTTTCAACTTTTGTCGCGAATCTTTCTGCAATAGCCTTCAACTCTTCGTCACTATACTCGTATGGCTCCCGGAGCTTCAGCAAATTGTCGATTCTAAGATCACTCTCGTTCAACAGTTTTTTAATCAAATCACGCGAATCTTCAGAAACAATGCGATAATATTCTTCTGCGTCTAGAAAGAGGTCATGTTCGCCACGTATCTTGTTCATAACCTGCCGCAGCAATCGGCGATCCACATCATCTACAGGTAGCTTAACCACACTTACCTGCTTCATACCTAAATCTCTTGCAGCCCTTAAGCGGTGCTCACCATCCGCAACCAGATAGTCCTTATTCGTTATGATGGGAACGATAAAACCCCAACGTTGAATACCTTTCTTCAAGGCTTTAAATTGCCTAGCTGACATCCGATTAGGATTTTCGTGGTCTACCCGTAGCTTTTCAACGTCAACAAGCTCTGCGGGAGGGATCTTCATGTTTAGCTCTGTCATTTTCTGGTTCCAGTTTTGTTAACCATACTTTTCATGCCTTCTACGTGTTCTCTCAAAGAAGGGTTGAATGAACCTCTCAAAACTCTCCTGAGACCACAAAGCTGTCTTGTCCTCTAGCTTCTCTTTGTATTCTTCCCAAGCTTTCTCGAAATCTTCAGTATCCTCAAACTTGCCGAATAGCTCCTCTTCCTTCCGCATCTGTCCAATGTGCCTCTCCACCTCATGAAGAAACCAGTAGAGGCGCAAACTAAAAATGAAGTCTACAAAAACATCGTCCTCTGCATGGTATACGATCTTCATGACGCCTTGAAAGAGGTCAATGGCCCTTCTAACAACTATTTCGATGCCCTTCACAAACAGCTCATGAATTTCTTCTAAAACGTCATCAGGAGGCAGTTGCGGCCAATACTTGTCTTTGATCTCTATAACCCTTTCAAATAGACGCCTTTCTTTCTCAGTCAAACAATGCCAATCTATCCGCGTTGTTCCCTTTATCTGAAGATCCTTCATGTTTTCAGCAATAGTATTAAGTTTCCGTGTCATATCGAGACTTCTCACTTTACAAACACTCCTTTCTTAGCTCTCTCCTCCAATTCGTTCAAACGGTTAAGAATGTCAGGCAAAACAGCGACTTCACAGATTTTGCCGTTAGCCTTCAACATTATGTTAAGCGCACCCAGCTGAGTAGCTTCCTGAGTCCCAGTGAGAAGTCTAAGGCTCGCTTCCCGATAGATCTGCTCATACCTGTTAACGATTCTCATCAAAATCTGAGTATGGTTCTTAACGTTCAGTAACTCTGGCTGCCACTGATCCCGATTCTCAAAGTCACGATAAACCGTACGTCTCGAACATTCATGTTTCTGACTCAACTCCGTCACTATCTCCAGAGGAGAAAAACCCAAACCCTCAAGCTTCAACAGTTCCAACCGTCTTCTAACCGCCCTCACTTCCACAAACCCCCCCAAAAAATGAAGTTTCCTGTCAAAGTGTGGACGGGGCCTAGCTGAGAGAGAAAAGATAGAGGATTAATTAAAGAAACACTGGAACAGCTCCATGAAGACTCCCAATCACCGTGACGCATGCTTCTTGGCTTTCCCATTTTTTCTGTTAGGCATACACGCGCTAAAGTCAGTTTATTCCCTCTCGTTCTCCTACACCTTGGAGAAGTTGAACACCACACGCGCAGGGTTCAGCTCATGTACTGTCCCTGAGACACCTCGCTGAAAAAAGACACCAAATACTAATCATTGTTTTCTGCTAATAAGATTTTTGTGTGATGATTGAAAGAGCATTTTATTCTTTAGGGTACCTCTACGCTATTGAAACTCAACTAATAGAATTTGGAGGAAACATCAGTCTTAGATATCTAGTATTAGAAAAAGGGAAGTAAGATAGCTCTTTATTGAATTAGTGTTCTGAGTAGTCTTCGTTTGCTGATGGCTATAGCAACTGTAAGCACGATGAATATCAGTAGAATTGATGTCAATGTAGGAAACTCTGGGATGATCACAGATACTTGGTTTGCTTGATAATTAATCACGTAGATCTTGGAAGTTTGGGGGTTCGCTGCAATAGGATCAGAGTATGATGAAATCCACCAATGTAACTCTAGGCTATCTACTACACCGTGGGTACTGCCGTTGAGGGCATACAGGTTTTCATATTGGGTGGTGTATAGAAGGTTGCTAAGCGGGTTAACTGCTTTAAGGTCACCTTGGTAATCTGAGGTCACCTGTACTAAAGTGTCGCCGTCCAAGACTGCCTTCCCGACATAGACATAATTGGTATATGGGTTAACCGTCACTGTATCACTGAAGGAAGAAGGCTTTACGGTTTTTATGATTCCGTGGGTATTTCCGTCGATGACGTGTAGAGTGTTATTTCCTCTCCACGTGGCGTATATGCGGTTTGTATCGGGATTGACGGCTACACCCACACGCTGGATAGTTGTGGATTCGTTGCTGCCTGGTATGTTCACAGTGTCTATCAATGTGAGGTTTTCTCCATGATATACTCTTACACGGTCGTACTCACCCATGATTGTAGTCCAATCCGCTATGTAAACTAGGTTTGTGACTGGGTTAACCGCGATTTCGTATGAGTCATAAACTCTTTCTGATATTCCGCCCACCATCTGGTTGGTGGCACCGTTGATGACAGTTACATTTTCTCCATAAACGGCGGCATATATGTGATTTGTTTGAGGATTGACGGCAAGAGCTACCACCTCAGCGTCTGAGAGGATTTCTGTTACTACCTCGTCTGTCTCACCGTCTACAACCACCAGACCACCTTCGACGCCAACATATACTCGGTTTGTCTCCTCATTAACAGCTATACACTTAGGCTCCTTATCTAACGTAATATTAGCAATAACTTCCAAGGGACCAACAGAGCCACTTGTTGTCCAGTAGCCGTCAAAACTATTAACTGAATATGGAGCCGTGGTTGTTGAATCTAATTGCTCCAACTCTGCTGGTATAACGGAAGACACAACCATCGCTAATGAAAAGAGCACTAATACAGAAGCTAACAAAACAATCTTCTTCATTTTCAACTCAGAACACTATTCTGCAGGTTTCTGTAATATAAGCTCTATCCAACTTTGCTATAGAAGATGCTACTATCTTTTGTTAATATTATAGAAATAATAGTAGGGGTAACATCGAAAGGAATCTATGTTTGTTCTAGAAAAATCTACTACATAACTAAAAAAGGTTGAAGATCAATTCTATTCTGGGACATAATGTCGTTACATAGTGAGGACAGAGAACTTCAAAACAAAATTGCTGAACTTCAAGCAAATGTTCAGATTAATCTTACCTATTGTTTTGGGTTGCTAGCGATGTTAGTAGTAGTTATAGCAGGATTTGGCCAAGTCTACTTTTCTTTGCCACCGGAGAACAATCTTTTGAGGGTTTACTTTACTATGATAATCCTTTTGCTAAGTTTTATCGGTGGTAGTATTTTCTCTGTTTCATTTTATCTTAAAAAGGCTATAGACTCAAGAGTTCAAATGGAAGAACTCAGAAAACAGTTTGTATAGTGATTATGCTAATTTCTCGTTGAACAGAACAGTCCAGAACCTAAAGTCAAAGTCTTTATTCCTATGTATAAATCATTAGAAGTTACTAAATGTGAGAAATGCGGAAAAGTTATGGCAGAACCAAAAGAACTAATTAGATATGGAGGATAACTTTGAAGAATTTGTTGTGTAAGATTGGTATTCACAAATGGAGTAAGCCCAGATGTATCCACCATGCTAGTTCTAATGTTAAGGACTGTGAAGCTTATTGTAGAAGATGTGGTAAGAAAAAAACTTGGATAGAAATAGTGTAGTAGTCCTTATTCATATGTATGAACATCAAAAGTTACTAAATGTGAGAATCCTAGGGATTACAGGTCATTTGGTAATTCAAATGAATTTTTTCCACAAGTCATAAAAACCTAATAGCCAAGAAGATAGGAGTTAATCTGATAGGTGAAATGCTATGAGCAAGAAATATATTTACTCATTGCTCTTGGTTGGTGTTCTCTTTGGATTTTCGATCTTAGCCCTCAAGACTCATCGAGTTGAAGCGCAACTCCTTACAGTCTACATTAGGGCTAATGGTGATGTTGAGCCTTCCTGGGTGCCAATCCAAAGAAATGGCGATGTCTACACATTTACTGGGGACATCATTGTTGACGGTGACGCCACAGGAATGATAATTGAAAGAAACAACATGACACTGGACGGAGCTGGCTATAGTTTTACACGATCGCCTTCGTTGGTGCATGCCGAAGGGATAGAACTCACTGGAAGAAGCAAGGTGACAATCAAAAACTTGGAAGTCAAAGCATTCTGGGATGGAATCGTTCTCTGGAATTCTTCAAACAACACAATTCAGGGAAATAGCATAACAGCAAACAGTGTCTACGGTATCGCTCTTTGGAACTTTTCAAACTACAACACTATTTCTGGAAACAACATAACAGCAAACGATGACAATGGCATTGGACTTGATTTATCATCCTACAACTCGATCCACAACAATACCGTTACAACTCATTATCAAGACGGTATCGTGCTTGACGCTTACTCAGATCATAACATAATTTCGAGAAACAAAGTGACAAACAACGGTTTTGGTATCGAACTCTATGATTCTTCGAACAACACAATATTTCAAAACAACCTAACCGGAAACACCAACTACGGCCTTCTGCTCTACTACTCATCATACAATATTGTTTCCGAGAACAACGTAACCACCAGTGACGTGGAAGGCATCTTTCTCTCATATTCACATTATAACCGTGTGAATAGAAACCATATAGTAAATAATGGTAATGGCCTTACGGTTGGATACGGCTCAAGCAACAACAGCATTTTCGAGAATGAAATAAGCAACAACGAATATGGCATTCAAGTTATCTCCTCTTCGAACAACACCTTTTGTCACAACAATCTTGTAAATAACACGAACCAAGTTGCTTCATCCAACTCAGTAAACAGGTGGGATTGCGGCTATCCTTCTGGCGGAAACTACTGGAACAACTATATAGACGTAGACCAGTATAGCGGTCCAGGTCAAAACATAACCGGCAGTGATGGAATATGGGACCACGAATACGACATTGACGCAGACAATCAAGACAACTATCCGATAGTTCCAGAGTTCCCATCATTCCTCATTCTACCACTGTTCATGATAGCAACACCACTAATAGTCATAGTCTATAGAAGAAAACAGTACACGATTCAAAATCACAGAAAAAGGCAAAGATGTTTAAGAGTAAACCAATAAAAAAGAGGGGAATTTGCGGGAGATATCCCGAAGAAATTCGGAAGCTGATATCCATCCAACATTATGTTCGTGTTACACGCAGTGAGTTTTGGTTCTTCGATTGCTTGTTCAAGTAATATAGAAAAAGGGGAAGGAGATGTTTCTATTCTAGCTTTTTGCCTATCCGTTTTCTGAGGACTAGGTATAAAGCTGCAGCTAGCGAGGTCAATATTGGTGCTGCCAAGGGGAATTCTGGAACTCCAGCAGGGATTACTTCAAACGCGTCAAATTTGATATCGAGACCCGGTGCGTGCACGTCGTACTCGCCTATTAAGCTTGTGTCCGCACCAGGATTTCCCCAAGGGTTTATCCAGCCACTCACACCGGGTCCAAACGACACTTTGTACTGTTCTCCATCCCCAAGAGTCACATCTGGAACGACATCATAAAAATATATGTTGCCAAGCCAATCTATTACGTTGATACCTGTAAGTGTATTGGTACCTATACTTGTTATGGTGATCTCTACCGTTCCATTTATCGGTATTTTCTGAGGGTTAACCGTGATGTCTACACTTGCTACCCCCGCTTGGACAAATGAAGCCATCAGGATAAAGCAGAATGTCCCCGCCATTACCACAGTTATAAACTTAAACCTCATCAATTTCACCTCAATCAATTATGTAACCAATAGCCCGCGCATTTATTGTTTATGAAACTATGGTTCATGGATATGGACTAATAATCCAGATTTTTCTTCTACACAATTTCTCACTCAGACATGGATAGCACTGTTCGTATTCGTTAATAATCATTAACACAAATCCCCGCTAGGCTGTTTCTTTCTTTTTAGAAGAATTACTGCTAGTAGTGTTGCTGTCATGAATAGTGGTAGAATAAGGAATGAGGGTAATTCGGGAATTACCCATGTTCCTATGATTTCTACTTGTAGTGCGCTGGCATAGCTATATGTGAAGTGTATGAAGCTGTGCGTGTCGTTCTCAGATATGGTGTAGTCCCACACTGTTCCTTCGATCCTAACTGTCCATGGATAAGTTGCGCTTGCCCTTAGAAGTGCTTTAGGTATCGTAACGTTGCAGTATCCTGCGGTGGCGCTTTCACCAGATACTTCGAAGTTTATCTTAGATAATGACTGGGTGAAGCTGAACTGTCCTATTGTTGAGTTGCTTAATACTACGACTGGATATGTCTTGTCTTCCCATAACACATTAAACTTAGAAGCTTTGTTGTAAATGAATCCTAAGAAATTTTCGCTAGAGGATATGGGAAGAATCAATGTCCTCTCAGTGACTTTGCGGAAGTTAAGTGTTATCCCTTCACTTGGATTAACGAAGGAACCAAAGTTCATTTCAGAGATTCCAAACATGTTTCCTTCAACCCATTCTACGATTGCCACATGTCCATAGCTGTTCGTTGCTGTGTAACCCCAAACAGCTATTGCCCCAACCTTTGGTTCAGACCCTGTGGCAACCCCTTTCTGTCGGGCAAAGTTAAACCATTTCCAAGCATCACGAGGTCTTCCCAAATCGGGGTCGTTTAGCCAGTCAATAGGCGTTTCAAGTTGTGCCCGACGTTCATATGCCCACCAAGTGCAATATCCTTCAGGAAACGTGTTTGTTGCAGATGCGGTAGAAATGGAGAAATCGTCGTCACTGCCATCTGAGACTGATGGGCTTTCAATGTTTGTAACTCTAATTCGGAGCTGATTGCCTGAATAGGCCATAACGCGCCAAGTCGCGGTGCCATCATTAACAGTGTTGGCAGAAATTGTTTCTTCCCAGCTGGTTCCGCCATCTACTGATAGTTCGATTGTTACATTACTTTCAGATAGCAGGAACGTTTCCCACTCAATGGACTGGTAACTTCCTACCAGCCAGTTTTCACCACCATTTGGCGAAGTGACTTTCACACCAGCATTGCTTTTGTAGTTTTCAAAGGGTTTAATTAGAGGACAATTGTCTTCGTCATTCCAAACGGTGGCATACGAAGAATCTCCTATTCCATCATTGTTTGAGTCGAATCCTGTGTAGTCGCTCCAGTAATTCCCTAAGAAGTTCGTATATGAAGTGTCTCCATAAATGTAGTCCGTTTCTATGGGGGTGCTCCAAATATTTGTTGTTGCATACGTTCCGTCTTTGATACTGCTTGATATGAAATTGTTGAGGTAAATGTAAATGCCCGACGATCTATCTAAGAATAATTGAGAATCTGTAAAATTGTTAAACAATATGTGGTTACCCACATTTTGTGTAGAGAAATAATGGTGGACATGAAGACTCGTTGCCTTGAAAACGTTATTCATTATTATGTTATTCTTTGACTCTGTTGTCAACATATCCGCAGACATGACATTGTTCTTAACAATGTTATCATCTGATTCGCCTAAGTATATGCCTGTCCCCCAACTTGAAGTAACATTAGAGTTCGTAATCCTGCTATTTCTTGTTCCAAAAAACTCTATGCCTTTGTTTGTATTAGATAAGTGCACGTTTTCTACTGTTACATTGTAACCGCTCACGACGATAATTTGTCCAAGAGGTTGGATCGTGTCTCTTATGACATAATCCTTCACATCTTCCACATAGAGAAGAAGCTTGCCATTTACAGAATTGTCTTCTACGAGATTTTGGTATGAATATCTAACAAAGAGCCCACAGTTTACTAAAGTATTCTCATAGAGCTCATTGTTTGATGACGAATACAAGTGGATGGCATCCACTTGCACAAGGTCTGTATTGTTTATGTTGTTTTCAGTTAAGATATTCATGCTCGAAAACCGTAGGAGGTAGATGCCTGCGAAACGAAAGTTTGATATGTTGTTATGGGCAATTGCGTTTTCACTCGACGCTTCCAATAATATACCCGTTCCCAAAATTGAGACGCCACTCGGATAGAAACTGTTTGTTATGGTGTTGTTGGATAATGCGTTGCCGGACGAGCTATACAAAAAGATTCCGGTGCTAAACCCATTCATTCTAGTTCCTTTAACTGTTACATTGCTTCTATAAGACAAGTCTATTCCTGTTCCACTTCCTACTCCTTGAAGGGTATAACCCGCTCCATCAATAACAATGTTATCTCTCTCCACAACAATCTCGTCATAAATGTTCTCGGTAAACGTGTAAACATCTCCGTCACGCTGAATCTTGGTCGTTCCATCGATTGTCCCATCAGCTCTAATGTAAATTGTTCCACTTGCTTCAACTCTCTGAACACAAAATGCCACACCCAAAATACTTGGAAGAAGAAATATCAAAATTATCGCAAAAGCAAGTTTCCTATTCATATCACATCGATCATCATATTATTCTGCTTCAGTTTTTATGACTTGTGGAAGAATCTTCTAGGCAAAATATTTGTTAATTCCGAATAACACATGAAGCCTTAGTAACGAAGAAAATTCGGGATATCGGGTGATATCACCATTGGGGTTAACCTCCAAACTAGACCACGACCCCAACAGCACTAACCAACTTGTATGAGGTTTTGTGCACATTAAGTTGCTCTCAAAACGGGCTTGAGCATCGTCTGCCTTTCACCATAAACTATGTGATCTCTCAATCGCTCCTGAGTATATCCAAATTGGCTCAGGATGTTAGCTGCCGCAAGAATCAGCATCTCCACATACTTTTCAGCATCAAACCGAGTTTCAGCATTAATTAGTTCAGCAGCTTTCACGCGCCTACTTGGCCTTCTGTTTTCAGCATCCGTTATCAAGTAGCGAACCGTCTGTCCCCCAGACACTTCTATACCCTCCTTTAACAACTGCTTGGCAGCTATAGCCTGGAAAACATCGTGTACGTACTTATCAGGATGCATGGACAGCCGCTTTGCAATAATCAAATCTCGCACATCAACAGCTCTCTTCCTCAGCTTCTCCACGTAACCTCTCAAAACTTCCAGCGACTCCGGAATCCTCTTCATGAAAGCCTCCGAGTTTGGAGCCTTCGCA
>Ga0209636_10001772_pt1 | contig 21852 bp, 15 predicted proteins | sample DeeMarSWOR152_54_FD_187464 | JGI IMG/M metagenome (GOLD analysis project Ga0209636, IMG submission 187464) | Marine sediment microbial communities from White Oak River estuary, North Carolina - WOR-1-52-54 (SPAdes) (version 2) | ecosystem: Environmental > Aquatic > Marine > Intertidal zone >...
CTCCCGTTGTTCAATCCCATTCTGAGCTACTCTCCTCTCCAGGCCTTCGATCTCCTTTTCCAAGCTGGAAATCTCATTCCTCGAAGCCGATATTTGAGAGAGGATCTCCACGACGTTGGTCTTCTGGTCTTCCAGGTCCCTCACGGTGTCCTCATGTTGGTGCTTCAGGGACTCCAGCTCCCGCTCCCTCTCCTTCAATCCCGACTCTTCCGAGAGGATGTGCTGCCTCAAGGTGGATTTCTCCCCTTCCATCCTCGCCCTCATGCTCCTCGTCTCCTCCAGCTTGGAATTCAGCTGCCCGATCTCCTCCAGGTATTGCTTCTCCAATCGGGAAAGGCGATCCAGCTCCCTGCTGAGGGCTTCAACCCCATCCTCACCCCTTTGGAGTTCGCTTTGCAGGCCAAAGGTTCTCCTTTGGGCCTCATTGAGCCCTTCCTCCACTTCCTTCAGGTTCTGCCTGGTGTGCTCGATAAAGCTCCGTGTTCTCTGCAACCTTCGGGTGAGCCTGGTTCCCTGCTCCCTCAATCCCGCCAGAGCTTCCTCTATTTCCTTCCTCTTTTTCAGCAGATCGGCGTGCTCATCAGCGGCGATTTTCGATTCGATCTCCTTGATCTCCCCCTTATATGCCTTAAACCGCTCTGCCCTTTTGACCTGCCGATTCAATCCGTTTATCTGCCTTTTAATCTCCCCGATGATATCTCGAAGCCGAAGGAGGTTCTGTTCCGTCGATTCCATCTTTATCAGGGCCACCCGCTTTCGCTCCCTGTATTTGGAGACCCCAGCAGCCTCCTCGAACAACAGCCTTCTCTCCTGCGGCTTTGAGTTCAGGATGAAATCCACCTTTCCCTGCTCGATAATCGAATAGGCATTCATGCCAATCCCCGTACCCGCAAACAAATCCATAACATCCTTGAGGCGGCATGGGGTTTGGTTGATATAGTATTCGCCCTCGCCGGAGCGAAAGACCCTGCGGGTGACCATGATCTCCTCGTATCCCGCATATTCGGCGGGAACCCCTCCATCCTCGTTGGAGAACAGGATGCTCACCTCAGCCATTCCCATGGGCTTATACCCATTGGTTCCATTAAAAATCACATCTTCCATCAACCTCGCCCGAAGGTGCCTTGCGCTTCTCTCCCCCACCGCCCATAGTACGGCATCGACGATATTGCTCTTCCCGCAGCCGTTTGGGCCCACAATACCCGTAATCCCCATTGGAAAGGAGAGGCTTACCCTTTCCGGGAAGGACTTGAAACCCAAAATCTCCAGCTTCTTAATCTTCATTTTCACCTCCCGGACGAACACGTATGAAGGCGATGGCCCTTTCAAGCCGCTCTATGGTTTGGTATTTTCCCAATATATCTATTACTTCAAAAAGCCCTGGGCTCACAGTAAGACCCGTCAGCGCTACCCGGACGGGTTGGGCGACCTTTACCAACTTAACCTCCCTCCTCTGGGCAATCCCCCTGAACAACGATTCAACTTCTCGTTCGGACATGACCTCCATCCGCTTGAAGCCTCCTATCAACTCCTCGAAGATATCGATCACCTCCGGCCTCAAGAACCTCTCGGCCGCCTCCTCTTCGTATTCGATCTCCTGCTTGAAAAAGAATTCCGCCTGATCAGCCATCTCCACGAGAGTCTTAGACCTTTCTTTGAGGCTGCTAATGATATTGTTCAACTTCTCCCCCTCGCCAATTTCATAGCCCTTTGCCTTTATGAATTGGATCAAGAGGGGGGCGATCTCACTCGGCTCCCTCATCTTTATATGATCTCCGTTGATGGACCGAAGTTTTTCGGGGTTGAAGATCCCCGCTGACTTTCCCACATTCTCCAGTGAGAATTTCTCAATGAGTTCCTCAACGGAAAAGATCTCCTGATCTCCATAGGACCAGCCAAGCCGAACCAAATAATTCAAGAGGCCCTCTGGCAAATACCCCATTTCTCTATAGGCCATAACCGATTCCGCCCCGTGACGTTTGCTCAGACGGGTGCGATCTGGGCCAAGGATCATGGGGACGTGGGCAAAATAGGGAAGGGGGTAACCAAGGGCCTGGAAAAGGAGAATCTGCCTCGGCGTATTATTGACGTGATCGTCTCCCCGAATGACGTGGGTTATGCCCATGGTCCCATCATCTACCACCACGGCGAAGTTATACGTGGACATACCATCGCTTCGCTGAATGATCAAGTCATCCAGCTCCGCATTTTCGAAGACGACCCGCCCTTTCACCAGGTCCTCCACGACCGTCTGCCCCTCCTGGGGACATTTAAACCGCACGACATAGGGCCTATCGGGGTAGGGAGGGGAGAGGGTCCGACATTTCCCGTCGTACTTCGGCTTTTTTTTCTCCTTAAGGGCCCTTTTCCGTTTCTCCTCCAGCTCCTCGGGGGTACAGTAACATCGGTACGCCTTTCCCTCAGACAAGAGTTTTTCCGCCTGTTTCTGGTATATGGCGAGCCTCTGTGATTGAAAGAAGGGCCCTTCATCCCAGTCCATACCAAGCCACTGCATGCTATCCAGAATTGCCTTGACCGCCTCCTCCGTGGACCGGGCTACATCGGTATCCTCAATGCGCAGGACGAACTTTCCCCTGTGATGTTTCGTAAAAAGCCAGTTGAAGAGGGCCGTCCTGGCCCCGCCAATATGTAAGAACCCGGTCGGACTCGGTGGAAAGCGAGTTCTGACCTGACTCAATGCCTCCTCCGTTTAAGTTGTCTGTTCAACAATTTCAATTGAAATAGTATTATACGCGTCAACGAGCAGATGTCAAGGAAAAACCGGCGGGGGCCACTCTCTATTGGTTATTGTACGGCAAACAGGTGAGAAGAAAAAGGGGACAGGCTACTTTTTGAACAAAAAGTAGCCTGTCCCCCTAGTATCCTAGTATCCCCTTAGACTATCTCCTCGACGATCTTATAAATGGATTGTAGGGCGTGGTCAAGCCTGGATACATCCGTCCCGCCCGCCTGGGCCATGTCCGGTCGGCCTCCTCCGCTTCCCCCTACTTCCGCAGCCACCCGTCTAATCATCGTATCGGCATTGAATCGAGACAGGAGATCATCGGTCACCCTCATAAGCAGAGACACCTTCTTCCCCCGTCTCGAGCCCAGCAAGACAATGCCCGACGCGATTCGATCCCTCAGCGTATCCCCGAAATTCCTCAGTGACTGGGGGCTATCTACCTCCACCTGGGCTGCAAGGACCTTAACCCCTTTGATAACCCTTACGTGATCCATGAGGTCGAAGGACTTGCCCCCGGCCAGCTTCCCCCTCAGGGATTCGATCTCCCTCTCCAGTTTCCTCTGATGGTCCACCAGCTTCCCTACTTTCGCAGCCACCTCCCTGGGGGGAGCCTTTACCATGGAGGCAACCCGTTTCAGTTCCTCTTCCCCCTGCCGAATGCAATGGATCGCGTCCTGCCCGGTGAGGGCTTCGATCCTTCTCACCCCCGCCGCTACACCCGCTTCCGATATGATCTTGAAGAATCCAAGATCGCCCGTTCGTGAAGTATGGGTTCCCCCACAGAGCTCCTTGCTGAAATCGGCAATGCTCACTACCCGGGCCTTATCGCCGTACTTCTCGCCGAACAGCGCTACGGCTCCTCCTTTGATGGCCTCTGGCGTTTCCATTTCCTGAACATCGACCCCTGTGTTCTGCCGGATCTTGCCGTTAACAAAGTCCTCAACCTGAACGAGCTCTTCCCCGGTAAGGGGGGAAAAATGGGTAAAATCGAACCGAAGCCGATGGGGCTCCACCAGGGACCCGGCCTGCTTCACGTGATCCCCCAAGATCTCCCTCAGCGCGGAATGCAGAAGATGGGTGGCCGTATGGTTCGCGGCAGTCCTTCTCCTCATCCCCTCATCTACGGAGAGGACGACTTCGTCCCCCACTTTTAGAATACCCTCCTTGACCAGGCCCCTGTGGACGATAAAGTTGGGCAAGGGTCTACGAGCATCGTTAATTTCTATGACAAGGCCGTCCCCAACTATCTTTCCCTTATCCCCAACCTGGCCCCCAGTCTCACCATAAAAAGGGGATTCCTCGACAACAATCTCCACTGAATCTCCTGCTGTAGCGGTATCCACGAAATGATCCCCTTGAATGACCTTCACCACCTTTGATCTGCACTGAATCTCATCGTATCCCACAAATTGGGTCTCGATTCCCTCCGAGGAAATCCTCCTGTAGCTCTCCTTGAAGCCCTCCTCCCCCATCCCCTTCCAGGACTCCCGTGCCTTGCGCCTCTGCTCCTCCATGGCACCTTCAAACCCAGCTAAATCAATGCGAAAGCCATCCTCCTGAATGATATCCTCAGTGAGGTCTACCGGAAACCCAAAGGTGTCGTAGAGCATGAAAACGACATTTCCCGGGAGAACCGTTTCCCCTGTCTGGGTCAATTTGGCCGTTTCCTCCTTCAGGAGGCTCAAGCCCCTGTCTAAAGTCTCGGAGAAACCAGTTTCCTCTAATTCTATCACCCGCCTGATATAGTTCTCGTTTTCGGCCAATTCCGGGTATGCCTCCCGCATAAGCTCCATGGAGACCGCGGAGACTTCTCCGAGAAAGGGATCTTTGATTCCCAGCCTCCTCCCATGGCGAATGGCCCTCCGCATGATCCTCCGCAACACATATCCCCTTCCGGCCTTATCTGGTAAAACGCCGTCACCGATGAGAAAAGCAGTGGCCCTGGCATGATCGGCGATCACTCGAATGGAAATATCATCCGCCTCATTTTTCCCGTACTTTCTTGAGCTGATCTCCTCGATCTGGGCGATGATATCTCGGAAGAGATCCGTGTCATAATTGCTCGTAACGCCCTGGAGGACGGCGGTGATCCGTTCCAGCCCCATTCCCGTATCGATACAGGGCTTGGGCAATGGGGTCATTTGCCCGTCCTCCGACCGATTAAATTGCATGAAGACCAAGTTCCAAAGCTCCAAGAACCGATCGCACTCACAATCAACTCCGCAGTCGGACCTGCCACATCCAACCGCCTCCCCTTGATCGATGATGATCTCCGAGCAGGGACCGCAAGGCCCCGTGTCTCCCATGGCCCAAAAATTGTCCTTTTCACCCAGCCGAACAATCCGCTCCACGGGGATCCCCACCTTTCGATGCCAGAGGTCAAAAGCCTCTCCATCTTCCTCGTAGATGGAGACCCAGAGCTTCTCCTTGGGGAGGCCCATTTCGCGCGTCAACAAATCCCACCCGAATTCAATGGCCCCTTCTTTGAAATAGTCCCCGAAGGAGAAATTCCCCAACATCTCGAAGAAGGTGTGATGCCGGGCAGTCTTTCCCACATTTTCCAGGTCGTTGTGTTTCCCACCTGCCCTCACACACTTCTGTGAGGTGGTCGCCCTGGTATAATCCCTTTTCTCCTCCCTGAGGAAAACCCTCTTAAACTGAACCATTCCCGCATTGGTGAAGAGAAGACTGGGGTCTTCTTTGGGCACCAGGGGCGAGCTCGAGACGATCCGGTGATCCCGATCCTCGAAATATCTCAGAAAGGCGGTCCTAATCTCGTTGCTATCCATCTCCGCGAAATTCCATCCTAGAAGCGTTCGGGCCGTAATTTCTTGGGACTATCCCTTCTCCCTGCTTCCTGCTCTTCATCCCCTTCGCGAATCTTCTCGAAATCATCCCACGGGGTATCCCCTGTTGCCAGAATCCCTTTTACCCTCAAGGCAAAGTCGTCGGGGTTGGTGCTCTGCCTCAGGGCCTCATCATAGCTAATCAGGTTTTTCCTCAGCAGGGCCATCAGAGACTGATCGAAGGTCTGCATCCCATAGCTTGTATACCCCTTGGCTATAGCGTCCTGGAGCTCTGCGGTCTTCTCCTTCTCGATGATACACTCCCTTACCCTGGCCGTAGATATCAAGGTCTCTACGGCGGGAACCCTTCCCACACCGTCCGCCTTGGGAACCAACCGCTGCGAGATAACGCCTTTAATGACCCCGGCCAACTGCATCCGGACCTGCCTCTGATGATATGGAGGAAACGTCGATATAACACGGGTTACGGTCTCCTTGGCATCGATGGTATGGAGGGTGCTCATCACCAGGTGGCCCGTCTCGGCGGCTGTCAACGCAGTCTCGATGGTCTCGAAATCCCTCATTTCTCCGATCAGGATGACATCCGGGTCTTGCCTCAGTGCACTCCTCAAGGCATTGGCAAAGGTTCCCGTGTCAGAACCTACCTCCCTCTGATCAACGATCGCCTTCTTATCATCATGGACGAACTCGATGGGGTCCTCTATGGTGATGATATGACACGTCCTCCGGGAGTTGATGATATCGATCATCGATGCCAAGGTTGTCGACTTTCCACTTCCCGTGGTTCCCGTGACCAATATGAGGCCCCTATTCTCCATGGCGATCGTCTCAATGACATTTGGCAGGGTGAGCTCCTGGAGGCTCTTGATTTGATACGGCACGATTCTCAGGGCGATACGGATCTTACCCCTCTGTTGGAAAATGTTGACTCGGAAGCGGCCCAGACCATGGATCTCATATCCCATGTCCACTTCCTTTTCCCTCAGAAACCGCTCCTTCTGCCACTCGTTCATGATCCCCAGGGCCATCTGGTTCACTTCATTGTAATTATACGGCTTGCCCCCCTGCATGGCCCTGAGCTGCCCATCGACCCTGACAATGGGCGGCTGTCCAATCTTTATATGGACATCCGACGCACCCCTCGTCAGGGCCTCCAATAGGATTTCATTCAGCTCCACTCTCGATCTCCTCCTCTCTCGACCCCCCCTTTAAATGAAAGCGCCCCTTTATCTCTTCCTCGATCTGATGAAAGACCTCCGGATTTGTCTCCAAGAAGGCCTTTGCATTTTCCCTTCCCTGGCCGATACGCTGATCCTTCCACGAATACCATGTCCCGCTCTTCTCGATAAGGTTGTGATCCACGGCCAGATCTAAGACGTCAGCCTCCCTCGATATCCCCTTTCCATAGATTATATCGAACTCCGCTTCCTTGAAGGGAGGAGATACCTTGTTCTTCACCACCCTCACTCGGGTTCTGCTGCCGATGACTTCCTGCCCCTGTTTGATGGACGCCACCCTCCGAATATCCAGCCTCACGGAGGAGTAAAACTTCAGCGCATGTCCCCCCGTCGTCGTCTCCGGGTTGCCGAAGAGCACGCCGATTTTCATCCTGATCTGATTGATAAAGACGACTATGGTCTTTGACTTGCTTATCGTAGCCGCAAGCTTCCTGAGGGCCTGGGACATCAGCCTCGCCTGAAGTCCCATGTGGGCATCCCCCATCTCACCCTCAATCTCCGCCCGCGGAACTAACGCGGCGACGGAATCGATCACCACCATGTCCACCGCTCCGCTCCGGACAAGTATTTCGGTTATCTCCAGGGCCTGCTCGCCCGTATCCGGTTGGGAGATGAGCAAATCATCCGTTTTCACCCCTAACGCGCGGGCATAGCGAACATCCAAGGCATGTTCAGCATCGATGAAGGAGGCAATTCCCCCCATCTTCTGGGCCTCAGCAACGGCATGGAGTGCCAGGGTGGTTTTCCCCGATGCCTCGGGACCGTAGATTTCCACCACTCTCCCCCGCGGAAGTCCTCCCACGCCCAGCGCAATATCCAAGGTGAGCGATCCGGTCGGGATGACCGGAACACCGGGAACGAGGGCATCACCTCCTAGCCTCATGATGGCCCCCTTCCCGTACTGCCTCTCGATTTGGGTCACTGCTAAATCAATGGCCCTCTCTTTATCCCCCTCCCTTACCATGGCTTCATCCTCCCCCCAATTTGACAGCCCTCAGCTCAGTATAAATAGGACCGGTGGGCTTCAAATCGCTTTTGAATAGTACAAGCCTTTCTACCCGGAACTCCCCCAAAACGGCGTGGTAAAGATCCTCTATCCGATGGAGGAGTTCAGCCCTTCCCTTCCCTGACCTTACCCGGCCCAATGTCAAGTGAGCTTTGAACCCCCTTTCCTCCCTTGGGTACCCGATTTCTCCAAGGCGTTCCTCAATTGCCCCCTGGAGAGGTCTCAACGCTCCGCCCCTGTCCTCAACCTCCTGCCATATAACCCTGGGATTTCTTGTGTTGGGAAAAGCACCCAACCCCTTGACGGCGAGGGTAAAGGACTCCACCTCCGATGCCGCCTTTCCCACGGCATCCATAATTTCATCACATGCCCCTTCGTCGATATTTCCGAAGAACTTCAAGGTCAGGTGAATCCGGCTGGGCTCAACCCATTTTACATCGGCATGGGATTGTTTAAGGTCGTTTTGAACTCGCTCTAAACCCTTGGTGATGGCGGGAGGAAGCTCTATAGCCAAAAAAGACCGTATCTTCGACATAATGCGGGGAAGAAACCGGGTAGATTTCCGCCTCCATGGGATGATCTACTTCAAAGGCTTACCCTTGCTAAAATCTTAACATCTTTCCCCTAAATGTCAAATGAAATGGGGGCAGGTTGGACGTTGAGAAAGCCATCATTTAACCACTAACCGCCGGAATCCCTTCCTTGTCATCACGCAGTGCAAAAAAAGGCCTTCAAGCTCCGCTCCCCCCTGTCACCTTTCCCAAATGAACTTATAGAGCTCAACAAAGACCAAGGCCGAGCAGCTAATTCCAAGAGCAACAATCCAATCGGTGAACATCAGGGGAACAGTGTGAAAGAGAAGGGCGAGATACGGAACGTACAGTACCAAGGCCATAAGGGCAATAGAGGAAAGCACCGCCCAGACTAGCCATTTGTTTGAATACCAGCCCAGCTTAAAGATGGAGTATCGATCGGATCGACAGTTGAAGGCGTTAAACATCTCGAAGAGGATGATGGTAACCAAAACCATGGTCTGGGCCTTAGCTACCCCTTCCATTTTCCAATACAAGTAGAAGAGCGGCAAGAGGCCTACGAAGATATTTATCGCAAGGCCACTGATATACCATTGGACCTTCTTGGTGAAAACCCCTTCCTTGGGATTTCGAGGAGGACGTTCCATGAGATCCGGATCGGGGGGATCCACCCCAAGGGCTAGCGCGGGCAATCCGTCCGTGGTCAGGTTTACCCACAGGATCTGGAGGGCGATAAGGGGAAGAGGGAGCCCTAACAAGCCCGTTAAGCCCAAAATGAGGATTTCCCCCACGTTGCAGGAGAGGAGGAATATCAGATATTTCTTGATATTATTATAGATTCCCCTTCCCTCCTCAATGGCCCTCACGATGGTGGCGAAATTGTCATCGGTGAGAGTCATATCCGAGGCTTCCTTGGTGACATCGGTTCCCGTTATACCCATGGCCACGCCGATATCGGCCTGTTTCAGAGCGGGGGCGTCGTTTATGCCGTCCCCCGTCATGGCTACCACCTGGCCTTTTTTCTGCCAGGCATTTACAATTCTCAGTTTATGCTCAGGGGAAACCCTTGCGTAGACCACGATTTCTTCAACGAGCCTCTCGAATTCCTCGTCACTGAGCCGGTCCAATTCCACTCCGCTCAGGGCCACAGTCCTTCCCCCTTGAAGCGATTCGCCCTCCAACTGACCCAGTTCCCTTGCCACGGCCATGGCCGTCAGTTTGTGATCCCCAGTGATCATGACGGGTCGAATGCCAGCAGCCGTACAAGACGCAATGGCATCCTTCACCTCTTCCCGGGGTGGATCGATCATTCCCATCAATCCCAAAAAAATCAGGTCCCTCTCCACGTTTTCGGTCGTGTATCCCTCCATGGGTTCACGGAGGAGACGATAAGCCCCACCGAGGACACGGAGGGCCTCGGATGCAAAGCTCTCATTCACCGCCAGTATTGCTTTCTTCTCCTCCTCTGATAGTGCCTCGACGCGTCCATCCCGCACTATGTGAGTAGATTCCGAGAGAATCGCCTCTGGGGCCCCTTTGACCCAAGCGATCAATTCTTCTCCTTCGTCTCGACAGATTACCGCCATCCTTTTCCGATCGGATTCGAAGGGAATCTCGTCGATACGGGAATGAACTCTCCTTAACTGCTCGACGTCAACCCCCCCCTTCTGGGCTGCAACTACGAGCGCCCCCTCGGTGGGATCTCCCTGGATGGACCAGTTACCACCTCCTTCAACGAGTTTCGAATCGTTGCACAGGACCATCGCCTTTAACAGATATGCAGTCCCCTTCTCCCCTTTGGGATCAAAGGAATTCCCATCTCTGAGAAACTCCCCCTTTGGATCGTACCCCACACCAGTGACTTCGATTGACCTCCCATCCGCGTAGATCCTGCGGACCGTCATCTCATTCTTCGTCAACGTGCCCGTCTTATCGGAACAGATGACCGTCGTACAACCAAGGGTTTCCACCGCTGGAAGACGCCTGACAATGGCATTGTTCCTTGCCATTCGCTGAACGCCGATGGCCAGAGAGCCCGTCACAACGGCGGGCAATGCTTCGGGAACAGCGGCAACGGCGAGGCTCACCGACCAGATAAACATCTCCAGCAGGCTAGCGCCCCGCAGGACGACTTCGAGGACGAAAACGACCGCTACAACGATAAGGCATAAGATTCCGAGCCACTTTCCGATATGATCCAACCGTTCCTCGAGGGGGGTCCTTTTCTCCTCAATCTCTTGGATCATTCCGGCGATTCTGCCGAATTCGGTTTCCATACCCGTGGCGGTTACTACCCCTTTCCCCCGTCCGTAGGTAACCACGGTGGCGGAAAAGACCATATTGGCCCTATCTCCCACGGCCAATTCCGCCTGATGGATGGGATCCGTTGATTTCTCGACGGGGACGGACTCCCCTGTTAGGGAGGCTTCATCCGTAGTCAGATTAGCAGCTTCTATGACCCGGGCATCCGCGGGAACCCGGTCCCCCGTAGCTAAGAGGATAATGTCTCCGGGAACGACCTCGCTGGCGTGCACCTCCTGTTCCCTTCCATCTCGGATCACCTTGGCCGTTGGGGCGGCCATCTTCTTCAAGGCCTGAATTGCCCGTTCGGACCGGTACTCCTGGATGAAGCCGAGTACAGCACACGCAATTACGATGGCCAAAATCACCCCTGCATCCAATACCTCGCCGATGGCTGCCGACACGACTACCGCCCCTATCAGGATGAGGATAAGGAAATTCTTGAACTGCTCCACGAAGATTTTAAATGGAGTGGTTCTCTCCTCCTCCGCTAAAACGTTGGGCCCGTACTTTTCCAGCCGTTTCCCGACCTCACCCTGGTCGAGGCCATTCCGATTCGAATTCAGAGTCCGAAGGGCTTCCTCTTCAGGTAATGCATACCAATCCATTCTCTCCGTAATCCTCCTTACATCAATTCCGTTACGCGGAAAAATCCTGCTCTTAATACTATTTTTTAGCCTCGAAAGCAACATGAAAAGTGAAGAATTGGCACTCCCCAGCAGGGACACTATTTCGCCCATGCCTTCTGCCGGTCTGAGATGACGGTCACGGAAGAGGTAAAGATGTGGAGCAGTTTGCTGTGCGGGATGTAGATGAAAAAGACGAGGCTGGGTACTACATGGAAATACCACAGGAAGTCCGCATTGATTTTTATATTCCTGAGAAACTGAGAGAAAAAATATCCCCCGAATGAGATCCAGTTGTTAGCGCTGGCAGGGGTGAAATTAGCCATATAGATGTGGGCCTCTGTCACTTCGGGATGAGCGATGCGGTAACCCTCGATGAAAAAGCCGGAAATTTCCAGGAACAGGATAAAGAGGAGGCTTGTGATATCTTCCTCCTCCGTTCGCAGCTGGCCGGGGCGAAGGAAGAATCGCCGAAAAATGGCCATCACGCACCCAACAAGGATGAGAAAACCGAAGAACTCCAGAAAGAAATCGAGAAAGGGCCTGACTGGCCCGGTTTCGAATTCATGGGCGAAGGAGAGGAGGGGAAAGGATTTGCTCCACTCGACCAGGTAACCGGTGGTAAACCCCTTTACCATGTCAACGATGAATGTCGCGACGAAGCCGAAGACCAACAGCGTGTGGGCGAGCCAGCGGAAGAAAGACTGCCCGAAGAGCTTGCGATGGAAGATCACGTCGCTGACGAGGATCTTGACGTACCACCCCGGCCTCGCCCAGAATCCCCTCCAACCCCGTTTCAGGAGGATCCCGGATTTCTCCCATTTGGTGGCATTTTCCGCTCCCTCAATACTCCCCTCCAACCAAATGCTCATGCGGAAGGCCATCCCCCCTAGAAAAAGGACCACCGTGGGAATGAACATCGCGTAAAAGATAAGGTGTTTATCCATAAATTCACCTTGAAATTGATATCTTACTTGTGATCTTCGACGAACTGGGGAAAGGAACTCTGAGCGCGAATTATACTCCTCGGAATTTCTACAATATATTCAAATCACAGTTTTTTGTCACGATCGATTTGTGCTATCCACATGGAATGATGGAATGTTGGAATAGTGGACTAGTGTGTATCAAAAACGGAAAGAACAAATTTACTTTTTCCTTCTTGTCAACCCATCATTCCAGTATTCCATTATTCCAGTATTCTAGCTGCAGTGAAGCGAACTTTAAGAATGGGCGAAAAAAATATTTCTGAGCAGCGATGAGCGACTTTTCCCAGTTCATGTCATAGCACTCAACACAAACTCCGTTATATCCATTGCCTTGATGGGGATCTTCTTTCTTCGCGCCGTGGTCATGATGGTCCGGATGCACTGCTGGCAGGAGGTAATCACCGTATCGGCTCCGGTTGCTCGGATCTCCTCGATCTTCTCATGAGCCAGGGCTGCCGATAGCTCCGGGTCCACCATCTCCAAGTTACCCCCTCCCCCACAGCATTTACACCGCTCCCTATTGGACTCCATCTCTATCAGTTCGACACCTGGGATGGCGCGGAGGATTTCCCTGGGAGGCTCATAGACTCCGCTGGCCCTCCCCAGGTCGCAGGGATCGTGGTAGGTAACCTTTCTCTTCTGCTCTTTGAAGGTAATCTTTCCCTCATTAATCAGCTCCTTGATGAACTGAGTGGAGTGGAAGATTTCGATATCCGTATCATACGCCTCCATCCAGGTGTGGTAACATGACGGGCAGGCGAAGACCGCCCTTTTGACCCCCTTTTTTTTCATCATTTCCACATTGTGCTGGATCAGGGCCTTCGCCTCCTTTTTCATTCCCGCCCCGATGAGAGGAAATCCGCAGCACCACTCCTCCCCTCCCAGCAATGTGAAATCAACACCCGCTTTACCGAGGATTTCAACGAAGGCCTGGGGTATCTTCTGTACCAGCGGGAAGTAAGAGGCCACGCAGCCCACGAAATAGGCCACCTCGGCTTTCTCCTTCTGGTACCGATCATCGGGAAGTTCATCGAGGAATTCCAGCCAATCAACCCTCTCGTCGCTCTCATCCCCGGAGATGTTATGAGCCTCGAGGACATTTGCCTTCAACCGCTCCGCCGCCTTGGGATAATGGCCCATCTCGGCTAGGGTCTCTCGTAAGGCGAGCCAGAGGTTTTTGGCGTCGATGGAGACTGGACAGCTTATGCTGCACTCCCCGCAGAGGGTGCAGCGATAGACCATCTCGGAGAATTTCTTGAGCTTCTCCTCATCCAATTTCTTGGGGCCGAAGATTCTTGCCCACAGCCCGTATTGACTGCGTATGAAGGCCTTAAATGCCTGAATTTTTCCGCGGGGATCGATATCCTCCTCATCCTTCTGCGCGTATATCGGACAGTAATTGAGGCATTCGCCGCACCGAGTGCAGGCATCGATCTCGATCAGTTGTTTGGGAGAAAGGTTCGATAGTTTCATGCCCCTCTATGCCTTCCCGTGTTCGGCGATCTCCTTCTTCAGCCACTCCTGGATCTCACCGGGATCGGTCATGAGGTTCTTGATCTCGTCCATGTTATCGGGCTTAATCTTGAACATCCACCCCTTCCCGTAGGGATCCTCATTGATCAGCTTCGCATCCTCCTCCAGCTCCTCGTTTACTTCAACCAGTTCACCGCTCACCACGGCAAAGACTTTCCCCAGCCACTTCCCCGATTCGAGCTTGGTAAAGCTCTTCCCCTGGGTGAGTTTCTTCCCTTCGGGGGGGAGGCCCACGTAAACGATATCCCCGGCCATCTTCTGGGCGTAATCGCTCATCCCCATAACCACGAGATCGCCCTCAACTCGGGCCCAAAAGTGGTTCTGCTCATAGTAAAGTCCTTCCGGAAATTCATACCCCTCAATATCCATTTCCCACCTCCCTATCCTCAATTAAACTGAAGCCTCTGAAAAACTCGCTCATCGCCGCTCAGAAAATGTTCTTATGAGAGGAAAACCATTGTCCCTTCGCTTCAGTGCTTTCTGGTCTGTTGACCGAATTCCCCTTCGCTCACTGAAAAGAATTCTGGAGCATTCTAAAGTTCGCTTCACTGCAGCTAGAATACTGGAATCATGGAATACTGGAATGATGGGTTGACAAGAAGAAAAAAGTAAATTTGTTCTTTCCGTTTTTGATACACACTCTTCCACTATTCCAACATTCCATCATTCCATGTGGATAGCACAAATCGATCGTGACAAAAAAACTGTGATTTGAATATATTGTAGAAATTCCGAGGAGTATAATTCGCGCTCAGAGCTCGTTTTCCTATTCTTCAGAAATGTCAAACCTACGCCGCCTCCTTTTCACGCGAGGCCCCTTCCCGGTAGAGTTGGGCAATGAACTCGGTAATGTTGTAGATCTCGATTTTCTGCCTCCGAAGCTTGGCATTCCTGAAGTTATGCAAGCACGAGGGACATTCGGTTAACAAGATCTCAGCTCCCGTCTCCTCGATAATCCTGTCGAGACGATTCCTGGCGATTTTGAGCGAATCCCTGGGGAATGTTCCCCTGAATCCACCCCCGGATCCACAGCACATGGCGTTCTCCCTGGTGCGTTCCGGCTCCACGAAATTGGCCGCAATTTTCCGGATGATCTCCCTCGGTTCCTCATAGATGCCCGCATGCCGACCCAGGTCACAAGGGTCATGGTAGGTGACCCTCCTCTCCGTTTTCACTCGGAAATCAAAATCCTTGAGGAACTGGGTGATGTGTTTGACATCAAGCCCTAGATCCTTATATGACGGATGATCCCTGAAAACACGAAAGCAGTAGGGACAAGTGGTGATCAGCACTCGGGCTCCGGTCTTCTGGATCTCTTGAACGTTGTGTCGGGCCATCTCTTCCTTGACGTGGTACCCCACATCCTCCAAGACACCGCTACAACAGACCTCGTCCACCATGGTGAAATCGACCCCAAGGAGGTCCAAGAGGCGTATGGTCTCAGCCACGCTCTCCTCCTCCCGGTATGTCCCAACGCAGCCCACGAACAATACGTAGGGTGCCTTCCCCTTCTTGTGTCCCCAGTCGTAGCGCTCATCCTCGCCGTAGATATTCCCGTATTTCTCCACCACTTCGCCCATGGCCTTAAAGAGGTTGTCGTAGCCCAAGCCGACCATTTCCTTCCGCGCCGCTTTTATCACCTCCTGGGGTTCCACGCCTGAGGGACAATTTACCGTACAACTCATGCAGGTCGTACAGCGCATGAGGGCCTGGGCTACTCCTTCGCTAACGGGAAGCTTTCCATCCAGAACCTCCCTCAAGAGGATCATCTTTCCGCAGGCGTTGGAACCGGCCCTTTTGCTTACATCAAAGATGGGACAAACAGCCCTACAGAAGCCGCACCGAGAGCATTGGATAACAGCCTTCCGCTGCTGTTCATCAAACCCCAGTCCGACAGTCATCGCCCCTCCTGGGCCATTAGCCCTCCAGTGACATCTTGCCAGGGTTCATGATGTTGTTGGGGTCCAAGGTCCTCTTAATGCTCTGCATCACGGCCATCTCCACCGCGTCGTGCTCCAGCATCATGTAATTGGCCTTGGAGAGGCCAATACCGTGTTCCCCCGTCAGGGTTCCATTGAGGGAAACGGCCAGGCGAAAGAGGGCTTCCTCAACCCTCTCCATCTTCTCCACCTGTTCCCGGTCGTACTCGTCATAAAGGATCTGGGGATGGAGGTTCCCATCGCCGGCGTGGCCATAGGTGGCTACCACCAACCCGTATCTCTTGGCAATCTCCTGTATCCCCACCAAGAGCTCCGGTATTTTGGATATGGGGACCGTGACATCATCGAGAACAAAACCGGTACTGATTCGGGCAAGGGTAGCGTATGCGGACTTGCGAGCCTTCCAGAGATCCACCCGTTCCCTCTCGTCCTTAGCCGTCTTGATCAGGCTCGGATTATTCCCCTTGAAAAGGCGAAGGATCACCTCCATCTGCGCTTCCACCTCTTCCCGCGTGAAACCGTCCGTCTCTGTCAAGATCATCATCTCCGCTTCGGGAAGATCGATGTCGGTATTCTCCTTGATGGACTTCAAGGTCACCTTGTCCAGGATTTCCATGACGCTGGGCAGAATTCCGCTGGTCATGGTCTGGGAAATGGCTTTTCCCGCATCCTCAAGGCTCTCGAAGGTTGCAACCGCGGTCATGGCGTGCCGGGGAATAGGATTTATCTTCACTGTCACCTCGGTAACCACTCCCAACGTTCCCTCGGACCCGACGAATAGCTTTGCCAGATCATAGCCGGAAACACACTTCATGGTCCGTGAGCCAGTGTTCATTATCTCTCCCGTTGGGAGAACCACTTGAAGCCCTATTACGTAATCCCGGGTGGTCCCGTATTTGGCCCCCTTGATCCCCCCCGCATTGGAACCCACGTTCCCTCCAATGGTGGCAACAGAGCTGCTCGCCGGGTCGGGAGGAAAGACAAACCCGAATTTCGCCAATTTCCTGTTGAGATCGTCACAAACCACACCAGCCTGGACCAGCGCATAGCGGTCCTCGATCTTCACATCAAGAATCCGGTTCATCCGGGAGAGGTCGATAATAATCCCACCATTGATTGGGATAACTCCCCCGCTGAGACTGGTCCCAGCCCCTCGGGGAACGAGGGGAATTCTCCGGTCGTTGGCAAACTTGACGATTTCGCTGACCTGCTCTGTAGACTCAGGCCAAACCACGCAATCGGGTCGGTGTGCATTCACCGAGGCATCATAGCTGTAGGGCACTAACTCTTCCAACGTATCGGTAAAATTCTCTTTCCCAACGATCCCAACAAGCTCTCTCATTTGCCCAAGGCTCATTCAATCTCCCCTCTGGATTCCCGCACCCTAGGAACTGTAAGCGAAAAAAACAGAATTCTTGGACCTCAGCCTTCCACCAAATACATTATATCTTATATCTTCCCAAAGAACTCACCCTCAACCCGCCGTCCCGTGATGAAGGATTCCCCCCGCCTAATAGGGCGCTCCGGGATCTGTCCTTCGAAGAATCACGATAAGTCGCTGCCTCGTTATGAGCCTTCCTCATCCTCCCACGCCTTCACCTCGGACTCGACGTAGTTCAAATGCTCGAGCACCCTTTCCCTGGCTTTATCCGGCGAGCGGTTCTTAATAGCGCTGAAGATCCGATAGTGCTGGCTGAACAACTTCTTCGCCTTTCCCTGGTCCCTAAAAACCCTCGCCACGGATTCCCTGAGGAGATCATAGATTGTGGACATTATGTGGGTTTGGATCGTATTGTGGGTTGCCTGGGCCATGGCAAGGTGAAAATCGGCATCCTGTTTTTCCCACGATTTGCCCTCATCCAGGGCCGCCTTCATCTCCCCGATAATCTCCTCCAGTTGTTTAATATCCTCTTCCGAACCCCTTTGCGCAGCATGAAAGGCACCCCAGGCCTCCATGGCCTTTCTCACCTCTATCAGGTCGAAAATCTTTTGGGTATCGGCTTTGAGGAGGAGGGAGAGGGGATCCTGGAGCTTCTCCGAGGTAATCGACTTGACGAAAGTCCTGTCGCCCTGTTTTACTTCCAGAAAACCTTGGGCAACCAAGGATTTCAGTGCCTCCCTGAGGGAGGGGCGGCTGACGCCGAACTCCCTGATGAGCTCTCGCTCAGGGGGAAGCCTGTCCCCAGGCTTCAATACACCCTCGCTGATGAGGGCTCTCACCTGACTTGCAATCTCATCGGACACCCTCTGGCGTTTAACGAATCTAAACATATCAATTTCTCCATTGGTCTTACCTTTTCTTAATTCAGATTTCCCCTCTTGTCAAGCAAATAAGGACAAATTTCCCTTAATGCCCATTTTCCTCCAACAGGCGGCTATTTCACGGGATTCTGGAAAAAACAAAAACGCTGATTGGTAAATTTATTTATATATCTAGATATTTATTCTGGTCCTTCTTTTTTGTTGACAATCCGCATGTCATTTGGTATAAGCTCCATGTCCTTTAGACCGTGAACAAGAGCGGATAATGGGAAATTATTTATAATATATACATATAAAATTGTGGAAATGTAGTATCCCAAGGCTAAGAAATGAGCAACACGAGCCGAAGAACGAGGCGTGATTTCTTAAAGATCGCTGGCGCTGCGGCACTGGGGACCGGGGTGATCCTCGCCGAATCGGAGAAATCAAATTCCCACGCAGCCTTACCTAAGAGCCTCCAAAAGCAACCGGTAAAAATCGGCGTGATGACTTTTAACAAGGGGATTGCCGCAATCCTCGGAGTTGCTGCGTGGCGGGCGTGCCAGATTTGGCGCGATCAAATCAACGCCGCCGGAGGAATCCTGGGAAGGAAGGTGGAATTACACCTAGAGGAGGAATCATCGGCAAAGGATACCGTGGAGAGGTTTAAGAAACTGACCCTATCAACCGGGGTCGACGTGATTTCTGGCTTATTCTCCAACGGAAATGGGCAGGCGGTCGGGCCGGTCACCGAGCAGTTAGGGCAGCTTTGGCTATCGCATGATGCAACTACCCAAAAGGGCCTCGAAGAAACGATGCCGAAGATGGAATACGGTTTCAGGAGCGTTTATAACGAGTCAGAGGCCGTTGCCGGAGCGCTCATGACCGCGAAATACTTTCCAGAGGTCAAGACAATAGCAGGCATAAATAATGATTACTCGTACGGAAGGACTTGCTGGGAGGCATACCTGACCGTCCTGCAGTATTTTAACCCGGGCGTAAAGCCCGTTGAGGCCCAGTGGCCAAAATTAGGGGTTACCGACTTTACCTCTCATATCGCAGCCCTTAAGAAAGCTAATCCTGATCTCATCATGAGCAGCTTTTGGTCAGAAGATACGCCCACCTTCCTGAAACAGGCGGCGGGAGGTGGATTATTTGATAAGATTAAGGGCTGCTTTACTACGGGTGGTGGCGTCCACTACACCCTCAAGAAGAGTTTTACACCCGAGAGTCTCATATTGGGTTACAACAGCTACTACTTCAGGTGGACGGATGCATGGCCACTCAACACCGGGTTCGTCAAGACCTACGTCGAAAGGTTCAAGGAATACCCACCCTATGAGAGCGACCACGCGTATTTCACGCTGCAAGCGTACAAGACTGCGGTGGAGAAGTGTTATGCTATAACACGGAAGTGGCCATCCAAGAAGGAAATCGCATCAGCCCTGCGAGGAATATCGGTTCCCTCCCTTTCCGGCTACCGAGGTTACCGGGAGGACAATTACCAAATATGCAATTTCTTCATGGGCATCACTACCCATGATAACCCGTACGATTTCGTCACCGTCAAACCGGTCGAGATCTTCAGTCCGGCCCAGGTCATACATCCAGCTGGTATGAAGTTTCACGACTGGGTGAAATCATGGAAGAAGTTGTGATTACCCTTTTGATGCGACAAGGTGCCGATGAAATTCGAGAAGGACGCCGTTTCGGGTGCCGAAAAGGCCGAGGAGCTCTTGGGGATAACGTAACCGCTGGCAGGGCAAGGGTGGCGGCAACGGCGGCGCAAATTGCACAGCTCCCCTGAAGCGGGAGAGATCCCCCAATCTCGTCAATCAGGACGTGCTGGAGCAGCATACATCCACTTAATGACTATCGAGGAGAGGTCCATACATACCTGGAACAAGGAGGGAGGTGATACATCCACCCCGAAAATCATAGGCAACCATGACGGCAAGATGCAGCTTTAGGAGGTAATTATGGCTCGATTATTTGAATATCAAGGAAAAGAGTTGCTCAAGAAGGCCAAAGTCCCGATCCCCCCGGGTGAGGTGGCGACAACTCCCCAGGAGGCGAGGAAAATAGCCGAAAAGATCGGCAAGCCCGTCGCCATCAAGTCGCAAATCTGGGCTGGGGGACGAGGGAAAGCCGGCGGCATCCAGTTCGCTCAAACACCGGATGAGGCGGAAAAGGTTGCTGGCAAACTCCTGGGATCCGAGATCAGAAACCTCACAGTGGAAAAGGTCCTCGTCGAGGAAAAGCTGGATATCGATAGGGAGTTCTACGCCGGCGTGATCATCGATGCCTCGAGGGAGGTCAGGGCTCCGGTTGTTATGTTCAGCACCGAGGGAGGCGTGGACATCGAGGAAGTGCCCTCGGAAAAGATCGCTCAAATGAATGTGGATGTCCTTCGGGGCCTCCGCTTCTACGATGCCCTCAACCTTGCCGTTAAGCTCAAGGTGGAGACCCAGCTGCTTCCGGCCATCGCTCAGGCCATACTGGGCTTGTACCAGACGTTTAAAGGGTATAACTGCCGGACAGCCGAGATTAACCCCCTCGTCTTAACCAAGGATGGGAAGCTATACGCCGCCGATTGCCGCATGTCCATCGACGACTCATCGGTGTTTCGCCATGCCGAGTTGGGCATCGACGTCGCTCGCGAGGCACCCACACCCCCCACGGAGCTGGACAAGATAGCCTGGCAGATAGAGGAAGGGGATCTCCGGGGGACATGCTATATCGCGCAAATGGTCCCGGAAATCAAGGAGCCGGGCTACGTGGGTTACCACGGTATAGGAGGAGGGGGCGCAATTCTGGGGGTGGATGCCTTGAATCGACAGGGATTGAAGATCGCCAACTACGCCGACACCAGTGGCAATCCCACGGCCGCGAAGGTATACCGGGCGGCCAAAGTCATCCTGTCCCAGGCCGGCATCGAGGGTTACATGCTCGGGGGGTTCATCGTGGCAAACCAGGAGCAGTGGCACCATGCCCATGGTGTGGTAAAGGCCCTCAGGGAGGACTTAGCCGATAGACCCGGGTTCCCCGTTGTGCTCCTGCTCTGCGGAAACAAGGAGAAGGAATCCCTGGAGATCTTACGCGAAGGGACAAAGGATTTGCCGATACGAATCGAGATCTATGGAAGCGATAAGGTGTATGAAACGGAATTCCTGGCCAAGAGGATGAAGGCCTTCATTGACGAATATCGAAAGGAGAGAGGGGGTAAAGGAGGGACAAGCCGATGATAGAATTCGAGGAAAGGACCATCAAGATAATCATTGATGATAGCAAGTGCGTGGATTGCACGACCCATGTCTGTGCTGAGGCTTGTAAGACCTATGACCGTGGAATATTGGTAATCAAGGATGGCAAACCCGCACCAGCAGGGGACGCGGAATTTACAAAGCGTGTTGGGACGGAGTGCCTGGCATGCGAGTACGAGTGCTGGTTCAGGGGAAATAAGGCGATCAAGATCGAGGTGCCAATCCCCGGGTTGGATGAGTATCGGAGAAAACACGGACTAACCTAAAAGGTGGTGAGAAAAATGGCTATTCTGTTAAGAAAGGATACAAAGGTGTTGGTTCAGGGCATCACGGGCAGGGAAGGTTCGGCTCGGGCCGCATTTATGAAAGGGTATGGCACTAAGGTGGTGGCTGGGGTTACGCCCGGGCGTGGCGGAGAAGAGGTGGCCGGAATACCCGTCTATAATACGGTGGAAGAGGCCGTCAATGTCCAGGGTCCCGTAGACGCCAGCGTTACCTTCGTCCCCGGCCCGGCCCTCAAGGGCGCCGTACTGGAGGCGATGGATTCCGACATTCCATTTATCGTAATGCCAGTGGAACGCGTTCCGCTCTATGATATCCTGGAAATGATGGCATATGCCAAACTCAAG
>Ga0209636_10001773_pt1 | contig 21849 bp, 19 predicted proteins | sample DeeMarSWOR152_54_FD_187464 | JGI IMG/M metagenome (GOLD analysis project Ga0209636, IMG submission 187464) | Marine sediment microbial communities from White Oak River estuary, North Carolina - WOR-1-52-54 (SPAdes) (version 2) | ecosystem: Environmental > Aquatic > Marine > Intertidal zone >...
CGAGTCCACTATAACGATGTGCTTGGAGCGATTGAAGAATGTGGTTCTCCGAGTGAAATTTGCGAACAATATTTGGAACATGACAGAGAAGAGGAGCCAGGACCATTTACCCCGAAAGTATTCTCTTCAGCAGTCCAGCTAGAAGTTAAAGCAAGTCCAAAATCAGGGTTTAAGCCATCTAAAGATCAAAAAGAAAAAGCTATCTCAATGCAACTTCAGGATGAGATTAGAGGGATCAGGTCTCATTATCGTGGGTTTCCTCGTTTCACTATTTATCGCATTTGTTTCCTATTCTTTATCGTTCTTCTCGATTTTGCTTTATTCAATTATAATTCTATCATGGTAGGATCTAGGTGGTATTGGGGAAGATTGAGTATCAGTCCATCTATTATTCATGAGCATGGTTACTATAGTCTTCGTACAACAACATTTACAGCATTAATTATCGTATTTTGGGAAGGATTTGTGATCCATAGATGGAAAACAAAGCTGGCCCGAGAGAAAGGATACAATCGTCGCATAGATGATTCATTGATTGTTTGGTTTTCACGTCTTACTTTTCTTCTGATATTCTTTAAATCGTCATTACTCTTTTTTTCTGCTTATTTGTTGTACATTCCTATATGGTTAATACTCGCATGTATTATTGAGCGGCAGATGAAATCTCATTTATGGGAAGAGAAACTTGGCCCTTGGTTAATTTCGTTAGGTTCGACTCTAACAGATCGCCAACATGATCAAAACCAAGTTAATATACCCTCATTTTGGATCAAATTGAAAGAACAGTTTTCAAGAGTAGAGCAGTGGTTAGTAATAATATTACTAGGAACGCTTTCAGTAACTTTCGCTTTTCCTTGGATTATGTTCACAACGTGGAGGAATCAATATGGTGACACTCTTTATGATGTTTCTTTATTACCCTTGGGTGCTATCCTCTTTGCATATTCTAGTTTACTTGTTATGGTTATCACACTAGGCGCTTTAAGATATTCCAAGATAAAGAATTCTTCTTATCGAAACCCAGATGCTACAGGTGGGTCTGAACTTATTGCTTGGTTGATGAGATTATTGGCATTAAAAGCGATTCTCATTCTCGACTTCGTCAATGATCCAGTATTTACTTATTTTGGAGCTTTTAGTATTGTTATTGTTCTGATTGCATCTGAAATTGTTCTAAATACCTATGGTGGCAAAACTTTCAAGCTATGGTTTGGTAATGCTTTAGTCATGTTAGGTAGCTCAAGTTCAGTGTCAAGGATCGATGGTAGCAACCAACAAGTCTCTACTAATCACACGATAGAACAATCATCAGTAGCCAAAAGTAATAATTCTGTTTCTCATTCTCAGGAACATGTTGACATGGCCTTATCAAGAAAAAGAGTGATGACTGAATCTGGAGCACAAATTTTTTTCACTAAACCAGTGAAGAGCGATAAAAAGCCTTCTCTTATCTCAAGATTTTTCAAAGGAATTGGAGAAATTATAAAAGCAATCGTATTGAGCATTTTTATGCTTTTTATCTCGTTTTTTGAAATGATTCTTGCTTTTGTGGTAGTAGCTACAAGTTTTAATTACAGTGACTCGTTTAAGGTACCAGTTTTTGAATTTAATGGCTCTTATATCTCCTTATCCTTTTATACAGGAGGATACATAATTACAGTGTGGCATACTCTCCTTCTCTTGGGCATTCAACTCTTTTTTATCGTAACCTTGCAATGGTATGGTCTTGCAACAAAGAAACCTGAAGGAATAGTTTTGAAAGTATGTCGAAATTTAACCAGAATTCTCTTAGGGTTGGTTATTATCGGTATATTGGTACACTACTTCTATGATGATGTCTATTCATCCTTAAAACTGTTAATTGTCTTTGGATTAGTGATTTTTAGCGAGCTAACAGCTTGGAAGGTTCGTTCGGAGAGAAAGAAGTTTGTTCTTCCCACATCTGAACAAGAAGGTTTTAAGCATGAGAATGAAAGAATAAAGTTAGAAAGAGCTGATTTAACAAAGGCTCCTTAAGTAGGGATCAACCTTTCATATTCACCCTTTATTTGAGACTTGGCCCTCCTTCACTTTACTAACACCTGTTAAATTACCAATAATGAAACCTTTTTTAACGGGATGGAGAATTTGAAAAAATGGTTGGAAATATCAATGACGAGTCATAATAGGATGTTTTGTGCTATTTCATTGGCACTCATCACTCTCGTCCCTGTGTTCGCATGAATTTTATTGAAGATTTGTCTGAAATCCAACCATCTGCTTTTTCTCGTCATTATTTAGCCAAGTCTTCGAATAACTCCTATTAATATGCGGATCTAGTAGCATATTTCAGTGTCAGAGTTCTTTTTAAATGTTAAGAGGTGATTTAAAAGTTACAGTACAACTAAGACGTGAATTTCATGACCCTAGAAAAAAATGAGAGAATTTATAACAAGCAATTCAGTCGAAATCGATATCAACGGAATGTTAGAATATTCCAAATCACTGGATTTGATATTACGGTCTTAATCGTCCCGGTAATTGTCTTGGTCTGGCTAGAAGCTGGACTGGCTTTTCATGAGATATTATTACTTCAAGGACTTTTTGTTCTTCCCATATTGGTTCTGGAAGTTCCCTCTGGCTCAATTGCCGATTATTGGAGTCGTAAAGGTTGTTCTTGTTTGTTTCATATCCTTTTTGGGATTGCGATGTTTTTGTATGCGATTGGGGACAATTTCTTCATATTTGCCTTTGCAGAAATGTTAGGAGGCATTGCGGTTTCGTTCCAAACTGGAAGTGAGACTGCGCTAATTTATGACTCCTTACTTACATTTGATACTAATGTTAATGGTCGTTTTGGTGATATTATTTCCAAGCGAATGACAATCATGTTTCTTGGAGGAGCATTCGGTGCGCTTACTGGTGGTTTCATTGGTGCTATATCCGTGATTCAAATGCCTATCATTATTGCTGCTATCGGTCATTTAACATTTGCTAGCTTAATCTTTTGGGGATACACTGAACCTCCCCGACTAAAAGCTAAGACTCCTGCAGCTGCTGTCATGAAAGCTCTGGGTTCATTAAAACACCACACTGAGCTAAAAGCAATTCTAGTTTTCAACCTTACAGGACTTGTTTTCAGTCGGATTGGTTTTTGGGCCGTACAGCATATTTTGGTTGAAGAATTTCTAATGACCTCTCTCGTTATGGGTTTTGTCCTTGCGGGATTCAATGTTTGTGCTGCAGCAAGTTCATTTCTTATCCGTTCGAGAGTCAACATGTTATCAAACTTATGGGCTTTTCTGGTTATAATGATAATAGAAGGAACCTATCTGTTTGTATTAGTGCAGATACCAGCTCTTTTTAGCATTCTTCTTATATCTTTAATGACACAAATAACTCGAGGGATTCGTACACCAATAATGCAAGCACTCATGCAGCAACGTCTTAGATCTGATGAACGAGCGACATTTGTGTCTCTGATGTCTTTTATTGGTTCTTCATTATATTTTATACTTTCAGTATTCATCGATATCCATGATTTTTCTAGAGAACAGACATTAGTGATAAGTTTGATTGGTCTGTTTGCAATGATATTACTTTTGCTGGGATTTCAAATAAGAAAATATCAGAAGGTACCAGAAATTCCAGTAATAACGACCTAACAACGTTTGTCGAAAACCTCCCTATCCAGCTTTCTTTTATACGATCTGAGAAAAATAAATAGGAAAGGAAAGATCTAGATTCAATTAAAGGCCTAATTCCTTTTTAATCAAAGTTTTAAGGATCTCTTTTTGCACCTTTTCCTTTGTTGGAATGTTTTTATCCCCTATAATCTTTTTTCCCACTTCAAGGGCCTTATCTTTAGCGATTTCCTTCGCTCCAGTTTCCTCTAGAATTTCTTTTACTGCTGTGTTTAATGCTGTAGACATGGCTTCCTTTCCAACGCCTTTTGCTAAGCCACCTATTTTTTTCATGAATAATCAGCTCCTTCTTTCTGAGGATATTGAGGTACAACTCTTCATAAGTTTTACTCTTAAATATATGTGAACTCACTATCAGGATGCCGTAACAAGATAAAATCTGGGTTTAAAATTTCTTCCCTAACAGGAGAATAACGTTCTTGGCGAAATGTATACGGAAAAAATGCCCCTAATCCAAAGATTGCTAATTTTCCGACAGGATGGCGTTTTCCAAAGATTGCTAGGGAGATATTTTTGGTTAATTGACGAGTTTCTCTCTCATCAACTACATTAATTGAGTGAATATATTCATGAAGTAGTAAATGAAAGAGATAAGCTTTGTAAAGTTCCTTTTTCTCTTCAGAATCGGAATTTTCTTCACGCATGACACGGAGGGCTGATTTATTCAGATAGATCTCGTTTGTTCCTAATCTATGAAATCCACCCACAAAATTACCTCGATCATATCCAAGTTCAACGAGACCTAATAAGATTCCGGGACGAGATTTGTCTAGGAATCGGCGAACTATTCTAATTATGGAATTAAATATACCTGAAAAGTCCTCAGGTCCTAGCGAGTTATATTCTTCTTGAAATTCAAGAATTTCACTGTTAGTAACCACGATTTATTCCCAATTATATTAATTCTAAATTCTATAAAATGACTAGCTTATAGGATTAATTAATTAATTAGAGAGAGTAAAATACTATTTTAAGATTTCTTAGGGCGTTTTTATCACCATTATTCTTTACTCTTAATCGAAATAAAATCAATTAGGATGAAACAGTCGTAAAAAGGATTTGAGGGTCATTCTTATAATTTATTGGACTGTTTCAGTTTTTTATCTTTTCAAATATCGCCTCCTTAGCTACTGGGCTAAATTGATGAAAGATAGAACCCCAGTTGGTGATTACTCCCTTCTTTTCGGATTTTAATCTGAGGTACTCAATTGTTTCCAAATGAGCACTATGTAAATAGCTGACTGCTAATACTGAAGCACCGACAACAATTGAACCTAACAGGATGAAAAATAACCCGAGAGTCCACAATAAAAGTAAAACCAAGCCAAAAAGGTCGAGAGTGAATCCTGCAACCTGAATCTGCCCAGTACTCGTTGGCTGCCGTGCTAAACTCTCAGTTACCTCTACAGCTAGGGCACCTAGGGAGAGAATTCCTGAAAATCCGATGAGAATTCCAAGTCCATCCCTCAAAATTTTCCCTAGAGGCTTAACAGCAATGATATCGCCTTGGGAACTGATTTGTAGTCGTTTAAAGCCGCCTTCATTAAAAGCCCATATCATAGGATAATAGAGTAGGATGATAAACAATATAATCGGAGTTAGGAGAGGGCTGAGGGCAAGAGCTTCCATTTTATTATCAATTGACAGTTTAAGAATCGAAAAGATCGGATTAAACGCCTCATGGTTTTGTACAAAAAAGATTGTTACAATAGAAGCCAGTGCGGTAGGGAAAACAAGAATATCATACCATCTTTGTTTATACAATTCAACAAACGTTGATCGAACCTTAGATAAATCAATCACATCCACGAATCGTTCTTCTACATAGAAATCTCCATTAAAATCGAATATGGGTATTATATTCAGGATTCTTCCAAATTTTCCGTTTAAAGCTCTTAATATCAAGTATGTTAGATACTTACCTCCCAAAACTTTTGAAAGACGGGTGATGACGAGAATGAACGCTGTTAATATTCCTATTCCCCCTCCTATTGCTACTGTTAATAAAAGTTTCTGTCCAACTTCAGTAAATCCCCACCAAAAATTATCCCGAACCGCGACAATTATCTGTTGGAACCAAGAGATCCAACCACGGTTTGTAACATCAAAATAGTATCCAATTTGTTTATGAACTTGTTTTCCCTCTTCTGTCAAAGGTTCTTCTTCTGGGAGTATAAATACTCGAGATAATACCTCAAATCTCTCTCTAGCCTGATATTTTAGTGTTATCATTTTACGTCCGATATCGACTCTAAGATCTTCGGGTTTTGCTTCCACCTCAAATACTGTACCGTTCCATAAATCTAAAACTAGAACTCCTGATTCTGGAAGAAAATATATTGAACCATTTTCATGCATTTCTTCGAGCTGCCAAATATGAAAAGGATCGATTAAATTTTGGTTTTCATCATATGCATTGATAATTCCATCTTCTTCTCTTACCCTTACATCAGGGTAACCGATAGCAAGTTCATGGTCAAAATAATTTAGACTCCTCCAAGGTCCCATTTCTTGTCGAATATCGATAATAATGTCGCTTTCACGAATATCATAGGGTGTATTGGGAAGAATAACTGCAGTTGTGATAAAAGATGTGCCAATTAAGGTGAAAATGGCCGAAAAGATCCATATCAGACAAAAGAAAGTCAATTTTGTTTTTCGAGACATAGATGTAAGACGGTACACCATAGTTTTTCATTCCTTATGCTTCAATGAACTTAGGTTTTTGCTAGATAATATTCTCTCTTTAAATTTTTTAACCTTCTTGAATCCCCATATTCATAATATGACTTTGGAAAGCAATGAAGCTCTATTTTATATTCGGGATGTTATTTTCAAGCATTAGAGTTTAAGAATGGTAATAGAGTAAGTTGTCCTTTTCCATTCTTCAATGAGGCAACTCGTACGCCAATTAATCGGACTTTTTTTGATGAGGATCTGAATTCCTTAAGGAGTTTGATGGCAGTATCGAATATAGTTTCTTCATCTGATAAAAAATTGTTGAAACTAAAACTCCGAGTGTACGTCACAAATCCTTGGAAACGAATTTTCATTGATATTGTTCGTATTAATAGATTGTACCTATTGAGTTTTTCTGCCAATCTTGCCACAATTTGTTGAACATTTTTCTCAATGAGTTCCCAATCATTTTGATCTGTACTAAATGTCCTTTCTGAGCTGATGGATTTCCGGTCTTCACGCCTATAACCGACTTCTCGGTAGTTAATTCCTAAAGCTACCTTCCTTAAATACAGACCATGATCACCGAGGAGAAGATACGCTTTCTCTCGAGACAATGATGCAATGTCCCCGATAGTTATTAAACCCCTTTGTTGTAGTTGCTGTTCTGTTTTTTTCCCCACACCAACAATTTTTCGGACTGGTAGATGATATAGCATTTTTTCAAGATCCGAGTTATGAATAACTGTGATTCCATGCGGTTTATTTAAATCAGAGGCAATTTTTGCGATGGATTTTGTTTCAGCAACCCCAATAGACACTGAAAGAGCCAATTTTTGATAAATTTCTGATTGAATATGTTCAGCTATCGATGCAGGGGTTGAACCATACTCATTCCAGTGGTTTGAAACATCTAAATATGCCTCATCTAACCCTGCTTGTTGAAATATCTCTGAATATTTCTGGAGGGCTGTCATTATATTATTTGATTCCTCACGATAATGAGGAAAAGATATTTGACTCCCCGAACAGATGTAAATACCATGAGGACACAATTTGTAAGCTTGGGAGATAGGCATAGCAGAGTGAAGACCAAATGATCTGGCTTCATAAGAACATGTGGAAACTACTCCACGTCCATTGCCATTATGTGGATCTGCTCCAATAATAACTGGATAATTTTGTAGAAATGGATGGTTCTTAGTGTGTACACTAGCATAAAAACTATCTAAGTCACAATGTAAGATTACATGGTTCCATTCCAATTAAGAACCACCATCCTCCTTGGGACTTTAGGGTGTTATAAATATACGAACCACTTTAATAAAATATTAAAGATCGGTTTTAACTTTTATTAGACCTTTTAAGTATTTTTTTATTAAAAAAAAGGAAGTTCTTGAATGAGATTGAATATCTAGTCAGCAATCTAGAGTTACTGGAACTTCACCAAGAATTTTCAGTTCCTTTGCTGAAATTGGGTCATAGAAACATTTTACAGCGCTTACTTGGACTCCTTTCTGAATAGCTGTTTTTGACACTTGAAAAAAAATGGGGGTCTATTACTTTATTTGGTTTAAAAGAGCAAATATCATTCCTTTTAACTACAAAAATTATAAATGATTGATATTCTTTGATCTCGATAGCCCTTATCAACTCGTTCAAATGTTTGGAGCCCCTGATCGTTGGTGCGTCTGGAAAAGCCACTCCATTTTTAACTAATGTCACACTTTTGACTTCAACCAACGCTTTTTGAAGTGTATCAATATTCTTCATCAAAAAATCAAATCTGCTATTTCCAAAAGTATATTCTGACTGAATAATACGATATTGTTGGAGGCTTGGAATAGCAGTATATTCCTTCTGAAACAACCGATTTGTAATAAAAGAATCGATATTTCCCCATATTTTACCTTTCTTAACGCCAATCAAGGAGTAAGTGGTTTTTCGTGTACGATTAAAGCTTTATCATAGGAACACTTGAACATTTGGTATAAAAGTTCTTTTAATCTATCTGGGTCTGGTACATGTGCTTCTACAAGGTTATTTGTTTGGCTTGAAGACTGGATTTCGACTCAGGTTGTAAATCGGTTTGGATGTTCCTTAAATCTAGCTGAATAGTAGGTTCCATTACACTTCATTCTGTTCCTAAAGCATGTTTTGAGGTTCTCGATATCTTGTTTTCTTTTATGAGTTAAATATATGCCATGGGAAGTTTAATTAGTCATGACTAAAGGTAGAATTATATGTGAAGTGTTTTTCCTTTTCAAGAAAGAAATAAAAACGAAGGGATAATAAAAGGTAATAATTACTATATACTCAATTACTATATAGTAAATAGTAATAATATTATCATAGCTCTTGTTTCAAAGGTTATTTCCCCTAATAAAACTATAGTACAAATATAGTGAGGAAAATGGCTAAAGAAGAAGCTTCAACAATTGACCCTAAAGTATTATCAGAATTCCAAGACGCAATTAAGAAAGCTTCTGCTTTGGCTGAAGATGGGAAATATAAAAAGGCAATTAACCTTCTTCAAGGAAGTTTAGAAGAAGCAGTAAAGCTTGATTTTATACAGCCAGAGGTCAATATCCGGAATTCTCTTGGAATTTTGCACTGGAAAAATAACTCCTTTAACGATTTTTTAGAGATAACCGCAGAGTCATTAGCTTTAGCCCGAGTACATAACTATAAGAAAGGAGTGGCAGAGGCATTACTGAATTTAGCTTGGGTACTAGCAATGGAAAAAAAGGATTTTATTAGATCCTTTGATCTTACTGAAGAAGCTCTAATTGTTACAGAAGATTTAGGGTATGAGAAGGGTATAGCGACATCAATGTATATTATATCAACCGCTTACAAACATAAAAAGATGGACGACAAAGCGCAATATTACCTGGAGAGGAGTTTGGCTATATCAATGAGGCTAGCAGAGGTAGATCTATTAATTCCCAGTGAAGCAGGATTGACTGAAGAGGAGAAAGAACAGCTAAAAGATGCACTCGATCTACTGTAATCAATAAACATAGATTTTACACATATCTTAATTGTCGAGCTTTTCTCGAAATTTAAGTAGTCATTGCCACTTTAATAAATTCTAAAATAGTAATTTTAAAATTAATATTAGGTTATAATTATAAAGAAAACCTTAGAAAAATGAATCAATTTTTATTGAAACTTTTATTTTACTCTTAGCGAATCTATGAAAACATGAAATTCATAATAATTAGAGAAGCTCTTTAAGTCATAAGAAATGTCTATTAGAAAAAGACTGATTTATCAAGACTAATCTATCAACCTTTTCTCTTATTTAGGTTCAAAAACAATAGAAAAATGAATTAAAAAATTAAAATCTCAGCATCTGAATAAAAAGAAATGATATGGTGAATATGGCGAGAATCCTTCTTGTCGATGACGAGCGAGATCTTCTAATGATTTATACAAAGCTCCTGATGATGGAAGGTCATGATGTGGTTGACAGCGCTAGTAATGGCAAAGAAGCTATTAAAAAATTCTCTGAATTGCCCATAAAACCAGATATCATTATCATGGATTACAGAATGCCAGTTCTAGATGGATTAGTAGCGATGAAGGAAATTCTCAAGAAAACTCCTGAAGCTAAGGTTCTATTCGTTAGTGCTGAGAAAAGAGTTGAGAAAGAAGCTTTTGAAGCAGGTGCGATCGGTTTTTTCACAAAACCAACGAGTATCCGTACCTTATTAGCGGAAATAGATCGCATACAACAACTCCAGGCTCAGGTTTTGAGACAAAGGAACTCGAAAGAAGAGACATGACAGTTTTAATCGAAAAATTTGTCAAGAACTATCTTAGGGGTTTTTTGCGCTTGTTTTTCTTCTAGGTGTTTCAGATGTTTGATCCATGATCTTGTTATTTTTTCAGGAAAATAACGATGTATTTCTCCCATGAGTGAATCAAAAGTTAATAATGGCTCCTCTCTTAGTCGGTCATAAAAAAACTTCATAATTCTGAAAAATTGACTTGTTCCAAAGACTTTATACTGTGCTTCGATGGTAGGAGAACTCCATTCTTCTATAATCCTATTATGTATTAACTCTACATAATCAGTATTGATTTCATAACCTATCCCTCTTCTTGATGTTATTCGACACATTTTAAGTGTGGTTCCAGAACCTAAAAACGGATCTAGAACGGTTTCACCTATAGTGGTATGCATTCGAATCAGTCTAAAAGGGATATCTTCAGGAAATGGTGCTGAATGTCCGAAACGGTTTTGACCTTTTGAGTCGATTTTAAAAACAGGGACAATATCGTCCCAGAAGCATCTTACGGCCCAATGACGCCATTCACTTTTTGTAAGAACACTCTGAGCCAAGATATCTTTTGAAACCATCCGTGTTTTCCCAGGTTTGACCCAAACAAAAATTTGTTCAAAACCAGTATTAGAAGCGATATTAGTTGGTTTAGGGTAAGACCCCCATGAAACATTTGAAACATATTCTGATTTATCCCAGTAATGCATACCTGAGAGATATAAACTGTTCTCTCGCATGAATTTCTCGACATCCCATATGATATTCTGTATTACTCGCCGATCAAATCCGGATCGACTACTTTCAATGGGTAATGGTTGAATATTTATCGCAATTTTTCCATTGGGTTGCAAAACTCGGATGCATTCAGACCACACTCGGTTCAGAGAAGAGATATAGCTTTGATAACTCTGGCCAAATCCTATCTGCTCTCCCCCATAATCTCGAACATTCCAATAAGGAGGGGAAGTCACAATTAAGGTTACAGATTCTGAAGGGATCTCCGACATACTCTCTGATGATTTGAAAAAGACCGTTTGGCCTTCAATTTCGATTTTATCGATTTTATTTGGTTTCATTTCGGCTTCCTTTCATTTTATTCTCAAATTGAGAGAATAAGTCTCTTCCATTGATTTTGATTTTCTCCAATATATAGGTTGGAATTTTTTCAGATCAATAGCCCATTCGTCAGTTATTGAGAGATCGATCACCACGTCGACCACCTCTCCGATAAACAGGTCATGATCCCCTGTGACGATAATCCTCTGGAGCTCACACTCAAGATTGATTAAGCATTCTTTTATTCGTGGAGCATTAACTTTGTTTGAAGCTTCAACTGTAAAGCCAGCTTGCTTGAGTTTCTGAGGCTCCATTCGACCACTAACACTACCAACATAATGACTTCCCTCAACCTGTGTTATGTTGGGAATGTTTATAACATAATCTTTGTATCGGTTAATTAATTCATGAGAAAAACGCTTTTTTGCTATTGAAATTCCTATTAATGGAGGATCAACGGATAATGGGCAAGACCAAGCTATTGTTAAGGCATTTGGTTCTTTAATTGTTCCTGATGAAACTAAAACAGTGGGCCTTGGGTATAAATAACGATAAGCAGCAGTTAAATCCGAAATTGGTTGTTTCATAGTTAATACTCCTTTATACATATAATGAATGGTTAATTCTGTGAACGTAATTTTCTTAAAAGATCTAGATTTTGTTTATCACCAATTTTGTCGTCTTTAGGGGTTTCTAGAACCATTGGTATTTTCTTATACCGGGGATTTTGCATTAGTTCTTTAAAACAGTCTAAGCCAATGTAACCTTTTCCAATGTGTTCATGATGATCTATTCCAGAACCCAGAGGGCCTTTAGAATCATTGATATGAAATAATTTAAGTTTATACTTACCTACCATTTCTTCGAGTTTATCAATAACTTCATTCAATCCTTCTGTAGTAGAGATGTCATAACCAGAGGAAAATGCATGCGCTGTATCAAAGCAAACACCGATATAATGTTCTTCCTGTACAAACCCTAAAATTTCCTCAAAATGATCAATCTTATTCCCCCATGTCTTTCTTTTAGCAGTTGAATTTTCTAGTAAAATCATCGAAGGTTTCTTAATATACTTTCTAACTTTGTTTAAAGCTTCTGCTACACGTTTAGCAGCGAAATTTTCATCATGATCTTTTGGACTTCCTAAATGTGTTATAACATAAGGAGTGTGTAACAGTGTCATCTTTTCTACTTCTTCAGTTAAGACTTCCACGGATTTTGTGAATAAATTGTCATCTGGAGAAGCGAGGTTTGGTAGATATGGCATATGAATGGCTGTATCGTAATAATTTGCCATTCTTGACTTTTCTATGAATGTCTGTATAGCTTCAGGGGTTAACTTTGTTGCTTCCCAGCGCCTAGGAGGCCGAGTGAAAATTTGTAGACATTCGCAGGTGCTTTGTATTCCACGATCAACTGCAAGATCAATTGATTTAGCAATTGATTTATGAGCGCCAATTCGGGGGCCAATAATGTTTTCCTTAGCCATATATGAAATTCAACACCACTAAACAAAGATAGATTGGAAATTTGATATTTTTTTGTTTGCTACAAATATATAGTTGAGTAGAAGTTAAGACGATTTTGAACTCTATTAGACTTCCGTGATAATATGGGACAATTTCAGCTCAAGACAAAATGTCAGATCAGCTTAATTATTGCTACTTTTGCTGTATCTTGGGCTTCTATTTTCATTACAATTCTATTGGATAATGGTGTTCCTCCTGTTGTCATTGCTTTCTGGAGGTTATGTTTCTCTGTTATTTTCCTTGTTCCTTCTATTTTGCGCCAAGAAATCAGAAATCAGTTTAAACCATATCTTAATTACACCTATCAACGATTTTTTGTTCTATCAGGGTTTTTTCTTTCTCTTCATTTCTTAAGCTGGATTCAAAGTTTAACATCTTTATCTGTCGCTGTATCCGTACTAGTGGTCAATTCCTCGCCAATTTGGGTAGTTGTATTTTCTTTCTTAATATTACATGAGAAAATTACACCTAATCAGCTTATTGGTTTAATTCTTGGATTTTTAGGTTTATTCCTGATATCTTTAGCTCCCACTTCCCAACAGACCAGTACAATCCTTCCTGAAGGCATCTTGCTAGCATTATTTGGAGCTTTTATGGTTGCTTTTTATTTTATGATAGGCAAGCAGATGCGGACTCAACACACAGTTCCTAATATCCCTTATGTGTTCTTTGTAAACGCATTTTGCTCCATATTTTTGTTTCTTTTTTCATTTTTGTTGAGTGATAATATCCTTAGTTTTACTCCAACTGATCTTGTATGGTTTATTGCATTAGCCATAGGACCGAGCTTATTAGGACATGCACTATATATCTATGCTATGAAGCACCTATCAGCTCAAACTGTGTCTTTAGCGGTAATTGGAGAAACTGTGGGAGCATCTTTATTGGCTTGGATCCTTTTTTCTCAAGTTTTACCACCAGTCACTCTAATTGGAGGATTCTTCGTATTATTTGGAATATATTTAGACGTTAAATTTGATATTTCTTCCAGTTTAAAGATAAACAAATCTAATACAATTATTAATAAGTAAAATTTTAGTTTTAGTGGGAAATTATATTTTTTTTTAGATTTTACCTATGAATTTTCGATTATAAAGGAAAATACTGAGTACTCCAATCACCAATATGCCTATAAAGAATAATGGTTCTACCCCACCAGTAGAAGAACTAGTTTCTGAGAGTTTTGTGCTGCGTGTGATAAATGTAGAATTATTTGGCTGATCAAGATAATTAATGGATAAATTGAGAAGATTTGGTAAAATCGTATCAGGTACCATTTCAGGTTGAAAGAGAAAATTAATCAGTTTATACTCCCCAGTGTCGATATAATAACCTTTAGTGCCATATCCAAGAAATTCAGGAAATTTATCTTCAAGAATAGGAACGGTTCCAGATAATAGCTTAACGACTTCTCCATCACTGCTTCGATTTGCCCGTAGTGAGTCAGTAGAACCTAATGTAAATGGGGGAAGTTTTTCTAAAAAGTCTAGGCCAGTTAATTCCGTTATAGATGCTCGAAAGTTTGTCGGACTTCGTGCTCGAAAAATCTCATCAATTTCATCATGGACTTTACTACCCTGATTGCTGAAGTCGAAAATATTGTAATTAGACATAAGAATGATACGTGAAGGATCCATCGGAGTAGAGGATTCCAAGTATTGTTTAATTTCTTTAAATTCATTGTAATTAATATGTGAGTTAGATATAGGAGTAATTGCTGGATTTCCTATCCAAATAACATATTCGTAATCTCTCATCTCTTCTGCAGTGATCTCTGCATCAGTCAAAGAACTAGTTTGTAGAATTTCATATTGTCCAAGATAATCTAATTCATCTAATGCAGAGAGAACAGAATTTTCTGACGCATGTCCTAGATCATCATCTACTACTAATATTATACCATCTATATTATCTACTTCAACGTTTATGAAAGAGGAGTAGCCTATGTAAGGAATATTCGCATTATCTGAAACCCGAGCCCGAACTAGATGAGTTCCTTCTCTTACTCCTATTGTGTTCCACCTAAAATTATATGTTCCTTCCAGTGCAGCAGGATTACAAGTCTGCCAGGGTCCATTGTCAATAGAAATCTCCGTTTGAGATATATTTGAAGTTAATGGCCCAGTGGTTGTGACCACTAAATCATAATACCCTTTTATAGAATTATTCGGTGGTTCTATTTCTACTTGAGGGATCTTGCTTTCATTTGTAACACGTAAACAGTAAGAAAAATTTTCATATTTCTCTATCACTTGAATAGCCCACCCTTTGTTAGAACAATATGTTCCAATATCTCCATCAACCAAGGAAAATGCAGCGTCTTCTTTATTCCCACTTGTTTCTGGATGAGCATCAATCACATTCCAGGGAGGCCATTCATCTGATCCTACTTGAATTTGATTTGATGCGCGGGGACCAACCTGAATTTCAGCGATAACAATTCCATGTTTTGGTAGATATCTATCAAAATCGATATTTTCCCGAACTGTAATTGTCCATCCTCGGCCATGTTCTGGATTGATGAATCCTGTCGAATCCCACCCCAGTTCAAGCCACATGAAACCACTAGGTTCAGTTAAGGCTAGAGGATTAATAGTTGCAATGGTATCCATCGTGAAATTAGATATTTGTAAACGATGGGTATTCGAAAGAAACTGAACAGAATTTGATTGTGAAATTTGACTATAATATTTATTCCAAATCGAGAAATGGCCTTCTCCATAAGCCATAATATCATAAGGTCCAGCAAAGATGTTTTGATAGCTCTTGTAGTCATAAAGATCTGGAAAGTTAAGTTTGTGTCCTAATTCATGAGAAGGGGTTACATAATTTACATATTCATGATTCATAGAATATTCAATAGGATAACTTCCTTTGTGAGACCAGATGTCATTTGAATTTCCTGAATACTCTTGTCCATCACCAGAATGAATTACGATCAAAAGATCATATTTTTGTGGATCTTTTTTAGCATTAATCGCAAGGGTTCTTGCCTCATCAGCAAGACCGTAATAAACAGAATCTACCGTTGGTATGCTACCCAACCTCTCACCAGCTCCATAATGACTTAAGTTATGTTTAGCTTGAAACCAACCCAATATTTCTCCTTCCAAAATAACCTCCCCATAAGAAGTATTCAGAAAATATTGACTCACACTGTTGGTTTCAGAAGAAAAGAATAGATTCTCATAATATTGAATCGTATGAGTAGGATGGCGTGGATCATCAGGTAATTCCATAAGGACGACAAGTAATTTAAGAGTTGTATTTGCTATTTTATTATTGATTTGTCGTGATCTGAGTATAATTTCATCGTTTTTGTTGATACTTGAACAAATAGAACAAGAAATAACCACACTTGAAATAATAAGAAATATTAGAGAAAAAACCTGAAGGCTATTCACACAATTCACCATTTGAATGACTAATAATAAGATTGTCAATGAGAATTTAAGAGATTCTTTTTCTCTTGTATTATAATTGAGGAGCTTTTTGATGAAACCTGCGACTGTTAACCGAATTATTGAGACTCTTTTAACAAAAATCGAGGCTAAAGATCAGGAGCAGGGGAGATTTCTAGTTCATGACGATTTTGAGCAATTAAATTCAAGAATTAATCTTTGGGCTATTCGTGAGAGTGTCCATGATCTTAAAGAAACCACGGTTACCGATTTGGTTGACATTCCTGATGATGTAGAAATTAAAGTGACGTTTGCTCCACCATCATTCTTCATAGACGTTTTGGGAGGAAAAAAAAATGTTCCTTACTGGCAAGTGGCTACAGTAACACGTATTTTAAGGTCTAGTGATATTATTTTTGATCCTAGGGGAAAATTACAACAGTGGGTAGATCAAGCTCCCCACATTGAATGGGATCCAGAGCTAATCGAGCTAAAACGTCAAACATCTTTGTTGTTATTGGATCGAATGAATAATCGTGTTAGAGAGGATATGTTAGCTGACGCTTTCATGTGGTTGATAAAAGCTGCAGAGGAAGCTATCTGTGTTCCTTTGATGGAAGCAAATGCGTTTAAAATCGGAACAGCAACACTATTATTGGATGTATTAAGAGATTTTGATATTGATCTTTACACTTTCTTTGTGAATTTATTGCGTATTCCATCTTTCACTCCTGAAAAGCTCGAAAATGCTAGAAAGGAGTTAGAAACATTAGCAGATCGCTTATATCAGTTAAACATCAAAACAGATCGTGAAATGTGGATATTAGCAGCTTTTGTTTCTATTAATGAATCAGAACGACGCTTAAACCAGAGTCAAAAAGCTGAAGCTGAATTCCCCACACGTCTTTTTGAAACAGCAGTTGGGGAATTATGGCAGGGATATTGGTTGGTCGCTCAAGATCCGAGAAAAGAAGTCAAACTGGACCCTTGGGTAATTGCTTCGTTTTGGAATCATTTTAGTTTTGCTGAGCTAGATGAGGAATGGTTGTTAGAGCAGGAGAAAAAGATTAAAGAATTGCTGCCTCATTAACAAAATACTTGAGATTTATTGATCTGATAAAAACCAATCCCAAGTTTTATTCATTCCAGTAGTTAGGTCGGTAGTAGATTTCCACCCTAACTTTTCATAAGCTTTTTTTGAATCTAATGCGATGTGATTGACATCTCCAGGCCGGGGGTTGCAAAATTTCTTGTATACGTCGAGTTTTGTAACATGTTCGATGATATTAACCAATTCTAATAGATTAGTCTGTTTTCCAGTTCCAGCATTAAATATACCAACGTGAGAGGAATTCATTGCCCTAACACAAATTTCTGTAATATCTTTTACATAAACATAATCTCGCGTATCTTTCCCATCCCCAAAAATTTCAATAGGTTCGTTGTTTTTAATCCTTCCTAAAAAGATTGAAATAACTCCAGCTTCACCAAGAGGATCTTGTCTTGGACCATAAATATTCGCAGGCCTAATGATCGTATATAAGAGCCCATAAATATTGTGAAACCATTGTAGGTATTTTTCACCGACTAATTTGCTAATACCGTATGGTGAAATTGGCAATTCTTTGGTATTTTCTGAAGCAGGGATAACTGTAGGTTCACCGTAAATAGCTCCACCCGTAGATACATATATAAAACGTTTAACCGAGCAGTTAGCTATAGCTTCTAGTAGGTTTATTGTCCCTTCAATGTTCACAGATGCGTCAAATCGTGGCTCTCGTACAGAACGATTAACCGAGATTTGGGCAGCTAAATGAAAAATATAATCAATATTTCTGACCGTTTCTTTAATAATATTTGGATCCCTTATATCTCCTTCCACAATTTTGATTTGATTTTTGACATTATCGAGATTTCTCTTCGTCCCAGTACTGAAATCGTCTAAACAAACCACTGAATGATTGTCCTGTAATAATCGCTCGATTAAATGGCTCCCTAGAAATCCTGCGCCACCTGTGACTAAGCATTCCATAGATAATCCTCAAAACCGTTATGATATTCAAACCTTTTCCGTAGTTATGGTTTTCAAGAACAAGTCATAAGGTTTAATTTTAATCGCAAATTGCAATTACAACTATAAGAAAAGGAAAATTACGTCTTTTTTCGATGATTTTATTAACTTATGATATAATTGATAGTTTTAAAGGTGTCTAATAACCTAAAAACCTTGATGGAGAAACGTAATATGAAAATTGGCATGAATAAAGGTGCAATTGTAATTTGGGAAAATAATATCATTAAAAGGTACCCCAGTTTAAGAAATGTTGGCCCTATTATTCAAGATAGCATGTGTATTAAGCAGTTGGAGTATGAAGAGCTTAAGAATATTCCATCTCTCGAATTACCTATCCAATCATCTAAGATAATTTGTTTAGCAAAAAACTATTCTGCTCATGCAAAGGAAATGGGAGTCGAACCTGAGAATCTCCCTCCCCATCCTGACCTCTTTCTAAAGCCTAAATCTGCATTAATTGGACCAGGAGATGATATTATCTTTCCTCCTCAAACCCAGCAAGTTGATCATGAAATAGAATTGGCCCTTATTATTGGTAAGAAAGGAAAGAATGTCCATTTAGAGGAGAGTATAGATTTTATCTTTGGATATACTATTTTGCTTGATATGACCGCTCGAGATATTCAAGCCTTAGCAAAGAAAAAAGGCCGACCGTGGTTTGCATCTAAAGGTTTTGATACATTTTCCCCCATAGGGCCAGTTATTGTAACATCTGACGAAATCAAAGATCCTCAAAATCTTGATTTGGAACTAAAGGTAAATGGTCAAATAAAGCAAAAAGGAAATACAAGAGACATGATATTCAACATTAAGCAGATTATCAGTTATTGTAGTACAATCACCACATTGGAGCCAGGTGATTTAATAGCTACTGGTACACCTGCAGGAGTAGGTCCTGTGAATAAGGGAGATAGAATTAGTGCCACTATTGAGTCCATTGGAACACTTAATGTAGGTGTAATCTAAGTGACAAGTCTTAACAAGATAATGTCCATCTTAAAGTCTAAATGTACCCCTATGACAGCACTTCAAATTACACCTCAAAATATTCTATTAGTGGTAACTTCCAAGGATTTCTGGAAATGTTTACAGGAATTATGCAAAAATAATGTCTCATTACGATTTATTGAGGAGAGAAAAACTGGACTCGATGTCCACCTTTCTCTTTCCATCAAAGAAATTCCCGAGATTTCTTTCCAAGTTACTTTTAGAATTGTAGACTATACTATAAATTTAGTTCAGGGATTATCAAGTTTTTTCCCTAACGCTGCTGCCTTCATTCAGGAAATCGAAGGATTTCCCGAGATTAACAATAACAATTAAGACACTTTTATTATGTTAGATTCTTAACCCTCTCAAGATGTGTTTTTATCAAATTAAGTAAGTCATCTGCACTGAAGGGTTTATTAATATAAGCATCAGCCCCAGCTTCTTTCCCTGCAATTCTGTCTTTTTTCCCCACTTTCGCAGTAAAAATTAATACAGGAATATTCTTTAATTTAGGGTTATTCTTAATCCATTTACATACTTCCAAGCCGTTAACTTTTGGCATCAGAACATCCAAAAGGATTAAATTTGGTTTTTCAGAATTTGTGTTAAGAAATTGAATTGCTTCCTCACCGTCACTTGCAGAAAAAACACGGTATCCTTCGTATTCTAGTACCATCCTAGCAAGTTCTACGGTATCTTCCTCATCATCGACAACTAGAATTGAATCATCTTCCATTATTTTAGCACCAGATGAATTATCGGATTATATTATTTACCATCAACTCATATCAGAGTATATTCAAAAATTTAACTAGGGAGGTTTGAATATCATATAAAACTACTTCTCTATCAAATTATTTTACCTAGTTCTTTATATTATTGTGTTTTTGCCATAATACAGTAATTAAGAAAAAAGACTCTGGATCAGAGCGACAATATAATCCCGCCCGATAGCAATTGAAATTAAAGCAATAATCATCATAAATCCAAAAATCTGCTGAAGACGTTTCGTATTGATCTTTTTTGCCATTCGTGGTCCAATTTGAGCTCCCACAATAATTCCTATTATTAAGAAGAATGCTAAATCAGGATATATTTGACCCATAGTAATTTTAACTGCAGCTCCAGCAATGCTTGTAGCAATCATGACAAACATAGAAGTGGCAACTGCCTTATGCATACTTAATTTACCCATATGAACCAGGATTGGGACCATCACGACCCCACCTCCAATCCCTAACAGACCAGAAGCAAATCCTGCGACCAATCCAAATAAAGTACTCCAGAGTTCTCGGCGTTCAAACCCAAATAATACGATGTCATCATGTTCAATCTCCTCACTAACCTCCTCACCAGTTTCTAGTACTTTCTTCTTCTGTTTAGGAAAGACTATCATTTTTATTGCAATTGGAAATAAACATATCGCAAAAACGATTCGAAATATTTGAGGAGCTTCAGTGGCTAAATATGAGCTGGTCAAACTACCTAAAAGTGCGCCCACGACTGTTGTGATTGCAATCAAAAGACCTGTACGGTATTCGATCGTATTTGGTTGTCGTGCATAAGCGATTGTAGCTGAAAGTGCTGTAAAAATAATCATAAATAAGACAGTTCCAATTGCAAAACTTTCATCAACTCCAAGTAGAATTAATGAAGGTGTTGTAATAAAACCTCCTCCAACACCTAGTGTTGAGGATATAATTCCAATAAAAAAAGCAAATATGGAGAATAAAATACCATCAAAAATGTTTGTTAGGTATGGACCACCGATTATTTGATAAAAAATCATTTTCCAGATCTCAATCTTCATTTCATGGGAATTTTAACAATTATTCCTTATATTAGTCCTGCAATACTCTCGTAGACCTCTTTATACTCCTCCTTTATGTGTTTTAAGCTTGATTTTCTGCTTTTGTATTTTTCAAACAATACAGTATATACCTCTCTCATTCGATTATACAAAAAAAATCGGTATAACCCTGATTCTTAAAAAGAAAAAATCGAGGTGTTAATTACAAATGAAATAGAAACTGCATATGAATTGGAGCAACACATACAATGGGGATTGCTGAAATATTTGGATCCAAAGGAAATAAGCTGAGGAATAAACGTATTTTACTAGGAGTTACTGGATCCATAGCAGCTATTGAAGTTCCCCATGTTGTTAGAGAAATTTTACGGTATGAAGGTGATCCTATCGTTGTGCTTTCGGAGGAAGCCACCCGTTTGATAGCTACAGATGCCTTAACGTGGTGTATGGACAAAGAACCAATGACTCAAATCTCAGGAATGTCTGAACACGTAAAATGGGTTTCACATCCAGATTATAAGATAGATCTGTGCATGATTTGTCCTGCAACTGCAAATACTATTTCTAAACTTGCTAACGGAATTGCAGACGGGCCAGTTCCCCTAGTTGCATTAGCAGCATTTGGAGCCAAAATTCCATTACTCATTATTCCTGCAGCCCATACCGTTTTATTAAATAATCCTATTCTCGAAAGAAATATCTCCTATTTGAAAAAACAAAATGTGAACTTTTTAGACATAGCTGAGATTGAAAATAAATATAAATTCCCCCCCTTAAACCAATTGATGGAAAGTATCTTCAAGCTGGTCAATCCATCCAAGAAATTGAATAAGAAA
>Ga0209636_10001774_pt1 | contig 21839 bp, 21 predicted proteins | sample DeeMarSWOR152_54_FD_187464 | JGI IMG/M metagenome (GOLD analysis project Ga0209636, IMG submission 187464) | Marine sediment microbial communities from White Oak River estuary, North Carolina - WOR-1-52-54 (SPAdes) (version 2) | ecosystem: Environmental > Aquatic > Marine > Intertidal zone >...
TGTCTGAAGAGAAAGAATCAAAATCTAATTCCTCTAAATTGGATGGAAGTACTGTGTTAGTTACGGGAGGAGCAGGTTTTATAGGGTCTTCTCTGGTAAGGCAGCTTGAAAAGAAAAATTGTAACATCATTGTATTGGATAATCTTGTAGCAGGGACCCAAGACAACCTTAATGGAACTAGGAGTTCACTCATTGAAGGAGACATACGAAATAGAGAGCTCCTAAGAGAAATAATGAAAATTTATGCCATAGACTACTGTTTCCATCTCGCTGCAGAACCATACATCCCTAAAGGACATCAATACCCAGAAAAAATGTTCCAAACAAACACTGTTGGAACATTAAGAGTGTTAGAAACTTGTAAGATAGCATGCATGCACGTAGGGCAGTTAGAATGTTTAAGTAAGTTAAAGTGATAGGTTGTTAGAAATGAGATATATAGATTGTCCACTAGGAGTTTTTATTGACCGATACAAGAAAATATTAGAAGAACCCATTGATGTTCTCATGTGCACTCTTGACGCTGTAACCTTCCTAGAAAGATGTCTACACTCAGTTTACAGAGAAATACCTGTCAGGAGACTACTTGTATGCGATGGAGGGTCTAAAGACGGCACAATTGAAACACTTAAGAAGTATCCAAGAGTAAAGGTTTTCATTAGACCTGATATTAGGACTATGGGAAAGGCGTTCGAATTTCTTTTCTCTCATGTTGAAACTGAATGGTTTGTGCTCATAGATGCTGACATCGAACTCTCTCCCGGATGGTATGATAACATGTGTAAGTATGAAACCCAATACGATTTTTTCGGGTGTAGACGTGTAAATGCTTATCACCTTTATAGGCATGACCCCGCTTCAACAGACATCAATGCTAGGCCTCTTGATTTTTGTCATTTTGGGCGTAGGGAAGCAGTTGAAAAATATAAATGTGATGATGATTATGTTTGGAGAATTGTAGATTACTACCTTAGACAAGAAGTTGAAAAGTCCGGTTATAAATGGGGAAAAATCCCTTCCGTTTATCACATTCACCACGAAACGGAACGAATACCTTACAAATCAGATGAAGAAAAGAAATATTCCAACGTAACATTCCAGTTTAAAGGACCAAAAAGGATAATTATTGACAAAGAAAAATGGGAGGGCGTCCTGCGAAACCAAGCTAAGGGAATAGTAAAATACCTTGATCCAGAGCATCCGTTAATTAGGAAAAATAGAGGCTTCGACGAGTTAATAAAAATGCTTGATAAAGATTGGATAATGAGAAACGGACCAAAATGGATCAAAAGGTATTATTCTGTGAATGCATACTTTGCACGTATACTTCGAAGAATAATTCCGCGTGGAAAGATTAGAGATATACTTTCCTCGCTATATAAGAAACAGAGATGACGCGATTAAATGCATGCATGCATGATTTGTGATGATCTCACTACTCGAAAAAACTGTAGAGTATGTGGTTCAACCAACCTAAAACCAGTTCTTTCGTTAGGTATCCATTATATTTCAAACTTCATAGATTCTCCAGACCAAGAGAAATATGCAGCTCCTCTCGAATTGATTCTATGTAACAAATGTAGGTTATTACAATTGAAACACACTGTTCCAGGGGAAGTATTATACAGGAAATACTGGTACAAAAGTGGCATCAACCAAACTATGAGGATGGCACTTGCAGATATAACCGATAAAGCTGAGAAACTTGTTGAACTTTCTTTAGGTGACATAGTTGTGGATATAGGATGCAACGACGGAACCCTACTTCGATCTTACAAGTCCAACGGCATAACATTACTCGGTTTTGAACCCGCAACCAACCTCGTTAAAGAGGCCAAAGTCGGTACTACAATTATCATCAACGATTTCTTCAATTATCAAGCATTCGAAAAAATGTGTGGAAGCGAAAAAGCTAAAATCGTTACAGCCATCGCGATGTTTTATGATTTAGAAGACCCCAACAAGTTCGTTAGGAACGTTGTAAAGATGCTAGACGATGACGGAATATTAATAATTCAAATGAACTATTTACTGTCAATGTTACAGAGTAACGCTTTTGATAACATATGTCATGAACATTTAGAATACTATTCGCTGCAAACACTTGAATACCTGCTAAACATGCATGACTTGAGAGTATTCAATGTTGAACTGAACGACCTGAATGGAGGCAGTTTTCGCGTATATGCAAAACATAAGAATTGTAAAAAATATCCAGTTAGCGAAAACGTAAACAACCTTAGAGAACGCGAAGAAAAGGCGGAATTAGATGACTGCAAAACTTATAGTGAATTTGCAAAAAGAATCCGTGACTTAAAAGCTAAGACTTATGGTTTTATTAAAAAAGAAGTGGAGAAAGGCAAAAAAATATATTTGTATGGAGCTTCAACAAGAGGAAATACGCTTTTACAGTTCTATAAGTTGAATAATAAACTAATAAAAGCAGCAGCGGAAAGGAACCCGCGTAAGTGGGGCAAGATGACGATTGGTACTCAAATTCCAATAATCTCTGAAGAACAGGCTAGACGAGAAAAACCAGATTATTTTCTTGTTCTGCCTTGGCATTTCATTAAGGAGTTTAAGGAAAGGGAAAAGGAGTATCTTGATGCTGGAGGAGAATTCATAGTTCCTCTTCCCAAATTTGAAATAATTGGATAAGGGGGAAAGACCTTGCAAGAGGATTTTGAAGTGCCTATGAGCAAACCTGACATTACTGTGGATGAAATTGAGGCAGTAGTATGCGTTCTCAGAAGCGGTTGTGTTACCCCAGGTAGAGTGACGGAACAATTTGAAACGCGCATGCATATAAAAGACGTTGAGTGCATATTCAATTTAGTGGCTGACATGGGAGGTAAATCAAGATGAAAAAGGCGTTAATTACAGGTATCACAGGTCAAGATGGTGCATACTTGGCTAAGTTTCTCTTAGACAAAAAATATGAAATATATGGAACTTACCGACGTTTAAGCACACCTAATTTCTGGCGTTTAGGATATCTTGGAATATTTAACAAAGTAAATCTTATTCCAGCTGATTTGAGTGATACAAGTTCAATTGTTGAAGCTTTAAAAATTTCAGAACCAGATGAGGTTTATCACTTAGCAGCTCAGAGTTTCGTTGAGGCAAGCTTTGAAACTCCAGTTTCTACAGGAGATGTTACTGGTTTATCTATGGTCAGAATAATTGAAGCTATTCGACAAAACTGTAGAGACACCAAAATTTATTTTGCAGCAACAAGTGAGATGTTCGGTAAAACTGGTTTCATCAAAGGACGAAAAATTCTCAACGAAAATGACGTTTTTCATCCTGTAAGTCCTTATGCTACCGCTAAACTTTATGCTTATTGGATTACACGAATATACCGAGAAGGATACGGAATATTTGCGGTTAATGGTATACTTTTTAACCACGAATCACCGCTGCGAGGTCTAGAATTTGTAACTAGAAAAATCGCAAATGAGGTTGCAAAAATATCGTTGGGCCTAAGTAGAGAACTCAATCTCGGTAATTTAAATACAAAACGAGATTGGGGATATGCCCCAGAATACGTTGAAGCCATGTGGATGATGCTTCAAAATCAAGAAGCTGAGGATTATGTCATTGCAACAGGCGAAGCACATAGTGTAAAAGAATTTGCTGAAAAATGTTTTAGTATTGTTAAGCTCGATTGGCAAAATTATGTGAAAGTTGATAAGCGTTTTCTGAGACCTTTAGATATTCCAAGTCTTGTGGGAGACTATTCCAAAGCTGAAAAAGAATTAGGCTGGAAACCAAAAATAAAGTTTAACGAATTAGTAAAAATCTTGGTTGCAGAAGAGATTAGTCGGTGGGAAAGATGGCTTAATGGAGAACGGTTTCCATGGGATGCACCAAACTATCCGAGCGAATCCAAAATCCTTACAAGAACATTAAGAATGTAAATGATTGTTGATAATCATGAAAGGGCTTACATACATTGCACAACCCAACGTTCCAGAAGCATATCCATCTTACCATAAAGGTGAAGTCACACCTGTTATGAAATGGAATGAATACTGATTGCATATTAAAGAAAAAGGCACAGAGAAGTTTTGGCATTTTAATAATTGCAGAACCACGAATGCCACGCACACTCGCATGTACGGTTGGTTTGGCATGTTTGCATTAGTAATTAGTAAACTATTTATGAGAAATTGTTTTAAGTAAACGCGATGAACGTTTGGAGGGAACGAGAATTCGGAAGTTAATCATGACTGCATGCATGCAAATAGATGGCGAACCCGTAGGTTCTGCTTTGAAAGACGCTGAAAGCTGCTTAGGGAACGAAAAACCATGAAAGTGCTTGTTACTGGCGGAAAAGGTTTCATCGGTTCGCATCTGGTGAACTATCTTAGAGCAAAGGGACATTGGGTTAGAAGTGTGGATATGAAAAAGGATTGTTTCCTAAAAACTAACGAGAACAGTTTTGTTCAGGAAGACCTTAGAACGCCGGAAGTAGCAGATTATGTTGTGAAAGATGTTGACTGGGTTTTCAATTTAGTGGCTAACATAGGTGGCATAGGGTTTATCACTTCGGTTAAAGCGGATGTGATGCGAGATAATGTTAGGGTCAATACAAACATTTTGGAGGCGTGTAGAAAAAACGATGTTAAACGGCTGTTCTTCTCATCTTCTGTTTCTGTATATCCTCGAGGCTTACAGTTAAATCCTGAAGTGAAGCCACTTAAAGAATGCGATGCCTTTCCAGCATACCCTGATAGTGCTTACGGCTGGGAAAAGTTGTTTACTGAACTGATGATGCAAGCTTATCATGAGGATTATGGTTTAGACATTCGTATAGCACGTTTCCACAACATCTATGGCCCGTATGGAACTTATAAAGGAGGTAGAGAAAAGGCTCCAGCTGCACTGTGTAGAAAGGTTGCTGAAACTCCAAACGGTGGAACAATAACTATTTGGGGTGACGGCGAACAAACAAGAAGTTTCCTATACATCGATGATGCGGTAGAAGCGATTTACAAATTCATGCAAAGCGATTATACTGAACCGTTAAACATTGGAAGCGACGAGCTGATAAGCATTAATGAACTTGCAGATTTGATAATTGAAGTTAGCGGTAAACACTTGATGAAACAACACGATTTGTCCAAGCCTCAGGGTGTTCGCGGAAGAAACGCAGACTTGCATCTGATTGAAAAGGTGCTTGATTGGAAACCTACAATATCGTATCGAAAAGGATTAATGAAAACATACCGTTGGATTGAAATGATGATAGGTCAAGAAGTAGAAGTGAAAAAGAAGAAGCTGTAGATGTAATAATACCTCTTATGAATACAAATGAATTATGGGAAAAGAATCTTTACTCATTTTATAGAGAAATTCCAATTAACCGATTACTCTCGGCCAATGCGCGTGTAGAAATGATTGAAGTATTATCGACATCACTAATTGAGACTAAACATTACCGACGGATAACTTCCGAGTTTGAAGAGATGTGGAGGAGATTGGACAGGCATAGATATGAGATTGATGTCGTTTTAGGTAATGGTAGACTCTTCACTGGATTAAACGCATTCTCCCGCAAAGTATCTCAATTAAAGAATCTACCTGCCCAATCAAAATTTGAGGCATTTTGGAAACTGTTCTGTCGATTTTACAGAAAGAAAAGTAAAAAGTTCACAAGTGATATCTTGTTACAAAGTAACAGGCTGTGGTCAATTAGATACTGGGAATATCCTTGGACTATAACAAATTCACGCCTTACAAAGCGAATGAAAATACTCGATGTTGGGTCGGGCTGGTCATTGTTTCCTATGTATTTAGCCAAACATGGGCACCACGTTGATGCCACTGATACTAATAAAGAACAGATGACTAAAATCAGCCCCTTCTTGGCGAGGATTCAAAAGGTAGAAATCAACTATCGTGTTCAAAATGTTACCCAACTAGATTACGCAGGTGATACATTCGACAGGGTCTTCTGTATATCTACGTTAGAACACATAGAAGAGGAGATAGTGAATGGTCAACATGTAAATTACCACAGCCGCAACTTAGATATAATTGCCATATCAGAGATGCTGAGGGTTTTGAGACCAGGAGGCCTCTTGGTGATAACGGTTGATTACGGTGAAAACCCATCCGATAAGAGGTCATATCGGCTTAGAGACATCTATAAAAGATTACTATATCCTTATCAGCATTTGCTATTGAATAATGACAAACCCGCCATCAACTGGCATAAGCATTGTTCAGAGATCATTCGATTATGGGAGAACAAATTTCCGTTTCTCAAGCATGGAGTTGGCAGGTCATCTATAGGTATCATTTTGGAGAAGAAATAGGTAACATTAGGAGAAAATATGTAGTTGCAAAAGGGGATATTTAGGATAGGCGCTAGAGTATTTAGACTGTATGGAAAAGGCTTTTTGGGGTTATACCCTATATCACGTTCATTCTTTCAAATAAATCTCATTTTTTATTCTTTTTATTTCTTCTAATTTTTCTTTATAATTTCTATTGACTTCTGCTCTTGTGTTTTCATCTAAATCTAACTGCACACATTTTTGATTTATTTTTGCGATTTGAGGATTTCTATCCAAATAATCTATTACATTATGTAGATTAAGCACCTTTTCAAACGGCACATAAGAGTAAATATTGTTAATTAATTGATAATCTTCATCATAATCTAACGTAAATCTCAATTCTGGTCTATTAAGCTTGCCTTCAACTTTAATTGTTTTAACATCAAAAATCTCTGGTTGATCTATTAGGCATCCCCAGATCTCCGTATCTACTATAGTTTTTACCTTGCAAACTGTTTCTAAAGCTTTAACCTTCATTCCGTAAGTGGCAACACCCAAGGGAAGTCCCTCCAATTTTATAAAGTCGTAATGATTTCTTTTGATTTCGTTAACAATTAAGTTAGAATAATGAATAGTTATGAGGGGATTGTCTGCGGTGGTTCCCAAAAAGTAATCTAAATCAAAAATTTTTGCGGCATCCAAAAGCCTCTTTAAAACATCCTTTTCTTCGCCATTGAAATAATAAATGCTGTTCTCTTTTGCAATATCAACAAGGGCTTTGTCTTGTGTATTAGTAGATGTGCAAAGTACTATTTCTGAAATATCTTTTATCTCTTTTGCTCTATCTATTATTCTTTCAATAACAGTTTTACCGTTTAAATCTTTGATTATTTTTAATGGTAATCTTGTTGATTTTAATCTTGCTGTAATCAAGAAACCTATTTTCATTTTTATTAACCTTTGGCCTTCTTTACATGTATAAAACTTTCTAAATCAACTTTCTTAAACTCATATCTAACTTTACCAAAATCTATTATTTCATCTTTTTCTATATCTTCTGTGGTTTCTAAACCAATTAACTGCAAAAATTGATATTGTTTTATAGGGCTTTCTTCTTTTGTTCTTTTAAACCAAAGATTGTTAAAAGTGAGTTTTTCACCTTTTTTTATATCTTTTTTTGCTACAATTGCTTTTTTCATTGGACCTGTATTGCCGTATTTCAATTCTGATTTTGCCATCTTTAAACTGCCATCACCATAGACCGCCAAGGCTAATTTCATCAGCTCTTTTATTCTATACATTTTTTCTTTACCGACTGCGGCATGATAATCTATTCGTTCTTTGCCATAATCAGGTGTATAGTGCTTTTCCAGAATATTTAGTCCAATCATAGCGCCCATGATGCTGATGATTTCATTATTTGAATCATCAAACGCTGTGTGGTCTGCGTATCCGATTGGTAAATTGAATAGGTCTCTGATTCTAAGAATCTTGGATAGATTAATATCCATATATCTAGTGGGATAGCCTTGAAATCCATACATCAGTATGATTTCGTTCTTTCCCTTGCTTTTTAAGAAATCAACGGCGTATGCAATTTCATCAGTCGTTGAACCACCAATTCCTAAAATAACCGTCCCTTTAAATTTTGCAGATTTCTTGAGCAAAAAATAGTCATTCAACCCTGAAGAGTGAATTTCTACAGAGGATACATTCTTATTGTTTTCAATAATATATTCTAAACTTTCAACATCATTACATAAAGCTATCACATCCAGTCCTTTTTCGTTTGAAAAATCGATAATATTGTCCCACTCCTTTTCATTAAAAATCCATTTTTTCAATTTCCCCATTAAGGGGTGATTCTTCTGCATATAACTTTGCGGATTCAAAATTAAATGAAATTTAACAGCGTCAAGTTCAAGTTCAGAAATATCATCTATCATTCTGCATAGATAGTTAATGTCCCCTTCATGGTTATACGCAGTTTCTCCTATTATATACGGTTTTTTAAAATCGATATTCATGATTTAGCTTCCTTTAGTTGTTGTTCAATGGGCAAACGTAACTAATATTTCCTCATAAATTAAATATTTTGATTGAGTAATTATTTATTCAGTCCAATGTTGGTAGGAGCCTCATGAAGAAAGTAAAGATCGAAAATAGGTGGATCGGTAATCTAGAACCCGTTTTCATAATAGCTGAGGCAGGCGTGAACCACAATGGCGACGTTAGATTGGCCAAGAAATTGGTCGATGCCGCAAAGGATGCCGGATCAGATGCTGTTAAATTTCAAGCTTTTAAAACAGAAAGGGTTGTTACAAGGTATGCTGAAAAAGCAGAGTATCAAAAAGAAACTACTGGTCCAAATAAGTCGCAGTATACCCTGATAAAAAGGTTGGAGCTTAAAAATGAAGAAATCAGAGAATTATACAACCATGCCAAAAAAAATAATATCCTTTTCTTATCTTCAGCATTTGATAAAGAAAGCGTTAATTTATTAGACAATTTGGGGGTTCCAGCGTTCAAGGTTCCATCTGGAGAGATAACTAACTTTCCTTTGCTCCGACATATAGCTGAAAAAAAGAAGCCTATAATTCTATCGACGGGTATGAGCACAATAGGTGAAATAGAAGAAGCTTTAGAGGTTATTAGAGAAAAGGGAGTTGAAGACATTGTTCTACTTCATTGCGTAACTAGTTATCCAGCAAAAATTGAGGATATAAATTTAAGGGTTATTGAAATGTTAAGGCATAAGTTCAAGCTTCCAACAGGCTTTTCCGATCACACACTTGGAATCACAACACCAATAGCTGCAGCTGCGCTGGGCGCTGCACTCATCGAGAAGCATTTTACCTTAGATAAGACTTTACCAGGCCCAGATCATAGAGCGTCATTAGAGCCACATGAATTAAAAGAGATGATAAGAGCCATTAGGACTGTAGAAAAAGCGCTAGGTGATGGAATAAAAAGGCTTACAGAAGATGAGGAGCACATTAAAAAAGTTGTGAGAAGAAGCATTGTTGCAAAGGTAGAAATTCCAAAGGGAACAGTAATCACCGAAAAAATGCTGGATTTCAAAAGACCTGGTATTGGAATTGAACCAAAATACCTGAACGGAGTCATCGGAAAAAAAGCGAAGAGGGACATAAAGCCTGATGAATTGATCACCTTCAAGAAACTTGTGTGATGATATGAAAAAAATAGCTGTGATAACTGGAACCAGAGCGGAATACGGTATATTAAAGTCAGTGTTAAGGCAAATAGAAGCTAATCCCAAGTTAAATCTTTCACTCATTGTTATCGGAATGCATCTCTCAGCTGAATTTGGATATACGGTCAAGGAAATTGAAGAAGACGGCTTCAAAATTGACGCAAAAATAGATGCGCTGCACGGCAGAGACACTGGGGGAGCGATGGCGAAAAGTATTGGAATATGTATGGCGAGAACAGCTAGTGCGTTAGAGAAGATAAAACCTGACGTTTTACTCATTTTAGGAGACCGTAGTGAAATGCTAGTGGGAGCAGTTTCGGCTACATACATTGGCATACCGATAGCCCACATTCACGGTGGAGACATCTCAGGTAATGTTGACGAACCAGTTAGACACGCCATCACAAAATTAGCCCACATTCATTTTGCTGCCACGAAGGAAAGCGCTGACAGAATAGTCAAGATGGGAGAAGAGCCTTGGAGAGTTCATGTTGTCGGAGCCCCCGGTTTAGACCTCATTCTAAATGAAAAATTGCTCGAGCCTAAAGAAATAGCAAGCAAGTATGGCTTAGATTTGTCAAAACCAGTTGTACTTGTTGTCCAGCATTCCGTAATAACAGAAGCCGATGATGCGCCAAAACAAATCCGTGAAACACTAGAAGCAATTGTAGAATTAGGTTACCAAACCGTCCTAATATACCCAAACGCAGATGCTGGTGGAAGAAGAATGATAGAAGTAATCAGAGACTATGAGAAGTATCCATTCATTAAAACGTTTAGAAGCGTTGTTCATAAAGAGTATTTAAGTTTAATGAGATTGGCCGATGTCATGGTCGGAAACTCAAGCAGCGGGATCATCGAGGCTCCATCCTTCGGCTTGCCTGTTGTCAACATTGGACCAAGACAGAAGGGAAGACAAAGAGCAGAAAATGTGATTGATGTAGATTATGATAAGGAAGAGATTAAAACGGCGATTCAAAAATCGCTCTACGACGAAAAGTTTAAAGAAAAAGTAAAAAACGTTAAAAACTTCTACGGCGACGGGAAAGCCGGAATGAGAATTGCGCATGTTCTGAGTGACATAAAAATCGATAAAAGACTGTTAGAGAAGAGGATGGCATATTGAAATGAGATTTAAAAACTGGCAGTATCCAAAAATCGAGGAAGGAAAACTAACAAAGCACAACTGGTTGGTTCAGCATAAAGACAAGCTCAAGCTAGGGTATAAGACAGACATAGGCGCTTTCACCTACATTAATGCTAAAAATGGCGTAATAATCGAAGATTATGTGCAAATAGGCTCCCACTGTGCTATATATTCTATTTCGACAATAGACAACAAAGAAGGAACGGTGACACTGAAGAAGAATTGCAAAATAGGTAGTCACAGCGTCATAATGCCAGGTGTTACTGTAGGCGAAAACTCAATCGTCGGGGCTTTCAGCTTTGTGAACACAGACATCCCGGTCAACGTTGTTGCCGCTGGCGTTCCCGCAAACGTAATAAAGAAAATCAAGAGCAATCCGAGGAGAAGAAGATAAAATGAATATTCCCTTGTTTAAGATATTCTGGGATGAGGAAGATATAAGGGCGATAAATGGAGTAATCAAGAAGGGAATGTATTGGACAAGTGGTCCGCAAAGCAAAGAATTTGAAAAAATGATCGCTGAATACATTGGAACAAAGTACGCTGTTGTTTTTAATTCTGGAACCAGTGCTTTACACGCTGCGGTTTTAGCGTATAACCTCAAGGAAGGAGATGAGGCGATCGTCCCCTCCTTTACTTTCATTGCCACGGCAAACGCCCTTCTTTTTGCTGGCGCTAGACCCGTCTTCGCAGACATAGAAAGTAAAACCTTCGGTTTAGATCCCGAAGATGTGAAAGAGAAAATTACTGACAAAGTAAAAGCGATTATTCCAGTGCATTATGGCGGTTCTCCCTGCTTGATAAGAGAGTTAAAAGAAATTGCCGAGGATTATAACTTGATTCTTATAGAAGATGCTGCCGAAGCCTTTGGCGCAAAAATTGAGAATAAAAAAGTAGGAACTTTTGGCGATTCTGCAATGCTTAGTTTCTGTCAAAACAAGGTGATTACAACTGGAGATGGAGGGGCGGTTGTAACAAATTCAAGAGAAATCTATGAGAAATTAAAGCTGATAAGGTCGCATGGCAGATTGGAGGACACTGATTACTTCTCTTCGTGGAAACACATGGACTACGTGACTTTAGGATATAATTACAGAATGTCAGACATCACAGCCGCGTTAGGAATCGCCCAACTTGAAAAGATAGACAAGATTATTCAAATGAGGAGAAAAAACGCGGAGTATATGGACAATACATTGTCAAATATAGAGGACATATTGCCTCCAAAACCACCTTATGATTATTATTTCCACGTATATCAAATGTATACGTTGAGGATGAAGAGAGAACAAAAGACAAGAGATGATCTGGCAAAGTATTTGGCCGAGAAAGGGATCACGACAAAAGTATATTTCCATCCAGTTCATTTGACTCATTTCTACAAGAATGAACTTAACTATGATTGTAAGTTGCCAGTAACTGAGGAAATTTCTGAGCAAGTTCTAACTCTCCCTATGTATCCTTCATTAACTACGGAAGAGATGGATTATATAGTGGAGGGGACAAAGGCTTTCTTTTCAGGAAGTGGGCGGTAAGAATGAAAGAAAGTAGCTTGGAAAAAACGTTCAAAGGCAAAAAGATTTTGATTACTGGCGGCACAGGCTCCATAGGCAGTGGATTAGTTAGAAGGCTTCTAGAATTTAATCCAAAAGTAATTAGGATTTTCAGCAACGACGAGAACGCTCTGTTCGATTTGGAGCAGGAGTTGAAAGAATATAGTAATCTCCGATTTCTTGTTGGAGATGTTAGGGATAAGGAGCGGTTGAAAAAAGCTACGGAAAATATGGAAATCGTTTTTCATGCTGCCGCTTTGAAGCATGTTCCTTTATGTGAATATAATCCGTTTGAGGCTATAAAAACAAATGTGATTGGGACTCAAAATCTGTTAGAAGTTGCAATTGATATGAATGTAGAGAAAGTGATCACTATCAGCACGGATAAGGCAGTAAGTCCAGTGAATGTTATGGGTGCAACGAAGTTGTTGGCTGAGAGGTTAACAATAGCTGCCAACTACTATAAGGGACTTAGAAGAACAGTTTTTTCCTGTGTTAGATTTGGGAACGTGCTAGGTTCAAGGGGATCAGTGGTGCGGTTATTCGAGAAACAGATTCAGAATGGAGGGCCGGTTACACTTACGGATCCAGACATGGTGAGGTTTGTGATGAGCATGGATAGAGCAATTGAATTGGTGTTAAAGGCTGCTGAAATGGCTAAGGGTGAAGAGATATTTATTTTCAAAATGCCTGCTTTACACATAAAAAATCTTGCAGATGTCATGATCCAGAGATTGGCTCCAAAGTACAGATATGACTCGAAAGATATCAAATTAAGAATAACTGGAAGGAGGAAAGGTGAGAAGTTGTACGAAGAGTTAATGACGGAAGATGAAGCGGCGAATGCGTATGAAACAGAAGATATGCTGATAGTTTTACCTCAGACTCCGATCATTCCAGCTCAGAGAGAGAATCTTAAAAAAATCGCTTTCAAGAAATTTACGTCTAAAGATACACGTGAGCTGACAGAGAAAGAAATAGAAGACATGCTAGGATCTACACCCCTCTGAAGATATCTTTTCTACGAATCGTTAAAATCTATGAACTTCTAGGATTTTGAAAATTTGTTTTCATAAATTCCTTTGAAGTATGTGTTTTGAAGTCGAGTAATATCTTTGCGAGGATCATATCGGCTTTTGAATCGTGTATGCATGCAGAGACCCAAGAGCCAGGTGTGGTCGAACTGAAGGACGGTTCGATCCTTATGGTAATAAGAACATCCTTAGGATATATCTACAAATCCTACTTCAGAAACGGAGGAGCCCATTGGACAAATGCCCAACCTACAACATTGATTTCACCCGTGTCGCCTGCAACCATCAAGAGAATCCTACTGGGGATCTGCTTCTAACCCAGAACAAAAGCCCACACAAGCGATGTCCATTGGCATCCACCGTTTCTCAGGACGAAGGAGAGATTTGGAGGACCTTTAAGAACATCGAAACCGCCGAAAGATATAATTACGCCTACCCAAGCGTGACTTTCGTCGAAAAAGAGGCTTTTTCCATCTACTGGATCAGCCATACGGTTCCATTACAATCATTAAAGTTAAAGAGTCTTCCCATAGACTGGTTCTATGCGCGCGCAACATCAAAGACGGCAATTTTATTTCATTTTGTTCTTTATCATTCGACCGATTAGACTAACTACTCTTTGAGTTGCGTTCCCATCTTGTTTATACGCATGATTAAATACGAATCTTCTTCCTGCTTTTTTAAGTTTCTCCCTTGTTTCATCGTCATATAACGCTTTCGTAATTGCTGAGGTCAAATCCTTCTCTCTACTTATTCTCAACGTGACCTCTTTGTAATAGGGGGTAGGATCTTCATCCGTTAGATTTAGGGTTACGGCCGGTTTACCCAGAACTAGTGCTTCTGTTATAACTGTTGAAAAAGCCGCAACCAAAAGGTCGCAAGCATACAACGCCTCAACGGTATCCGAACTCTTTGAGAGTATTTTGGCTTTCACGTTTTGCTCGTCAACCACCCTTCTGTACAATTCCCTGTTCTCTCTAGGATGCGGCTTTATAACTATTTGAACCTCTGGAAAATCTTTTAACGCTTCCAAAACACTTTTAATGAAAATTTCTCGCATAGGCCATCCCTGGGTCGCAACGAGAACTATTTTTCTGAGCGGATCCAATCTTAACCTAACGCAAAATTCTTCTCTACCAAAAATTTTGTTCGCAATCACCAATTTGTCATATCTAGGGTGTCCAGAGACCACGACACTGCTGGGTGGATAAGCGCTCATCTTGGTTAAAATATCGTAGTAAAACGGTCCATACACCGCTGTTTTGGATGGAATTGGGCAATATGGTGACTCTATGCTTTCCGAAGAGGATATGGTGTTTTTCGAATATATGTATCCTTTGTGAAAAGGTCCTATATTCCCGTGCTGAACAGCCAAAGTCGGAATATTATTCAACTTTCCTGCGACCACCAAAGCTCTTTCAAAGAAACCATATTCACTAGTTACAAGAATTAGGTCGGGAACCTGTTCTTTCACCACTTCCTTTGCTATTTCAATTTGTTTAACGATGTGCCCAAAAAGAGAGTTAAAGTAATAGCGTATTTCTTTGGTGGGTGGATATTTTTCCAGTAAGGTGACGAATTTTTCATCATTTTCCAAAACACTTTTCCAAATGTTCCTGAAATGTCTGTTTGCATAGCGTTCCTTGATCCATGTTTTAATCGACCAATAAGCGTTGTATTCTCTATGAATTGCGTCCCTCGACTTCAATCTCTCTATCATAATTTTTATTGCAGAGATTGAGTATTTTAGTGGGCTAATGGTCACAAGCTTGTAGTCTTGTTTCTTCAGCTCTTTTAATATAGGGTCGAGATAAACATCACATTTCCTTGAGACTCCAGTTAGATCACGTATGTGCCTCCATTGAGCGTTGTGAGTAACCATCAACACCTTGGGACCCTTTTTGTCTACTTTTGCTTTGAAAACCATTGAAACCAGCCTACATAGTATTGAGGTAAGAAAATCGTATAGAAAATCGACGAATGAGAATAGAAAACTGTTTTTCATTAGTAATCGAACCAACCGATTTGACTCCTCTGAATGATACAGCCTAAAACGGATGAACCACCATAACGCTATGTTTTGATACGCTGTTAGTTCAACGAGGTTTTTTCCGTCTGTTTTCTCACTTAATATTCTTTGCTCCGAATTCAGCCATCTTATTTGGCTCAGTTTTTTCATCTGCTATCCCGCCCCGCGCGCATAAATTCTCTCATCCCCTCTTCCAATATGACTTTTGGCTCGTAGCCTAATACTCTCTTAACTTTAATTATGTCAGAACAGCTATTTTTGATATCTCCCTCTTTAGGGCAGCGCAGATGGGCTTCAAATCGTTTTTTCCGCTTAGCGCTATTAGAAAGTCAGCAAGCGGGTTTATTGTTGTTGACCTTCCGCTACCTACATCAATTATCCCATCAATACAACACGGTCCGTCCAGCGCAAGCACGCTAGCTCTAACGATATCCGCTACGTGCGTGAAGCCACTAGTTTTCTTTCTATCACCATAGACAATCGGATATTTTCTCCGCTTCAATCGATTAATGAATCGCATTGTAACCCCGCCATGAGATCCTCCTACCTGTCTGGGCCCGTAAGCGTTAAAGTATCTAATGCAAAGCGTGTTGAGCCCGTAGCTCTCACAAAAGACTTGACAATAATACTCAGCGGCAAGCTTCGAAACAGCATGCTGCGATGAGAGATTAGCTGGAGGCGCAATCTACCCTAAACGTTTACGCGCGCGCACACCCCTACTATTTCAGCGTTTTTCCTCACGTGAACTAAGTGCCAGACTTTTGTGTCGTCCCCTATAACAGCTGTTTTATCGACAACCGCTGTGGGGTGGGCATGAACTTTGTTCACACCCCCCTGTTCATACCGAGACCAACATGTAAATAACAGTTCAATACACATGCAAGTTGTGTAGAGAGTGTGAAGTTTTTGGACCCCGAGGCACTATTAAGTTATTTTTGCAGAACCTGCTTTACACGCAAATCTATTTATCTATGGGCTTCTTTCCGCAATAGAATGGAGCTTTTCGTTGGTGATCTTCTTGATAACAACTGAAGTGTTGTACTCTATCTCAGGCGTAGGTACACAAATTCTCTTGTCGCATAATTCGGACGATCTTCTCGTTGACTCTGGTGACGGCACTCTAAGAGACCTGATCAAACTAGAATATAGCTTTAACAGACTCGGAGGGATCCTGATTACTCATGAGCATGTTGATCATATCTGTGGCTTGTACGCCCTCCTAAACTTTATGCGGCTGTTAGGACGTAAGAGGAAACTTCTAATCGTTGTTCCCAAGTCCATCCGTTGCGTTGATCTGCTGCTAAAGCCCCCCATCATGTACAGGTCTCTAACCTATCCAGTCGAGATGATGGAGGTTACCGACAAGGATACGTTTAGAGTAGGAGAAGTTAAAATTTCGGCTTTTAGCGTTGAACATGAAAAAGAATTTCCATCACTCGGATACTCCATCTACGACTCCCAAGGGTTCAAAGTTGTCGTAAGCGGCGATACGAGACCTTGTGAAAACTTAGAAAGGGAGGTGGAGGGTGCGGATCTCGCCGTGTTAGAATGCACACTTGGAGAGAAACGCGAAACCATAACAACCGGACACATGACCAGAAGCGAAGCTGAAAAACTAGGAGGGAAAGCGAAGAAACTCATTCTAATTCATCGAAAAATGAATTATTCAAAATTAAGATGAAGATAACCGTCTCAAGCAGACAGACCTATGGCAGCGAACTTGACCTCTTGGCCAAACTTCTGTGGGCTGTAAATTCTCCTGCCATCAATCACCAAAGGGTTTTTCATATACTTAATGAAGTCTCCTGGTTCAAGTTGTTTAAACTCCTCCCACTCAGTCACGACGATGCAACACTCAGCGTCTTTTAGACAGTCTATGGAAGACCTAGCATATTCAATTCTATCTCCAAAGACATACCTAGCGTTCACAAAGGCCTTTGGATCATACGCGACAACGCTTGCCCCTTCCTCCAGCAGTTTGCTAATAACCTTTATAGAGACAGCTTCACGCATGTCGTCAGTTTCTGGCTTAAAGGCCAAACCCAGAACAGCCACACGCTTACCAGCCAAATCGCCTATAAGTTTCTTGGCGAGCCTGACAGCTCGGTACGGCTGTACGTTATTCACGTCTTCCACAGCTTTGAAGAGCACGGGGCTGTAGCCTAGACTCTTAGAAAATGCAATGAGAGCTTTAACGTCTTTTGGGAAGCATGAACCTCCATAACCGAGACCTGCTTTCAAGAATAAGGGGCTAATTCGTTTGTCTAGACCCACACCCTGAGCTATTACCGTTATGTCAGCCTTTGGTATTTTCTGGCAAATGTTAGCTATTGTGTTGATGAAGCTGATTTTTGTAGCCAAGAAAGCATTATTAGCGTACTTAATAAGTTCGGCAGTTGGGAGGTTTGTCCTAAGCATTGGGGGCATTTCTTCGCCAAGAAAGTCTCGGTATAAGCTCTCTAGGATTTCACCGGATTTTTCGTCGTGTTCTCCGATTATGACCCTGTCGGGATGTAGGGTGTCGTAGAGGGCGGACCCCTCGCGTAAGAACTCAGGGTTCATGCATAAGCCAAAATCAACGCCACAGCGCTTGCCTGAACTCTTTTCAATACTTGGCTTAACCATGTTTTCAGTGGTGCCAGGCACAACGGTGCTCTTAACCACCACCAAATGATAAGTATCTTTCTTATTCAGGGCTTCTCCGATTTCTCCTGCAGAGCTTTCAACGAATCGTAAGTCGATGCTTCCGTCCGGTTGGCTTGGGGTGCTGACAGAGATTATGGTGATTCCCGTGTTTAAGACGGCTTCTTCGCGATCTGGCACGCATTTCAAGTAGCCTTTCTTCACAACTTTTTGCAGCGTTTCTCCTAGACCGTACTCGAAGAAGGGCGGAACACCTTTGTTTATTAATTCAGCTTTTTCCGGGTCGTGGGTTGACGCGACAACTTTGTAGCCCCTGCTTGCGAATCCGACAGCGGTGCAAAGGCCAACGTAGCCTGTTCCAACGATCGACATACTTTTTTCGATCATGATCTTCAATCTCTAGTGTCAAGTGGTAACCTATTGTAGTTCGTCTTCCATCAATTATATATCTTTTATTTGACAAGAAACACATGAATGGTTCGTTGTTCAGAAGGTAGGCTAAGTGATTAGGAAAGTTGTTATCCCCGCAGCTGGACTTGGCACGAGGTTGTTGCCGATAACGAAGGAGCTTCCAAAGGAAATGCTTCCCCTCTTTTTCAAAGGAAAAGATGACAAGGTGCATTTGAAGCCTATGTTGCAGGCGATTTTTGAGCAACTATACGATGAGGGATTTAGAGAATTCGGCTTCATAGTGGGCAGGGGTAAAAGAGCGATAGAAGATCATTTCACACCTGATTACGGCTTTGTAGAATACCTCAAGAATAAAAATAAAACAGAGCTATCTGGCGAAATGCAAGAATTCTATAGGAAGATAAGTGACTCGACCATAGTGTTCATAAACCAACCGAAACCAAAGGGATTCGCAGATGCTGTCTATCAAGCTAAAATATTCACTCAAAACGAGCCATTTCTAATGCACGCTGGAGACGACTTCGTCTTTTCTCGAAACAATCGCCACTTGAAAAGACTGATGAAGATATTCGAGCAACGTAATGCAGACGTAGCTTTTCTTGTTGAAGAAGTTGAAGATCCCCAAAAATATGGAGTTGTCATAGGAAAGGAAGTAAAACCCTACTTATTTGAGGTTGAGAACGTTATCGAAAAACCAAAGAAACCTATTTCCAAACTAGCAGTAATCGCATTGTACGTCTTCAAACCCGTAATTTACGAGGGAATCGAAAAAGCAAAACCAGATGAAAAGGGAGAGATGCAAATAGCAGATGCAATTCAAGCGCTTCTAAAACGGCAATGTAAGATTTACGCTTTGAAATTAAGGCCCGGCGAGCGTCGTATAGACATAGGAACACCTGAAACTTATCTAGAGACGCTTAAAGGCGTTTTGCAACATCCGTCTTAACTTTTGATTTTCTCGAAAAACTGGCTGATTTTAGCACATACATATTCGATTTCGTTGATACTAAGTTGTGGGTGTAGGGGCAACGAAAGCACTGTTTTAGCGGCAAGTTCAGAGTTTTTAAAGGAAGACCGTTGTCCCAGCATGTCGGTCATGGCAGGTTGTTTAGTAATGGGTATTGGATAGTGGATTCCCGTGGAAATCCCCTTTTCCTTTAGAAACTCTCGAAGATTGTTCCGTTTTTCGGTTCTAATCACGTACATATGGTACACACGCTTTGCCCACTGCTCTTCAATTGGAACCACTACCAGATTGTTAAGGGCTTCGTTATACGCTTGAGCAATCTTCCGTCGAGTTTCATTCCAAACTTGCAGTTTCTCCAGCTGTTTTATTCCGATGGCTGCCTGAATTTCGTTAAACCTCAGGTTGTAACCTACAATTTGGTGAGTATACTTTTCTATCCTTCCATGATCTCTTAGCAGTCTTACCTTTTCTGCAATCTCATCATTATTTGTTGTTACGATTCCTCCATCTCCGCAGACGGTCATGTTTTTTGACGGATAAAAACTAAAACACGCTATGTGACCTATTCCACCAATCTTACGCCCCTTGTATTCAGCGCCGTGGGCTTGACAAGCGTCTTCAATGACGAACAAGTTATTCTCCTCCGCAATCTTCATAATAGGGTCCATGTCTGCTGGATGCCCGAACAAGTGAACTGGCATTATGGCCTTAGTTCGCTTAGACAGCTTTTGTTTAACCTCACGCTGAGTCATAGTATATGTTCTGAGATCAACGTCTGTGAAAACCGGCTTAGCTCTAACGTGCAAAATCGGTGTAGCGGTGGCAATAAACGAAAAGGACGGAATTATCACTTCGTCTCCAGGTTTTATGTCGATGGCTAACAGAGAAAGAAAAATGGCTGTGGTTCCTGAACTAGTGCATACGGCATGTTTCACGCCGCAAAATTCAGCAAATTTTCGTTCAAACTCTCTAACCTTTTCGCCAAGGATATACCACCCGCTGTTTAAGGCTTCTAGAACAGCCTCCCTGATGTCGTCATCTACATAAACTTTCGACAGCGGAATGCTTAGCTTTTCCTCCATGAGTAAACCTCTCCTCTCTTGTAAAACCCTAGAGGACAGTCGAGTTCTTCAACTTTTTTAACAATCTTCGCTGGATTACCCGCCACAACATGTTCAGCGCTCACATCATCAGCAACAACAGATCCCGCACCTACAACAGCGCTTTCACCAACAACAACACCAGGCAAAATTACAGATCCAGCACCTACTACGGCATTTCTTTTTATGACTGGTCCATGGCAGCATTTTTCTCCGCGGACTGGGCTATATTTTTTGAAGGCTGGACATGGTGGATGTAGAACGTTTGTCATGATCACCCCTGGGCCGATCCATGCATTTTCCTCTATTACAGTGTATTCACATATGAAGCAGTTAGAGTGTATTCTTGCATTGTTCCTTATTTCACTTTCACGCTCAACAACGGACCCAGCGCCGATGCTAACATCATCGCCTATTTTGTTGTTTTCTCGTATCCTCGCATAGTCTCCAGTTCTAAAGTTGTTACCAATGGTGTTTCCTGCGTAGATTATTGTTCCAGATCTAAGTAGAGGAAAATCTCCTATAACCAACTCTAGTTGACCAGATTTAGAACCGCGGGGGGGTTTACCCAAAATGACAAAATCCTCTATTATTGGGCCCTTTCCTATTTTCGTATTCTCGTATATCACAACTTTCTTCCTAAGTTTCATTTATCCTCACGCTTCTTTTCAGTTGCGCTGACTCTAACGCTTTTTCGGCTATTTTGACCACGTTTAATGCGGATCGCGCGTCTGCTATTGGTTTTCGTCCCGTCTTAATTGATTCTATGAAATCTTGAAGCTCGAGTTTAAGTGGTTCTTTGAATTTTATATCAAGTTTTTCTGATCCATTGTCCACAGCCTTGAGCCTTCCATTCCAAGCTTCGATGTGAGCGTCATGAAGCTCTAGCGTTTGTTCCGAAAGATTGGAAATCATGCTTTTTCTACTCCCGACAACTGTTAAGTCTCGATACTTCCCCGGAGGCAACCAGCTGCCTTCAACAATTCCCATTACGTTAGATGGATACTTTAGAACAAGTAACGCAACATCCTCAAATTCGTTTCTGCCCAAGGAAAAGCCTACGCAACATGTAACTTCCTCTGGCGTCTTTCGGAGCAAATAATTGTAGATGTCTATGTGATGCACGGTGTAATTAAAAAGTGCCCCCACATCGGGTTTGGGATCTTTCAGCCCCATAAAATGCCCAAACAGGTAATAAACTTGTCCTAGCTCTCCCTTTTCGATCAATTCCTTGATCTTCTTCACCGCAAAGTTGTATCTAAAAATATGCCCCACCATCAATGTTTTTCTCTGTTCTTCAGCTATCTGGACAAGTTCCTTAGCCTCTACATAACTTGTAGTAAAGGGTTTTTCTACAAAAACGTGTTTTCCAGCTGCTAGGCATTCTTTACCTATAACAAAATGTGTGCTTGTAGGAGCAACAACGTCCACAGCGTCGACATCATCATCCTTAA
>Ga0209636_10001775_pt1 | contig 21834 bp, 19 predicted proteins | sample DeeMarSWOR152_54_FD_187464 | JGI IMG/M metagenome (GOLD analysis project Ga0209636, IMG submission 187464) | Marine sediment microbial communities from White Oak River estuary, North Carolina - WOR-1-52-54 (SPAdes) (version 2) | ecosystem: Environmental > Aquatic > Marine > Intertidal zone >...
CGAGCCACCGTAGTTACGATTTAAATCAACGCCCCAAGAGCCGAATTCTGGGAAGTAATGACGATTCTTGCGCCAATCATGACCTTGGTCATGACAGTAATAATAACCATCAGGATTTGCACAAGTAACAGTCCATATTCTGCGATTGTTAACTACATCAGCAATATTTGGATTCGAACCATATTCTGAAGTAAGTTGGTCAGCAATGTGGAGGCATATTTCTACAGTTGGCCACTCCCTTGCGTGATGTAGACCCATGAAAAATACACCGGGCTCTCCCTCCTCAACTCCAGGATTGTCGGAAATTTCTAAACACCAGATATCACGATCTTCGTAAGTTTTACCTATACTATAAAGAGTAGTAATATCTGGGTAGTTATTTGCTATGTCTTCAAGTATCTGTTCCATTTCAGCAAGGGTGTGATATTCGCCTGCAACGGATTGACTATACCCATCGACGTCCCAAATTAGAACTGAATATTCAATATTCAAATTTGATAATTCGTGCAATCTTATCCTGGGCAAAATAATGTCGACCCATTCACCTGGCTTCCCACCGATAATCTCTACACCTCTCGGAAGGCGAATGTTTCCATGACTTGTGTCGATTCTAGCCAATACATTAAAAGAAAATGATTCAAATTTTTCCAATATTTGATCTTCCGATTCAGGTGATGCAATGCCTCCAAGTCCACTAAGGACTAAAATTCCTAAAATGGCTAAAGTTATGAGTTTCTTCATTTAACCCCCTATCAATTAATCAAGTGGAAAGAATATAAATATTTTGTGCTAAGTCTTTATTAAAGAAAAATGGTAAGAAAAACTATTTTCAGGACTAATTTTAGTTAACAGATGTAGATTTATTGTCCAGCCCAGTCGAAAGATTTCAACTCCCCGTGAACGTCACCGTTATCCATAGTAGCGTCAATCTTAATTAGATTCCCAACAGTAGGTGCATAGTAGTATTCAAAGAATTGACCAAACAGGGAAGATATTTCATAGGCATCAAATGTGCCTGCTTCTACATTAATATCTCTTTGATCTCTGCAATGAAATGCTAATGGTATCCAAGGATAATTGACAGAGATAGACATTGGTATTTGAATTAATCCAAATATGCCTCCCGCCCTTATTCTCATTGTTGCTTGCATTTCAGGAAAATTCCAGAACTTAGGAACATACAAAGGGAAATCAAAAAGTGGAAAATCAGTACTTAAATCTCCGTCTATTGTCGCTTTAAATGGTAATGGTAATGAAAAAGGAAGTGGTGAAATTTTACCCCATGTAATTCCTTTTAACTCTCCAGAGATATCCCTTATTTCCAAATCTGACTGTGTAAAAATGATTTCTCCGTTCAAGTTAGTTAGAGTGTCTTGGACTGTTCCAACAATATCGAATTTTCCAGATGATGAAGAAAGAAAAATTTCATATCTTCCGTTGAATTCTCCTGTAAACTCTACTCTATATATATCGCCACTTGTGTCTTTAACAGTCCACTTAAAATCGTCTATACTACCTTCAATAAATATTTTCTGACTATCAAACACAAAATCAACTGTAAAATCATCTATGGTATACGTCCAACTATCGCCTACATGCCATTCAGGAACGTCATCACTAAAGCTAGTAATTTCTGGCATATTTTCAGAATCGATTTGTTCAGCCACAGTTCCAAAACTGAATAGAAGTAACATGCATACAAAAATTCCTACAATTTTGCTCATCATAATTTTCTCCTATGTAACGATAATTATAAAAATTATCTATTTAAATCTATCGAAGAATAAATGGAAAAATTTTAGAAAGTTTAAAGTCTGCGATTGAATAATTAGTTGATTTAAAGCAGCCTCGAGTTGAATGGGAACAGTACCGTAGTCAGAGTACTTCTCAGTATTCCAAACCATTATCTCGCCAGTATATGTTCCAATTTCGTTTGGTACATCAACGTAAACGTCAACTGTTGTACTCTCTCCAGATGGTAGATCGGTTCCGCTGCTTGGTTCAAACTCCCAGTTGCTTCCCCACTCTGGCCAATCAGCAATTTCCCAATCAAGGTATGATTCACTAAATCCATGAGGGTCAATACCTATGTTTTTCACAGTAAATGATCCAAGATGATAATGTTTAGTCCCAAATTTGACTTGACCATCAAGTGATCCACTCACATCAAGATCTGGTTCGGGTAGCTCATAATTGTCATTCAGTTTGAACCAAACCTTTGCATCATTTTCGTCTGTAGAGGTGCTACTATCTGGGGAGTATTCTCCAGATGATGTATAGTACCCACTCTCTTCCACAACAGTGTCTCCACTGGTAATTTCATCTTGTATGAGATCATATTCACCATTATATATTGCTCCCCTAGAGTCAGGTACAGAGTTATCCATACCTCCACCCACATAACCACTTACATCAGCAAGGTCATCTCCACTCCAAAAATCTCTCTCCCATACTTTGATACTCACGGTAATCTCAGTTGCAAAAATATTGAATCGGTGACTTACATCTTCAATATGGTCGTCGTCATCAGTTGAATACTCATCATTTATCTCATCGATCCATTCTTTACCGTTATATACAGAGACTCTATAAGACCAGTCTGCCTCTCCTTCAAGGAAACCCTCAATTTCATCTAAGAGTTTTATTCTGTGAATTGTCACATCTACTTTTACGGAACTAGATGCAGTATATTCGAAATAGACAGTATCTTGTTCAATCTTGCAATCTCCATATGCGATTCTAAACCAGCCATTTTCACCCCAATATGTTCCCCAGCTGTTTTTACAAATCCAACAACCTTGGTAATCATTATATCCAACGATAGTCACTAAATGGTTTGTAGGGTCTGGATCTGGGCCAGGATGCTCATAGACACCTCCGGGGTAATCATAGAAATCTGAATAAACTATCATAGTGGTAGGAAGAGGACCGTGCTCGATCAATGCGTTTTTTATCGATTCAATATCAGATGAAACAGTATGCCAATCGTCTATTTCTATTACTAAATCTTGCCACTCATCACATTTATCCGAACAGGGTGGGACATAGCCACTTGCTCCGCTAACATATGGAAAACAATATTCAGGAATAGAACCATATGTTTCTATAAAATTAAATGTTGGACTGTGATACGCTCCATCACATCCAAACATGCCTGACATCCATTCTTGACCACACGAAACCATAAATTGCTCTGAAAGATCAATTGAAAGATCTGGGTCTTCATTTTTTATCTTAATAACTGCTTCCAGACCGGCTAATGAACCAAAGGCATAGCAGCTACCGCAATTACCCTGGTTCTTAATACTTGTTGTCCAATCCTCGCCGTTCACATCTCTCCAATCCCATGTAGGAGGAGTAAGACCTGTAAATTCGATGCCCTCAGGCAATAAGGGACCCCCAGGTAAAAGTCCTGTACAATAAGTTGAGGTTTTAGCATCATCACACTTGCAATCATACGATTCTATCTCTGATGAGTGAAAGGTGCCAACTACTCCAAAACTCGCAAGTATTACAGTTACAATAATTACTATTGAAAATATTTTTACTTTCATAATTAAATTTCCTCCATTTTTTTAAATGTTGCCTATCAGATATAAATATTTGCCTAAAAATAGTGGAAAATGAAGATTTTTAGTAAAAATCAATGTAATTTTTCCGTAAGTTTTATATTGATTAACTATAATAATATAAAATAAGATGGCGAAAAATAGCAGAAAAAAAGAACTTGATAAACAACGAACAGAATGGCGAAAGAAACATAGAACCCTTAACGGGAGAATTATTTTGTATCCAGAAAAACCGCCTGAACATATAAACGCCAGAGGAAGTCAGATATACAATTGGTTTTGGAGGAAGATACTCTTAGAAACAGAGCCGCAAAACATCCCTGCAATAATTTCTGCTATTAAAAATCAAATTAAAGCTGAAAAGGACGTTAACAAGATTCGAGTCTATAGAACTATGATTGGAATGGCCGAAGATTGCTATCAACTCAAAAGATTGGAAGATATAAAAGATTATGATACAGAATTGCAATTAGGAAAAAAACCTATATATAATTCAGAAGAGGGAGTTATATTTAGGAAGGGGAAAATTTACACAACAGACTACAATGAAGATGAAAGTAAAATCCTTATTCGTGATATTGAAGGAATTATTGTCGATGTACTTACTTTAGAGGGGGGAGAGGAGAAAATACAAAGAAGTATAATCAGAAATAACATCTATAAAAACTGGAATTATATGCAGGATAGCGGATTCGCCAACATATAATATAATGGAGCAGGTTCTTAGGAATATATTTTTTGTTTTGTTAATACTCTATATATTAATGAATTATCGAGGAATATTTTGGATATTAATGTTGCTATCGAGGAATATTGGGAAGAACAGAGACTTAACACAGGTGCACAAAAATCCGTGACAATGGTTGTTATGCTTAACAGATAAAAAAGGGTTTTTCATCTTATTTCTGTAAAAGCACCGAGAGTGCTATAATTGCTCGATACTTGTTTTCAATGCTGTTCCAAGATAGAAAAAATGGCTAGCAAAATCAGGGTCAAAATAACGGACAATTTTCAATCCTGTAAAACCTGTTAGACCAATCTTCAGACCAAAAAGTTCACTATAATAAAAACCAAGCAATAAACTTCGAAGCTTTTGTGTCCCCATCATGTTACCATTCCACTGTATGTTTCCATTTAATCCTATGCTATAAACCCAACCTGTAGCAGGTTCAAGATATTCGTTAATAAATATATAACTGCCCATTGTCAGTGGAAAAAGCCGAGTGTAATCAAGTTCTACAAATCTATATAATCTAAGGAATATATTGTAAATCATCTCAAAACTAGGTTCGAACATATAATTTAGTGTCCCAAAAAAAAATAAACCCCATGCAGAAAAATATGTTAAGGGGCTCATAAAATAGGTTCCTGTTGTATTTCCAGCAACTAAACATAAGTAGTTTTGACTATCGTTAAAAATGTTGGGATGTCTGTTCATCTGTTTACTAACAATATTTTTTATTACTGGACGTTGATATGTTTCTATTATCAACTGTTTTGCTTGTTTAACACTCAATCCACCAAGTAGTCCATACTTATCCAACTCCACCACTGCTTTATTGAATATCTCCACTGTATCCTCTCTACTTTCAACATTATCCAATTTGAGCTTTATTTCATCAAATAGCCTATCTACTGCTTCTGCATCCTCTTTTGTCAGTTGCACAGTCTGTGGTTTCTGTCCTGGTAGTCCACATACTTCTGTGGTGATTTCAACAAGTTCACTCTCTTTGCTGATGTTGGCGTGGATAGATGGAGCGAAGGCTAAGCCAAGAAAGAGAATTGTAATACCTGTGACGAATAGTTTTTTGTTCATTTTATCATATTCTTATAACTCACATCGGGAACCAATATAGAAATCTCCTTTGTCGTAAAGGTAACATAAAGCGATCAAATATAATGAATGGTCTGCACATTCTATTATTAAATCTATTCAATTCATCTTCCTCCGGTTCTATCGAAATACAAATCCAATATATCCTAGGACGAGAAGATGGGAGTCCTGAATTTAATGACATAAATTGATTTATAGTACTTTTTTCACCAGGTTCCCAAGTACCAGTCATTAAATAACTACCTCGTTCTTTTATAATACGACCATAAATAGTTCTAATCTTACCATAAAATTCTATAGTTCCATCGTATGGTGCGTTCCCGACATTCTTGAACTTGAAGGCAACTGAACTATCATACATAGACCACCTTTGCCAAAATATTTCTGTTACTCTAAAATTTGGCATAGGTAGTTGCAAGGAATTATTGTAAACAGTTGTACCTAGAATTGTTGGGGCAAATGCTAACCCCAGGAAGAGAATGATTGCCAGGAATGCTAATCCTTTTCGTATCATCTTATCCTCCCTACCAATTCTCATAAACGACCTGTTATATAAATCTTTGTAACAGACAACCAACATATCCTATACAAGATAACTTTAAATAGAGTGTCACGCATGAGAATATGGGGAAGTGAATGGATAAGAAGCTTCTTATCTGCGGGAGTTCAATAGCTGTAGTTGTTTTGGTACTTGCGTCATTTAGTCCTGTGGTTGGGTATAATAGTGTTGAATCATCTGCTAAGGAATCGCCATTATTCAACATAAGAACTAAAAGAGCAATTGATGAAGAAAGCGAAACTCTAACTTGCAATTATCTAAGGAAGGGACAGTTAATGTCGTTTCCATCACGAAATAGTAAAATCATTGAAAAACAAAAATTAATGGAGTACATAAAAAGTATGGATGATAAGGCATTCAATTCATTTGTGGCTAAAGTTATCACTTTTGCTCGAAGAGACACTTCTATTGGGGAGAAGGATATAAACGAGGTGATCCTTTCGCTCCAACAGTTACGAGCAAAACAAAAAATACAGAAAGATTCTCTTGTTGATAATAATGTTTTAGTGGAAGAGGATTTACCAATATTTCAGGCGACATTATTCAATTGGCGGCCCTTATGCATTTTTTGGAAAATCTACGATTTTATTACTGCTTTAACTGTATGGATTTATTGGTATGTGACAGAAAAAATTACATCTGTTCCTTGTGAATAATGCTATTAAGAAAATAAGGAAATTTAAAATGAACAAAAAAACCCTTGCAATAGGAAGCATCATCGCTTGTATCATCATCTTACTTGCATCGCTATCGCCTGTCGTAGGTTACAATTCAGCACGTTCTTCTGTTAGGGATTCTCCATTGTTTAGTGTTAGATCGCAGAGGGCAATAGATAAAGAAGAGGATGCGCTAAGGTGTGATTATATTGGAAAGGATAAAGAAAACATTTTATTTTTTTCTGATAGATGGACAAGGTCAGCAGTAATTCAAAAATTCATTAATAGTATAGAACAAATGGATGAGAATGAGTTCGAGAGATTTATCGAATTGATAATTAAACATGCATCTCAAAAAGGTATCATTAACCATAGAAGTATACCAAAACTAATAACTGCATTCTATCAATTAAAGTATAATCCAGAGTTGTTAAAGAATTATATTTTTGAAGATAGAAATATGCTAACCGTAAATTGCACTGTGAATGGAGAATGGGTTTTTGGTTGTGGTTTTCGCCTTTTAGCTAGTTTGATTTTTTTAGTTTTATCTTCCATTTGGTTTTGGATTATTGATACTATGGGAGTCCCATCTTGTGTGATGACATGTGAACCTAGCATTTGTTATAAGCGTTGTTAATTTAGATTAAAACATTGTTCACAGATTCTTCTGGCAAAAAACAATCTGATGACATGATAAAGTCTGCCTCCAGATATCAAATATTTACTGGCTTAGGCTGGGATTAACTCAAAAATTTACAGTCGTAGGGAGTAAATATTTTTATGCAATGGGCTATCAAGGAATATTGGAACGAGCAGGTTTTATAAAAGTATGTTTTATTTCAATTAATTATGTCCATTGATCCAAGCTTAATAAAAGTTGATAAGATAATTTTACAACCTTTCAAAAAAAATGCATTTACACTTGCAAGAGGAGGAATTGATAAACTTTATATGAGAATGTATCAACTCGCAGAAAGTCTTGCAATTCATGAAATGAAGAAATATGATTCTTTATTAAATTTTAAACGTCTATATTCAAAAGTCATGCTAAAAGGAGAAATCCAAGACCACATAGAAATAGACGAAGAAGCTCATAAATATAGGGACGAAAGAATTCAACATCATATGAATGAAATGAAAGAGATACTTTTTGGTTATTTAGAAATTGAAAAAATTAAAACTTTTAAAGATATTGAAGAAAAGATGATTACGAAATTACAAAAAGTTGAAGATAAAAAAGATTAATTTGTATTATAATACCCTTCTGATTGTATCCAATTTATTACATCCTTTAAGGGATCACTGAAAGTACTCCTGTTGAACAGGAGAAGGTATATAAAGAAACAGCGGTTAAAAAAACTAGACTTATGGGGGCTATATGGCAATAAAATATGATTCTCCTGAGTTAACTGAATTAATGTGTAGTTGGTTTAACAAATCTGAAGGCTTCTTTTTCCAGTAAAAGCTCCTTTGAGAAGTGGGGCAAAACATTTGCAATATCAGTAACAGTAATTATTCCTACGATCTCATTATTCAAAATAACTGGAAGTTTTTTAATATGGTTTTTCTTCATAATGTCGGCTGCTTTTTCTATTGTTGCTGAAGCATGAATTGTTTTGATGTTTTTTGACATTATCTCTTCAACCTTTGCTTTTTTTGGATTTTTTTGATCAACGATAACCCTTTCAATAATATCCCTTTCAGTAACAATACCAACAACCAAGTTTTTTTTCATAACTACAAGGCATCCAACGCCTTTATCTTTATATGTTTTACAAGCATCCATTACTGTGTCGTCGCTTTGTATAGATACAACGTCTTTTATCATAATTTCACTAACGAACATGGAATCACCATAGCTTATATGAAATAGAGTATTGCCTAAATATATCTTCTCTTTAATTGTTGTTGAAAATATGTATGAACTAAGAATAGTGAATGTAAAAACACAATAAACTTTTTACTATTCTAGTCACGGCAGATGACGTATAAAATAAAGAAAAGTATAAATCATAGTAACAAAATTCGGTGTTCTAGGTGAGACGGATGGGAGTATTGTTGGAAGAGGAGTGGGAAACAACCCTTTTTTATTTAACCACGTTATCAATAATTTTTATGTTGGGTTGTTTTATAAGATTAATTTTTGCATAAACAAGTTTCAAAAAAACTTTTATTAAATTTTTAATTAAATGTAGTCTTAATGGGGAAGAGAGGGGAGGTGATGAGAATGAGTACTTGGAAAAATTCCGCCTTCCCCATTCTAACTACCGTATTTTTACATAGGGATGTAAATCCATTATATAAATCTTTTCATAAAAATAAAATATTTTAATATTTTTAAAATTGAAATTTTTCAGTAAAGATTTTTTCTAAAATAAATTCTCTGACATCGTTTAAATCTGAATCTAAATAAATGGCTCCAATCAAGGCTTCTAGTGAATTTGCTAAATTAGTTCGATTTTCAGCCCCGTTCTGTTTTATTTCGCCTTTTCCAAGTAAAAGGAACTTACCCATATCTAATTTTTTTGCAACACTAGCTAAAAATTTGTTATTAACTCCAAAGGATCGTCTACGAGTAAGTTCACCTTCTGAAAAATATTTATTGCCTTTGTACAGCTGCTCAGCAATAATAAAGTTGAGAATGCTGTCTCCGAGAAATTCTAAACGTTCATTATAATCAAGCGGAGAACCTGCCTCAAAAGCATATGTTTTATGAGTAAGAGCATTTTTTAACAGATCCTTATCCTTAAATGAATAACCTATCTTCTTCTCCAAAGGTTCAAAATCTTTTTTCATTATCAAACAGGAAATACAACATGCTTAAATTAATTTACCATTCCATATATTCTAACAGCTTTTGACCAACCTCAGGATCATCAATTGATTTGAACAACTGTTCCTTATTACTGAATGGTCTTTTTAATAAAATTCGGGCAGCTCGCTTTTTACCTATATCGGGAATAGCTTCGAGTGTCTCTTTTTGAGCGCTGTTTATATCTAAAGGAAAGGGCACTGCGGTAACTGACCTATATCCATAGTCAACCACTTTAACATCCAAAAATCTATGAAGTAGAAAAACGCCTGGAATACCTATGAGCAAAGGATAGCTCCCTAACTGTCTTCCAAATGTAAGTTTACCATTATGAATCTCAGTAAAAACACTCTTTAGGATGGTTCCTGACGGGATAATTCTTTTGAGCATAGGTCGCTCAATTTCTTCTTTAACTTTTCTTTTAAAACGATGAAAATCAGCTCTATGCTTCTTAATATTTTTATCACCGAACTTGAACATTTTTGTACCAGGAATTGGAATTACTTGTCGAAGGTTTATTCTTCTAATAAGAAGGCCGTCATCAAATATTTGTTTTAAAAAATTGTAATCAAGTTCAAAGGTTTTTTTTGTTTCGCCTTCTAGTCCGAATACAAAATTTAAACCTGGTAACAGTTCAGGTAGTCCATTTAATCCTCGTTTTGAACCTAACTCATTCAAAACTCTTATTGATGTTATTACCTCATCAGGTGATGCTTTTAAATTATTCTTTTTAATAACAACCGGGTCAACACTTTCAACTCCAAAAGCAGCGACATCACCAGATGTATGATATTTAATAATACTTTTTGCAATTTGTTTGCATTCATTTGGATAACGGGCGATGACTCCAGGATTTGCATTATCGATATGAAGTGTTTTTAGGCTAGGGGCATTAGCTCGGATACCTTTAAACAACTTCTCTACCGCAACTGGATTGGGTTTTGGAAATTCTTGTTCACTTGCATCTTTTGCCATATAGGAAAAAATACAAGGTTGATTACCGATGCGGAGGTGTCGAATACCAGAGTCATACAGAGCTTTGATCTCATTAATTATATCTTCGATAGCCCGAAAACTTGGGCTGCCCTTACTAGCTTCGCTACAAAAAGAACATCCGCCAACTATACTTCGTGGACATCCGCGATAGGTTTCGATCTCAGTAATCAAATAATCTGGAAAAAAGGGATGCTGTTGAACAACTTTTGCGCCCTTTACTGCAAATTCCGTTATCATATTCTGATTTAATCTACAGGAAGAAGGATCAATCTTATCGATGTTGAAATTATTTTTCAATAGATCAGATGTAACGATTTCTCCATCTCCATCCACAATAAGATCAAATACTTCTTCAACAACCTCAACGTCTCTAACCTTCTTCCCACCAGATAAACCAAACCCATATCTTGCAGCTGGACCGCATAAAACCTTCAAAGGTTTATTTACATCACTTAAAAAAGATACAAGTTCGTTAGGACTTACTGGAAATCCAGATAAATATCTACCAGGAACAGACATGCCAGCAATTACGACTAATAAATCAGATTCATTTAAAACGTTCAATAAAGATGAGTCTTTTCGAATTTGGTCTATTGTAACATAAAACACATTTGCAGTTTTATCAAAACTCCTTATAGCACCAGCTATGTAACGAGGATATGGGCTAATATAAGGTGGCACACCTAGACAAGTTGGTTCATCAACGTAGCCATCAAGTATTGAAACTTTCAGCATTTCTTAGAGGAACCCATTATTTATTAAAATAATTTTGTTTACACACAGTTTTAATAGTTAGTTTTATAATATGAATTTCCATTCGGCGGAGAAATAGGTGAGAATATGATAAGCGCTTACATATTGATAACGATAGAACCAGGAACTACAAATAAGGCTATTTTAGAGATGAAAAAAATAGAACATGTAGTGAAAATCTCTGTAGTTGCAGGAGAATATGATGTAGTTGCAAGAGTTCAAGTAAATGATCTCGAAAAACTTCTTGATGTAACAAATAAAATTCAAATGATAAAAGGTGTTAAAAAAACTACTACTCAAGTAATAGAAAAAGAACTGACATTATGATAATTAGACGAAAATACCTTCTTTACGTATTAGCGTTAACTTCTGCAATCATTGCTGCATTAGTTGCATCGATTGATACTGTTATAAGTGTACGATATATAACTAATCCCTGGGCATTTGGATTTTCAACTTTTTTTGTAGGTATTTTTATAACCTTCTTGTTTGCCCTTATATTCTCGATTCCTATCAGAAGAGGTAAGAGCCTTGGATCAAAACTCATTGATCCTTCCTTTCAACGTCTGCGATTGTTAAAAAAAGAAGAAATAAAATACCACGTATTAGCTGGAATTGGAAATTCTATCCTCACAATAGGCTATCTTTCCTTACTTTCACTAGTTAAGGATCCTTCTGTCGTACTTCCTTTCTCTCAAATTGCTATCTTATACTTGGTGATTATCGAATCAATAACTGAGAAGAACATTCCAACTCTTGTAGAAATACAATCCACAGTTATTGTCACCTTTGGTGCAATTCTTGGCTCTATAAGTTTAAGTGGAACTATCAATCTGGAATCATTGGCTATTGTATTTCTTGTAATAAATCCAGGCTGGGTTCTTTTTTCTATTAATCAGAGAAAATTGAAACTTTTAAAAATTCATGATAAGCCCAATGATTCCATCAATATTAGATTCTGGAATGTAGTGTTTGCATGCATATTTACTACCATCATTGTTTTTCTTTATGACTATATTTTGGGTACTGGTAACTTCATAGAAGGAATTGCAGCATCAATTGATCATTTTGATTGGATGGCTTTAACAATGGGCATTACATTTTTCTCATATGTTTTCTATATTCGTGCTTTGGGAATAGGTAAAGCAAGTGTTACTCAAGCAGTGCGGTCTACAATTATTATCTTCTCAATCCCGTTTACGATCTTGCTAGCCTATTTCAATATTATACCGCTGTTTTCAACAGATCTTGTCTTGCTGCTAATAAAAATAATTGGAAGTATTCTCATATTACTAGGTATAGTCTCATTTGCTTTAACGCTTGTGAAAGCATATGTATTTATATCAATTAAGCCCGGCTACGATATAGAAAAGACCATGAATAAGCTATGGGACATTCGTGGTGTATCTAGAGTTACTGCAACAGCAGGTCAATATGACTTAATCGTAAAGATACACACACGGACCTTGGTAAAAGGTTATGAAAGAACAATTCGTAAGATCGAGGAGATAGACGGAATTAAAGATTATAAATGGGAATCAGTGCTTAAAGAATGGGAAAAGATTTAGACTGTGTAAGAAAACTATTTCATAGGTTTAATTATTCACTTCTTTGAGATTTTCATGATAGATAGAAGATTAGAGAAACTAGCCTATATTTTAATAAATCATTCATTATCAATCAAGAAAAACGATTTGTTTTTGATATCTGGTGGCTCAATCGCAGTTCCTTTGATAAAAGAGGTGTACAAACAAGCAATAGATGCTGGGGCTCATCCATATGTTAGAGTGGGTGTTGATGGATTGGCAGAAGCTTATTACAAACGCGCTTCAGAAAAACAACTAAAATTTGTTTCTCCGATTGATAGATTTGAAATTGAAAGAATAAACGCTCGATTGTCCATCATAAGTCCATTTAACACAAAAAATATGACAAATATCGATCCGAAAAAACAAGCATTAAGTAGTGTTGCTCATAAGGAAATACATCAGATTTTCTTAGACAGAGCTGCCAAGAAAGAGCTGCGATGGTGCTTGACTCAATATCCAACTAACGCTGCAGCTCAAGATGCTGAAATGTCATTAGAAGAATATGAAGATTTTATCTTTAAAGCAGCTCACGTTGAGGAGAGAGATCCTGTAGCTTATTGGAAAGGAATTTTCAAAAAGCAGGAAAAAATCAGAAAGCTACTAGAATCCAAGAAAAAATTACATGTTATTGCAAAGGACACTGACCTCACAGTTTCTGTTCAAGATAGAAAATGGATAAACGCTTATGGAAGAGAGAACTTTCCTGATGGGGAGATATTCACAGGTCCTATCGAAAAGTCTGCAGATGGACATATTAGCTATTCATTCCCTGCCGTTCACGGTGGAAGAGAGGTCCATAATATTCAGCTATGGTTTAAGGAAGGAAAAGTTGTAAAAGCAAAGGCTTCTAAGGGAGAGAGATTTCTAAATTCTATGCTTGACATGGATAATGGCTCACGCAAGATCGGAGAATTTTCTTTTGGAACAAACTATGGTATAAAAAAATACACAAAAAACACCTTGTTTGATGAGAAAATCGGTGGAACTATTCACATTGCTGTTGGTAGTGGATATCCAGAAACTGGAAGTAAAAATAAGTCAGGTTTACATTGGGATATGATGTGTGATTTACGCAAAAACGGCGAAGTTTATTGTGATGGTGAACTTATATATAAAAACGGTAAGTTTTTGAATATCTAGCTCCCTCTATATTTTCAAACTAAAAAACTTATAAATATACCGGTTTCATTCCTAATTCTACAATGTGCGGTATTGTCGGAATTATTGGGGGACGGCCTGTATCTCGCCTTGTTTACCATAGTCTTTTTTCTTTACAGCATAGAGGCCAATCGTCTGCTGGTAAACTAACTTATGATGGAAATATACATGTTACTAAAGAAGTGGGTTTAGTAAGAGATATCTTTAATGAAGAAAAAAAGATAGATACCCCTGGAAATGTTGGTATTGGTCACACCCGCTATTCGACCGCTGGAATGGATGATCTTGAATCGTTAAAACATAATGCCCAGCCAGAGTATTTGGTTAATCCATTTTTAGCAGCTGTTCATAATGGGAATATCTATAATTGTTCAGAAATGGCCAAACAAACCAAGAGGAAACCCAGAACAAATTCTGATGTTCAATGGCTGTTATTAACTATGGCAGATATGTTACACAAGAAAGAGTTGAATGTGAATATTATCATGGATGCTTGCGGAACATTAATGAATCAATTAAAAGGTAGTTATTCTGCATTATATGTTGCTGATTCCGGTGAGAATCCGTTTCTCTTTGCGATAACTGATCCTCGTAAGATAAGACCATTGGTTCTTGGTAAATCTGATGGTATGTATTGTATTACATCTGAAACGCGAGTTTTTAAAAAGATTAATTTCGAGTACGTTAGGGACATCCCTGGCGGCTCAGTTGTTGTTATTGATATAGAAGGAAATATCCATGAAAAGCAGATTATAAAAAAACAGGAAATGCCTTGTATGTTTGAATTTGTCTATTTTGCAAAACCTGATTCGCGAATTAACGGACGGTCAATTCATAAAGTACGTGATGAAATAGGTAAATTACTAGCCAGAGAAAATCCCGTTGATGCAGATATTGTTATTCCAGTACCTGAATCTGGTAGAAGATATTGTCTTGGATACTCTCGAGAATCTGGCATACCAATTGACGAAGGAATAATGAAGGACAAAGATGAACGTTCCTTCATACAACAAACACAGGAGGTTAGAGATAAAGTTGTCGAAGAAGGATTATCGTTTATCCGATCTGTTCTTGAAGGAAAAAGTGTAGTGCTGCTTGATGATTCAATCGTTCGTGGTACAAATATTCGTAAGATTGTTAAGAGCATGAAAAACGCTGGCGCTAAAGAGGTTCATGTAAGGATAGGTTGCCCTCCTCTGATTGCGCCATGTTATTTAGGTATAGACATGCGTAGTAGAAAAGAATTTATCGCACGAAATAAGGATGGAAAAATAAAAACATGGGATCAAATAGCAAACGAGATAGGCTCAGATTCTCTTGCTTATATTAGCATGGATGGATTGAAGAAAGCTATTGGATCTGACACTTGCAGAGGTTGCATAGATTTCCCTGATGGATATCCAACCGAAATGCAAAATGATGTAAGAAAGTTATTCACAGAGGATAAAGAAGGGGTTAGAGCTTACGAATGCATATAAAATTATAATATTTAGATTTGGTTAAGTTATGATTGAGATTACAACAGGGACTCTTGAAGAACAAATTATTAAGCTTCTACAGAAAAAATATCCTATAACGATATCTGATATCGAGGAAGAGCTGCAAGCATCAAAAAAAATAATTGTTAGAGTATTACAAAAATTGCAAGTAAAGGGAATCGTTCAATTAGAGCCGCTTCCAGATAAAACCTATGTTAGATTATTACGAAGAGATTTTAGCTTTATAGGTAAAAAGAGACAACGAAAATTTCTAAAGCATCGGACTGGTAAGAAAAGGCAAGAACCTGAAGAGTATGATGGTATTATGTATTCATAGATAATGTAATTGTGAAGCAGAAAAAAGAGATAAACTAATAAATGGTTTTTGATTGATACATTATTCCATAATCAAACCTGTTACTTTAAAAAGTGGAAGGAGAGTAATGGAAGAAATTGGATTGGAGGTCAAACAAGAAAATGCTAGTGCCATCCATTTAGATGGGAAGCCAAAGATTGCCTATTTTTCAATGGAGATCGGAATAGATGAACGTATACCTACCTATAGTGGTGGCCTCGGCATTTTAGCAGGAGATACCTTAAAATCTTGTGCAGATTTAAATATACCAATTGTAGGAATGACGATACTTTCAGAAAACGGATATTTTTATCAGAAAATAGACAGCGAGGGGAATCAAATTGAACTTCCTATTAATTTTAATATAAACGACTTTCTTACTTTGCTACCAAGCAAAACAAGCATCAAAATCGAAGGCAGAAGTGTTAACATTCGCATTTGGTATTACTTAGTCGAAGGTATAAGTGGATATATTGTTCCAGTTTTTTTCCTAGATACAAATCTTGAGGAAAATAGCGAACAAGATAGAGAAATTACGAAACATCTTTACGGCGGCGATGAGAAATATCGGCTTGCTCAAGAAATAGTTCTTGGTATCGGTGGGATTAGAGCTTTGCAATCACTAGGTTATAACACAATTGATAAAATTCATATGAATGAAGGACACGCTGCTCTAAGCACTCTTGAACTATTTAGTAAATTAAAGAATATAGAGAAAGTTCGAGAACAGTGTGTATTTACAACACACACTCCAATAGCTTCAGGTCATGACCAATTCGATCTCAATTTTGCTAAACCTATGCTTGGAGAAATGTTACCCGATTCTATTATCCATGAAGTTACATTTGAGAATAAATTGAATATGACAAGACTTGCTCTATTCTTTAGTCACTATGTAAATGGTGTTGCAAAAAGACACGGCGAAGTTTCACAAGAAATGTTCCCTGGATATTCTATAGATTCCATTACTAACGGTATCCATACACCAACCTGGGTTTCAGAACCATTTCAAAGATTATATGATAAACATATGCCAGGTTGGCGTTCTGATCCTTATATTCTTAGATCAGCATTTAGCATTGATAAGCGAGAGGTTTGGGCTGCGCACGTAGAAGCTAAAAAAAACCTCATCGATTTTGTCAATAACAGATATAATGTTGGCATGGACTATAATCATTTTACTATAGGATTTGCAAGGAGACAAACAGCATATAAGAGACCAGAGCTTCTAATATCTGATCCAGGTCGACTCATGAGTATCGCTGAAAAGAAAGGTAACATCCAGATCATTTACGGTGGAAAAGCTCATCCAAAAGATGAAACAGGAAAAAAATCTATTAAAACAATTTTCAATGCAATGAAGACAATTCGAGGTAAGGTAAAAATTGCTTATATTCACAACTACGACATTACAATTGGAAAGATGATGACTGCTGGTGTTGATCTATGGCTTAATACGCCCCGGAGACCAAAGGAGGCTTCAGGAACATCTGGAATGAAGGCAGCACATAACGGAGTTCCTCAGTTTAGTACTCTAGATGGCTGGTGGCTTGAGGGATGTATAGAAAACATAACAGGATGGGCAATAGGTTCAGAAAAAGCCCATGAGGAAAAATCTGACGACGAAACTGATAGAAACGATCTTTATAACAAACTTGAGAACTGGATAATTCCAAAATTCTACAATGACAGAGATAATTGGATAAGAACTATGAGGAGTTGCATCGCAATTAATGCATCATTTTTTAACACAAACAGAATGATTCAACAATATGTTTTAAATGCTTACTTTATGTAAAAATATCTTTATAACTTGGAGAAATATTTTCGATGTCTTCAACCCAAGTACGAAGAATTTCTGCAACACTCCAAGCTTGTGTTATACATCCGCGAGGAAAATGTGGGGGGTCACCATCAAAAATTTCATTTATTGATCCGTCCCAATCCCCGTTAAAAACGTCAAACATTGGTTCGAGAAATTTCTGATATGCAAATTTTCTCCAATTCAATTGATGGTTTTTTACTTTAATAAATGATTTAATAAACGGACCTAATAGCCAAGGCCAAACAGTACCATTGTGATATGCTATATCTCTGTGATAATTCCCGATATAAATTCCTTTATATGATGGGTCCTCAAGCAATAAAGTTCTCAATCCAAAAATGGTATTCAAGTTCTTATGAACAGTGTATACAATCTTTTCCTGCATTCTTTTATCTATCATAGAAAAATCAAGAGAAACTAGAAATATTTGATTGGGTCTGAAAGACAAATCCTTTGTGTCAATAACATCGTATTGTTGATCAAATTGTAGGTTGAAGTTTTCTCTCACTTTTTCTGCCATCTCAAAATATGGATCTTCTTTTCCAGATATTTTCGCAAGATTGCTCATTATTTTTAGTGAGTTATACCATAAAGCCTGAATTTCTACAGCTTTTTTTGAGCGTGGCGTTGGATAAAACTCTCCTATTTTTACATCCATCCAAGTAAGTCCTTCCCCATGACTAATAAGAAAATCTTGATCCATTTTAATATTGTAATCTGTTCCATTTTTATAGTAATCAATAATTGCTACTAATGTAGTCCAAATCTTTTCTAAAAAATCTAAGTCATTGGTATATTTCAAATATTGATATGCCCTATCGATAAACCACAAGGAGGCATCTACGGTATTATATACTGCCTTGGATTCTCTATCAGTAAATGCATTTGGAATTAAACCGTTCCTACAATACTTACTATAAGTTAAAAGTATTTCTTTTGCATCATCAAATCTCTTTGTAATAAGAGTAAGACCTGGCAAAGCTATCATGGTATCTCTGCCCCAATCGCCAAACCAATGATATCCAGCAACAATGGACTTGCCGTTGCTTTTGTTGACTAGAAAATTGCCAGTCGACAAAACAAGTCTTTCAAACTTTTTTGGAAGATCTGCTTTTTTTAGCAAACCCCTTCTTCGTCTAATCTCTTTATCATAAATATCAGAAGGGTTAAAATCTATCTCATCTTCAACTGTAAGTATCAAATAATACTCATCTGATTTCTGAATTGGTTTATTAAATCCACCAATTTTTAACGCATAGTCCAGCCATGTATCATTTCTTTCACGATCCTTATCATAGATAAGCTCAACTTTTGATTCATCATGATGATATTCAGAGTCTTTTAGAATGATTTTCAAGTCTAAGTCTACGTTACTAGGTTGTATCCTAAGGCCATTATCGATTTCTTCTCTTTCAAAAGTTACAGAGTTTAGTTTGGAAACATCATAAAAGTGTCGTGAATTTATTATGGGTGTATGAACTATAGATATTGCTTTGTTTGTTGCAACTTCATATTTGATAATTGTAGTGTTTGTTTTATAGGGCATAAAAATTGTTTTTTTTAGTTTTACACCGTTTATATCATATATAAAAGAAGGGAACAAATTAAAAGTAAATATGCTCTTATAACTTTGTAAGTCATGAAATTCTTTTCCAGTCTGGATTTGATCAAAGATATTTGATACAAAAACCCATCGTTTTGTCGGTGGCTCTAAACTTGCAACTAAAAGACCATGAAATTTTCTTGTAGCATTATTAGAATAGGTTAATGACGCATAGCCACCAAGACCATTTGTAACAATCCATTCTCTCATCTACATACCATACATTGGTTTTAAACAAAGCAAATGAATTTTACTTCAATACTTATTAGTCTTTAAATAAATTCATTATATATTTCAAGTGTTCTCTTTGCAGCTACATCCCAACTAAAGTATTTCTTAACTCTTTCTCGACCATTACTGCCCATTTGTAAACTTTTCTCTTTCGACTCCAATGCTTGTTTAACTCCCCATGCAATATCTTCTGAACTGTATGGATCTACATGAATACCACATTGTTCTTCTCCATTTGGTATTACCTGCTCTCGCATACCATTTGTTCCTCGCGCTCCCACAACTACTGGTTTTGCCATAGACATTGCCTCGGTGCAAACGATACCAAATGGCTCATAAAGTGATGGAAAAACAGCAACATCGGCTGCCGCATAATGTAATATACGTTCCGCCTCACTGACAAATTCTGTTCTTAAAATAACCTTATCTTGTATCATTAACTTTTCTATAAGTGATCGGAGTTCGTTTTCCATATCACCAATTCCTAAAATTAATAATTTTGTATTAGGAAATTCCTGCAAAATTGTCGGCATGGCTTTAACAAGTTTATCCACACCTTTCACCGTTACCAAACGACCTATAAAAAACAATAATGTATCATTTTCACTTATACCGTATTTACGTCTTAGATTGACTTTTTCTTCAGCAGATACACTAATAGGATTATACTTATTTGGATCGACTCCATTATGAGAAACTCTGATTTTATCAACAGGAAATCCCAGTTTCTGCAATTCGTCACTCATAGCTTGGGACACAGTAATGACTCCATCAGCAATTTGTCCTCCTTCAAATTCAATATCTTTTATTGTATGAGAGCCCCTTCCAACAGATCTGCCAACCTCGGTTGAATGTACATGAAAAATTAGGGGGATGTTTAATTCTTTTTTTACGATCATTCCGCCCAATATACCAAGCCAATCATGTGCATCTATGATGTCGTATGATTTCCCATTCTTCCTCACAAGGAAATTAACAAGTTTTGATGCTGACATCACATTATAACTTAGTACATCTGCGAAAAACTTGAAATAAGATCCCCAAGAGCGCAATTCATGATCAGCACTTAGATAAAAAGTAGATGTAAGATCCAAAGCTATTGGTCTATATACCTCAACACCTTTCCATTTTTCATAGGTTTGCAAATTATTATCTCTATTGAAGGTAAAGACTGTAACATCATTTAAAAAATTTACTTGCTTTTGTGTCATCTCATTTGCGAATGTTCCCAAACCACCGTAGATTACAGGCGGAAATTCCCATGAAAAATGCACTATTCTCATGACCAGCTACAGCTCCTCACTATTTAAAGATCTACATTACCTTCTGTTTTAGGTCCTGTAAGATGTTCATGTAATTAATAAAACCTTCGTATGGTAAGTCGTACGGACTAAAATACGCATGAACATCGCCATCACCGAGCCCTTTTGTTGAAACATAATAAAGATGATCGGAAGTTTGTAACAAGCGCCATACATATAATAAACCCTTATTTTTCATTTTCTTAACTTTCCTTCCGATATCCTTGATTTCGTTAAAGCATGCGATCTGCATATCATTACCTAGCCATGTAGATACATCGCGGTCAGCATCTGCCCATGAAATAGCCCAAGGAACATCGATTTCACCGACTGGTTCAAATTTGTTTATGGCCTCGCTCACAGTAACAAAATCGAGATTTTTATGTTTCATTACTTCTCCAGGTAGATGTCTAAGAAAATCAAATATGCCGGTCTCTGTCCATTGATGTTCTCCAAAGGTTTCATAATCTAGAAATAGGTTAACCAAATCTCCTTCGCAATGCGCCATCCACTGAGCATACTTATCTGCGGTTAGAGGGTGTCCTGGCCAATGACGGACGGAAAATCTAAACCCAACATCATCACTCAATGAATAATTTCTCAATAACACTTTGAGATTAGCATTAGCTGGTTTATACAGAAAATTTGGAGAGCGCCATCCTAGAATTTTTTCGGTACCTTCAGTAATAATTCCCTTATATCCCATCTCTTCTATTTTCTTAGCAATACGATTGTCATAAATTGCCTCAGTGTTTCTGAAAACTTGTGGTTTATAATCGAATATTCGATTAATCATATTCTTATGCATTTTAACTTGGTCTGTGAATTCGTCAAGATCATCGAACAACGAAGATAACGAATGAAAGTATGTTTCTTCAATTAAATCAACTGCTCCAGTTTTAAATAGATCTCTAAAAGAATCAAGAACTGATGGTAGGAATCTTTCACAGTATTCAACGAAAGTTCCAGTAAGACTAAATGATATTCTGAATTTGCCATCAAATTCATTGATTAAATCAAGTAACAATTTATTTGTTGGGAGATAACATTTCTTTGCAACTTTTTCAAATATCTGCTGATTAAGATTACTATTAAAATATGAAGGTAGAGGATCA